>Ga0316201_10002516_pt1 | contig 13080 bp, 10 predicted proteins | sample CS6wburrow_MG_FD_204516 | JGI IMG/M metagenome (GOLD analysis project Ga0316201, IMG submission 204516) | Coastal sediment microbial communities from Delaware Bay, Delaware, United States - CS-6 worm burrow | ecosystem: Environmental > Aquatic > Marine > Coastal > Sediment | place: USA... | reverse complement strand
TTTGACGAGCGCACTCTTTTGGATTGGTAGATGGCGACGCGCTCACTATACTCAATGTTTACCAGCCGCCATAGCCTCGCAGAGCATGCCGTGACAGACAATGACCATGACAATGACGAATTTCGTCGCGCGTTTTCGGACGCACGGCCGCTAAGCGTCGAAGAACGCGTTCCGGAAATAAGACCCAAGCCAAAACCCAGGGCGCGGTTTTCGAAAGCTGACGAGCGTGCGGCCCTGCAAGAGAGCTTGCGTGACGATATCAATACGATCGAGCATGGCTACGGCGCCGCCTTGAGTTTTCAGCGTGCCTCGGTCGGACGGCGAACCATGCGGAAGCTCGCGCGTGGTGGCTTCAGCGTGCAAGCGGAGATCGATTTGCACGGGATGACGGTGGCCGAAGCGAAGCCAAGGCTTGCCGACTTTGTTGACTACAACGCGATGCGGGGAAATCTTTGCGTGCGCATCGTGCATGGAAAGGGGCTGGGCTCGGGAAACCGCGGGCCCGTGCTCAAGAACGCGGTCAATCGATGGCTCAGAAAGTGGGACAGCGTATTGGCATTCGTATCCACGCCGCAGGTCGATGGCGGCACCGGTGCCCTCTATGTGCTGCTACAACGCGTTTAGCGACACATCGGACTCATCACTAAATCGCATTCGAGACGTTGGCGATTTCTCGCAGTACCGACGTCGCGAACGCGCCGCGCCCCAATGCGAAATCGAGGACGAGTGAATCTTCAGCGGCGGCCCATTCGAGGTCTGCAACGCGTAACCTCAAACTCCGGTTGGCTGGTTTTACCCGCGCGTTGGTCAGTGCGGCGAGCCAGCTCTCATGTGCAGCAGAGACACCCGATACGGATGAGCCGTCACCGTACAAAGGGCCCGCAGGATGAAGATCCATTTGCTCGCAACGGCGGACCAGATCATCATCCAGCGCACTTGCCGTGAACACACTGCCTGATCCATCCAGGTTCGCCACGTCGCCTTCCAGGAGCCGATTCCAGTTGCCTGCGCGGACGCGTGCATCGAGGAATTGATTGAATAGATAGGAGCGTGCGGCCGAGATGGCGAAGCTGCGCTTGTGGCGCGGCAGCTTCTTGCCCCTGGCCCAGTCGTCCGCAAGCGCTACATTTCCCCCGCCTCGACCGAATCGCTGCTCGCCAAAGTAATTTGGGACGCCGGATGCGGCGATAACGGCGAGCCGCTCGTTCAGCTCATCGCGGTGCGGCAGCGCACCACGCAACACGATCCGAAAGCGATTGCCCATGTGCGCGCCGCGGCGCAGCTTTCGACTATGGCGCTGCAGGTCTAGAACCCGGACCCCCTCATGCTCCAGCCGGCTCCAATCCGGTGAGTGCCATCGCGGCACGCTGAACCATTGCCGTGTCACCGCATGGCGGTCCTTGAGGCCGGCGTAACCAACGTCTCGTGCCGGAACGTCGGCGTGCTGGGCCAGTTGCCTCGATACCCACTCCGTGTTGGCATTCGTTTTTTCGACGAACAGGTAGTCGTGTTCGCCGTCACTATTGAACTCGAATCCAAGTTCTTCGGTTACGTCGAATTCACCGGCCTCTGATCGTATGACGGCAGAAAACAACGGGGCCCCGTGCGCACGGGCCCAGTCTGGCAAGGACATCGGGAGTTCCTAGTGTCGTTTGTCGGCGACCGGCACGACCTGGTAAAAAGTCTCTTGCGTGCCAATCATGCCCAAATCGGTCCGAGCGCGTTCTTCGGCCGCGTCTTTGCCCTTCTTCAGATTGATCACCTCGGCATCGAGGGCGGAGTTTCGAGCGCGCAATGTCTCATTGAGCGCACGTTGCTCGGCAACTGCGGTTCGCAGGTTCATTGTCTTCCGGTAACCGTCGTCGGAGAACCAGACCTTGGCCTGAAGACCAAGTCCGGCGATTCCCAGCACTACCAGTAGCACGCGTGTTCGAAACAAACGATAACCCCAAGTACGTTGTTGCAGCGTTTCCTAACTCACCTTGACGGAAAACGCGTCACGAGCCGCAAAACCCGCATCAGTCCCCAATTCCTCTTCGATGCGTAGCAGCTGATTGTACTTCGCGATTCGATCCGACCGCGATAAAGAACCAGTCTTAATCTGCGTGGCCGCGGTGCCAACCGCAATGTCGGCAATCGTGCTGTCCGAGGTTTCGCCCGAGCGATGCGAGATCACCGCGGTGTAGCCCGCCTCGTCTGCCATAGTAATTGCATCAAGAGTTTCACTTAAGGTACCGATTTGGTTGGGTTTTATCAATATAGAATTTGCTATTTTTTCGTTAATGCCGCGACTCAGGATCTGGGTGTTAGTGACGAACAGGTCGTCACCTACCAGCTGAACCCGATCGGCCAGGGCGTCCGTGTGCACGCGCCAGCCCTCCCAGTCACTCTCGTCCATACCGTCTTCGATCGAGATGATCGGATAGCTGTCGGCCAACTCGGCCAGAAATGCGCTAAAACCGGCCGCATCAAACTTGCGCCCTTCCGACTCGAGGTCGTAAACACCGTCCCTGTAGAATTCGGAACTGGCGACGTCAAGGCCGAGAAGGATGTCATCACCGGCCCTGAATCCTGCTTTCTCGATCGCCGTCATGATCGTATCCAGCGCGGCCTTGTTCGAGGGCAGATTCGGCGCGAAACCGCCTTCGTCGCCAACCGCGGTATTCAGCCCCTGTCCTCGGAGAACGCTTTTCAAGCTGTGGAACACCTCGACGCCATAGCGCAGGGCTTCGGCGAAGTTGGGCGCCCCTACGGGTAAGATCATGAACTCCTGTATATCGACACTGTTGTCGGCGTGCGCGCCGCCGTTGATGATATTCATCATCGGCACCGGCATCATCGTGCCGGGCCCCAGGTGACGGAACAGCGATACCCCTTTCGATGCCGCTTCGGCTTTTGCCGCTGCCAACGAGATCGCCAGTATCGCATTGGCCCCCAGGCGTCCCTTGTTTTCAGTGCCATCCAGGTCGATCATGCGCCGATCAAGCGCACGCTGATCGTCCAGATCAACGCCCAACAATGCATCGCGAAGCTCGCCGTTGATGTTGGCGACTGCTTTCCGCACGCCTTTCCCGAGATATCGCGCCTTGTCGCCGTCGCGTAACTCCACGGCCTCTCGTGTACCGGTGGAGGCGCCCGACGGAACCGCCGCGCGAGCGTGGGCGCCGTCAGCGAGCGTGACATCTGCCTCTACCGTCGGATTGCCGCGTGAGTCCAGAATCTCACGACCACGTATATCGCTTATTTTGATCATTGTTACTCCGAGTCAGGTACCCCGAGGCCAAATTCTGCCTCGAGGAAGTCGCTTTGTTTGACGCTCTCGTCGATTGACACAAGCGTTTCGAGTAGTTGTTTCATTTGTCCCAACGGCCAGGCGTTAGGACCATCACTGAGTGCGTTTGAAGGGTCCGGATGCGTTTCCATAAAAAGCCCGGCGATACCGGCAGCAGTTGCCGCCCGTGCCAGCACCGGTATGAATTCACGCTGGCCGCCAGAGGATGAGCCCTGGCCGCCCGGGAGCTGAACCGAGTGCGTTGCATCAAACACGACGGGGCAGCCGGTGCCACGCAATATCGCGAGACTGCGCATGTCCGAAACCAGGTTGTTGTAGCCGAATGAGAAGCCGCGTTCGCAAACCATAATGTCGCTGTTGCCGGTCGATTTCGCTTTGTCGACGACATTCTGCATTTCCCATGGCGACAGGAACTGGCCTTTCTTGATGTTGACCGGTTTTCCCGCGGCGGCTGTTTTCAGGATGAAGTTCGTCTGCCGACACAGAAACGCGGGTGTCTGCAAGACGTCGACGACGTCGGCTACTTCGCCCATCGGCGTGTCTTCATGAACATCGGTGAGGATCGGCAGCCCAAGCTGTTTTTTAACCTCGCTCAAGATTCGCAGGCCTTCCTCCATGCCTGGCCCTCGAAATCCGTCGCGTGAACTGCGGTTGGCCTTGTCGAACGACGACTTGTAAATGAATGGGATATTCAGGTCGCCGCAAATCTCTTTGAGTGCGCCAGCCGTATCCAGAGTCATCTGTTCACTTTCAACTACGCAGGTTCCGGCGATCAGAAAGAACGGCCGTTCATTACCTGCATCGAACCCGCAAAGATTCATGCCTCGGCCGCCTCCGGCATCTCGCCTTCTCCGTGGCGGCGAACGGCTGCGATAAAGCTCTTGAACAACGGATGCCCGTCGCGCGGGTTGGACGTGAACTCCGGATGAAACTGGCTGGCAAGAAACCACGGATGCCCCGGCAGCTCGACCATTTCGACGAGGTCGTCAACCGATAATCCGGAAAAACGCAAGCCGGCCTCCGACAGCCGCTCTCGATAGTTGTTATTTACCTCGTAGCGGTGGCGGTGTCGTTCCTCGATACTCGTGGCACCGTAACTCCGCGCCGCAAGAGACCCCTCGGCAAGCGAAATCTGCTGCGCGCCAAGGCGCATGGTGCCACCCAGTTCGGAATCCTCATTGCGCTGCTCGGTACCGCCGGTCTGGTCCTGCCATTCCGTGATCAGGCCAACCACGGGATGCGGCGTGTTCTTTTCAAATTCGGTGCTCATGGCACCCTCCAGCCCCGCCAGGTTGCGAGCCGCCTCGATCACCGCCACCTGCATACCGAGGCAAATGCCGAGATACGGGATACCGGCTTCGCGCGCATAACGAACCGTCTCAATCTTGCCCTCGATACCACGATCGCCGAACCCGCCAGGTACGACGATGCCGTCCATATTCTTCAGGCAATCAGCGCCATTGTCTTCGATATCTTTCGACTCGATAAAATGAATGTTGACCTTGGTCTTCGTGTGAATGCCGCCGTGCTGAAGCGCCTCAACCAGCGAAATATAGGAGTCTTTCAGGTCCATGTACTTGCCGACCATGGCGACATCAACCTCGAAGTCAGGATTCTGCTTCGCCTCGACGATCGCATCCCATTCGCTCAGGTCGGCTTCCGGCAGGTCAAGCCCGAGCTGTTTCGAGACAATGTCATCCAAACCCTGCTCGTGCATCATCGCCGGAATCTTATACAGGTCGTCCGCATCGTAGGCCGAAATGACGGCCTTTTCCTGAACGTTGGTAAATAACGCGATCTTGCGACGTTGCTCATCGGGCAGCGGCTGTTCCGAACGGCAGACCAGGATGTCAGGTTGAATACCGATCGATCGCAGCTCTTTGACCGAGTGCTGTGTCGGCTTCGTCTTGATTTCGGAAGACGTCGAGATGAACGGCACCAGCGTCAGGTGCACGTAAACAACACGGTCGTGCCCGAGTTCCACGCCCATCTGACGTATGGCCTCCAGGAATGGCAGCGATTCGATATCGCCGACCGTACCGCCGATCTCAACCAAACAAATGTCGGCGTCTCCCGCGCCAAGCTCGATACTGCGCTTGATCTCGTCCGTGATGTGCGGAATGACCTGTACTGTCGCGCCGAGGTATTCGCCACGACGTTCCTTGCGTATCACGCTTTCGTAGATGCGCCCGGTCGTGTAATTACTGTGCCGCCCGCCATGCGCTGTGCGAACGAATCGCTCGTAGTGTCCCAGATCGAGATCCGTCTCGGTGCCATCGTGCGTGACAAATACCTCGCCATGTTGAAACGGGCTCATGGTGCCGGGGTCGACATTGATGTAGGGATCCAGCTTGATCATGCTGATCGTCAGACCCCGCGCCTCGAGAATGGCGCCGAGGCAGGCCGACGTGATTCCCTTCCCTAATGAAGAGACCACACCGCCGGTAATAAAAACATACGATGTCATGTGTGAACCCGAGGTCAATGGCGCATGAATTTCGCGGAAAGCGAGAAACAAGAAAGGGCTGGATCGAAAGCACTGCAAGGCCCGCAATGTGCTTTCTTCCAACCCTTCGAATTCCGCGCCGTCGTTGGACTGCAGACGGTTTTAAACGTTATCAGATACCCATCGGTGACACAATGACTGAACGCAGGAGCACATGGCTCAATGCAATGCCGGACGGTCCTTCCATCGCACCGCAACGCCGGGTTCGCCGACCGCCTCGCTCGCCAGCCAGAGGTCGCCGACCGCGACAAGCTCGTCGCCGGCATAGACCAGTGGCAGCCGATCGCGCATCCAGGGGACCACGCCCTCTTCTTGAAGTAGTTTCTTCAGTTTCCGCGTATGTGATTGACCTAAAGGCTGAAATTCCTCGCCACCATGACGAAATCGAACCTGAATATCACGCGTCCAGAGACGCTCCGACAGCCCGCGCGCCGCGCCGCGAACGAACTGCAAAACGCCGAGCCCGGTCCCCAATGGCACATCGTCGGATGACACCTCAATGGCTGCGGGCGATTCGATGAGCTTCTCCGGCAACAGGTACAGTCCATTGCGATAGCGCCGCACGGCGGCACCGGGCCAACTCACCAGCGGCTGCGCATCCCGGCGCGCGGGTATAACTTCATTGATAACGCGTGAGAGCTGCATTGCCGTCGGCGTCGACAACCCGAGATTCCGCAATGCGTAGCGCAAGAGATTCCTTTGTCGCGCAGCAGACAGATCCAGCAATCCGTCAATCGGCAGCCGATCGGGCTGGCCGCCCAGGGCCAAGAGATCGATTTCGGCGAGGTTCGCAAGCAGTTGCGATGCCTCCGCCGCATGGCCGGCGCTGCGCTGCAAACGCGCCGAGATATCCGTCCATCGCGACTTGAGCCTTGGCACAATATCGTGCCTTAAGAAATTGCGATCAAATCGGCGATCGACGTTGGAAGGATCCTCCAGCCATTGCAGGCCTTCTTGCTTGGCATATTCGAGCATGTCGTCGCGACCTGTCTCCAGCAGCGGTCGCGCAAGCCAGCCGGGGCCAAATCTGCGAATGGCACCGATGCCGGCGATGCCCATCGGGCCGCTGCCGCGTATGAGATTGAGCAGCAACGTCTCCGCCTGGTCTTCTCGATGATGCGCACTGATCAGCCAATCGCCGAATCGCAACTCCGCATGCAATGCGGTATACCGCGCATCGCGTGCCGAGGCTTCCGGTCCTTTGCCCGACTCCAACTGGACGGTCACAGATCGGCAGAGGTAGTCGATGCCCAGCTCTTCGGCGATTGTCCCGCAGTGCTCGCTCCAGGCGCCCGAGTCGTCCTGGAGCCCGTGATCGACGTGGATCGCGAGCAGCGGAACGCCCCGCTCCGCCCGCAGTGACGCAAGTGCATGCAGGAGAACCGTCGAGTCGAGGCCACCGCTGAACGCGATGACATACCTGTAGGGCCTGCCTGCGACGGCTTCAAGTTCTCCTAGCTTGCGTCGCAGAGTCCCGGCGCTTAGGGTCACGCCTCTTTGTACTGACCGAAGCCGGCGAGACGCTGCTGTCGTTGCTCGAGTAGGAGCTCGATTGACAGACCGCCAAGCTCATCAAGACTTTTCAAGATAGCGTTTCGAATGACCTCTGCCATCTCCTTCGGATTACGATGCGCACCTCCGAGAGGCTCGGAAAGAACCTCGTCGACCAGGCCGAATTCATTGAGGCTCGGGGCCGTGATTCGCATGGCCTCTGCGGCGACCTCTGCCTTCTCGGCGCTCTTCCAGAGTATCGAGGCGCAGCCTTCCGGCGAAATAACCGAATAGATCGCGTACTGCAACATCAACAGGCGGTCACCAACACCGATCGCGAGTGCCCCACCGGACCCGCCTTCGCCGATCACAACGCTGATAATCTGTGTTTTTAACGCGGCCATCAGGTAAAGGCTCTGCGCGATCGCCTCGCTTTGCCCACGTTCTTCCGCACCAACGCCGGGGTAGGCACCGGGCGTATCGATGAAAGTGACAACGGGTAGTGAGAACTTTTCCGCAAGACGCATCAATCGTTGTGCCTTACGATAACCTTCCGGTTTGGGCATGCCGTAGTTGCGGCGAACACGCTCCTTGGTGTCACGGCCTTTTTGGTGGCCGATGAACATGACGGGTCGCCCGTCAATTCGACCGACGCCGCCGATCACAGCCGGATCGTCCGCGTACATCCGGTCGCCGTGAAGCTCTTGAAAGTCCGGCGCTATCATCTGCAGGTAGTCCATCGTGTATGGCCGGGATTCGTGCCGCGCGACGCGCGCAACCTGCCAGGGAGTTAGCTTCGAGAAGATGCTTTTTGTCAGCGCTTCGCTCTTGCTCTTGAGACGCCCAACCTCCTCATTGATGTTGATCTCCGAATCGTCGCCAACGTAGCGTAACTCTTCGATCTTCGCCTCAAGCTCGGCGATTGGCTGCTCGAAATCCAGAAATTTCAAATCCATGAATCTGAGACTACATTATTTCGCGGCCGGGCGCGTACAGTAAGCGGACATTATTGTTGCCCAAAAGCTCAGTCAACTTGTCGCGCAATTCGCGGCTTGGACGTACCGCCCACTCCGGACCCAGCGACAAACGAGCCGTCGCGCTGTCGCCAACATATCGAACGGAGACGTCGCAGCTGCCCTCGCGAAAAGGCAACAACAGGTCGTGTAATTTGACCAGCAATTGCTCACCCTGACCGTTAGGCGCCAGGCTCAGGACCATGCTCTTCGCCCTGGATTCGATCACGCGGTCAATGTGCAACACGTTCTTCGCGTTGATAGTCCAGCTGCCGACGAAATCGTCATAGCGCAGTCCGCCCGAAATGACGACGATTTCATCTTTCACAAGCAAATGCCGGAACTCCTGGAAAGCCTCGTTGAACAGGCTGATTTCCATGCGCCCGGTATCGTCATCCAGCACGATGCTCACGCGATTGCCACGCTTTCGAACATCGACAATAAGCCCGGCGACCGTCGCCTCCCTGCGCGGCTGTGCGTACTTGCGCGCGCCTTTGTTGTTCTGTGGTGGTGGCTCCGCCGTGATGTCGGCGAGTCGGCCGTCGGCAAAGAACCCGGCATCATTACGGACCGCATCGAAGGGGTGCCCTGTCAGGTAAAGCCCGAGGGCCTCCTTCTCATTGCTGAGCAAGATGTGATCTTGCCACTCAGCGAGCCGCACGGGCGCTGAAGTTTCAATTTCCGCCGCCGGCGATTCAAGGCCGAACATATCGTTCTGACCGGCCGCCGCGGCTTTGGCCTGCTGATCCGCGCTGCGCAGCGCTTCCGGAACCTGATGCATAAGGCTACGACGGGACTCACCGAAACCGTCCATCGCGCCGGACTTAACCATGGCTTCTAGCGCCCGACGATTGATCTTGTCGTGATCCACACGCCGACAGAATTCCACGAGGCTGACGAAGGGGCCGTTAGCCTCGCGCTCTTCGATTAATGAGTCGATCGCCGCATGGCCAACGCCCTTGATCGCACCGAGGCCGTACAAAATCGTGTGGTCATCTGAAACGCTAAACTGAAACGAGGACTTGTTGATATCAGGCGCCATCAGCTTGAGACCGAGCTGCCGACAATCATCCTTGAGCGTCACCAGCCGATCGGTATTCTGTAAATCGGCGCTCATCACCGCGGCCATAAAGGCAGCCGGGTAGTGCGCTTTCAGGTACGCGGTCTGGTAGGACAACACGGCATAGGCAGCCGAATGCGATTTGTTGAAGCCATAACCCGCGAATTTCTCCATCAGGTCGAATATGCGTGTCGCCGTCACGCCCGAAACACCACGCTCCGTCGCCCCTTCGACGAAAATCTCTCGCTGCTTGGCCATTTCCTCGGGCTTCTTTTTGCCCATCGCCCGACGCAACAAGTCAGCGCCGCCGAGCGTATATCCGGCAAGCACCTGCGCAATTTGCATGACCTGCTCCTGGTACAGGATCACCCCATAAGTTTCCTCAAGCACCGGCTTCAAGTCGGGATGAAGATAGTCGATGTCCGCCTTGTTTGACGCGTGCTTTCGCGTCATGAAGTCATCGACCATGCCGGACTGCAGCGGCCCGGGGCGGAACAAAGCGACCAATGCCACCAGATCACCAAACTGGTCCGGTCGCAAGCGCTTTATCAGATCCCGCATTCCGTTCGACTCGAGCTGGAATATCGCGGCTGTCTGCGAGCTTCGCAACAGCTCAAATGTCTTCGCATCGCGCGTTGGGATGCGAGTGATATCGAGTTTCCGATCCGGGTATGTCTTGTTGATAATGCGCACGGCCCATTCGATGATCGTCAACGTCTTCAAACCCAGGAAGTCGAATTTTACGAGGCCAACCGCTTCGACGTCGTCTTTGTCGAGTTGCGTCACAACATTGGTACCACCCTCCTCACAGTAGAGTGGCGCAAAATCGGTCAATGCGCCGGGCGAAATGACGACACCGCCCGCGTGCTTACCCGCGTTGCGGACCAGGCCTTCAAGCGACTTGGCAAGATCAATTATCGCCGCGACCTCTTCATCGTCGCGATACATTGACGCCAGTTCGTCAGACTGTTCGAGCGCCTTTTCGAGCGTAATACCAATCTCGAACGGCACCTGCTTGGCGATTCGGTCAACGAAGCCGTAGGGCTGCCCCAGGACCCGACCGGTATCCCGGATAACCGCTTTGGCAGCCATCGTGCCGAAGGTAATGATTTGTGAAACACGCTCACGCCCGTATCTCTGCGCGACGTAGTCAATAACGTCGTCACGACCTTCCATGCAAAAATCGATGTCAAAGTCCGGCATCGATACACGCTCGGGATTCAGGAATCGTTCGAACAGGAGATCGTGTTCCAGCGGATCCAGGGCGGTTATTCCCAGCACCCACGCCACCAACGAACCGGCGCCCGAACCTCGACCTGGTCCAACCGGCACGCTGTTTTCGCGCGCCCAGCGAATGAAGTCCGCCACGATCAGAAAATAACCGGGGAACCCCATCGCCTGAATGACGCCGAGTTCGATATCGAGTCGCGCGTAGTAAGGTGCGCTCAATACATCCTTGTCTTTCTCAGGGACACCGTCGTTTTCGAACTTGGTCGCCAGTGCCGATTCCAGACCACGCCGCGCCTCGACTTCGAGAAACGCCGATTCAGTTTGTCCGTCTGGAACGGGGAAGGCCGGCAGAACACTGTTTCCGAGCTGCAAATCGAGATTGCAGCGGCGGGCGATCTCTACCGTGTTCTCCAGCGCCGCGGGCGCATCCGCAAACAGCTCGGCCATTTCCTCTGGCGACTTCAGATATTGATTCTCGCTATACAGTCGCGGCCGATCGACGTCGGCAAGGCCTCGCCCATCATGAATGCAAACACGTGCTTCGTGAGCATTAAAGTCGTCCCTGCTCAAAAATCTGACGTCGTTCGTTGCAACCACAGGAACGTTCTTTTCGCTCGCAAGCGCCAGGCTCGCCCGCACACAATCCTCTTCTGCGGGACGCCCTGTTCGAATAAGCTCCAGATAGAATCGGTCAGGAAATATCCTCTGCCAGCCTTCCAGCAAGTCGGCCGCTGTTAACAGATGACCGCCATGCAACGCGTGTCCAATGTCGCCGCGTGGGCCTCCCGACAATGCAATCAGGCCCTTGCAACTTTCTTCAGTCATCCACGCACGCCGCGCCATCGGGAGTCCGCGGACCTGCCCTTCGAGATAACTGCGCGTCACGAGTTCCGACAACTTCCGATAACCTGCGTTGTCCTGGCACAGCAGCAACAGTGTGAACGGCCGATCGGGCTCTTCGTCATTCATGATACGAAGGTCGAGCCCGATGAGCGGTTTCACTCCGGCGGCAATCGCCTTGCGGTAAAACTTCACGAGGCCGAATAGATTGTTCTGATCAGTCAATGCAACAGCCGGCATCCCCAGCGACGCGCAACGTTTCATCAGCTCCGGAATTCGCACGGTACTGTCCACGAGCGAATACTCGGTATGCAGGTGGAGATGAACGAAAGCAGGTGCCTTCATGACGCTGTCTTCACCGGGGCAAAGGTAAATCTGTGTTCGCGACATGGACCGAATTCACGCAGTCGGGCCCTGTGCACCTTCGTGCCGTAGCCTTTGTGACGTGCAAATTCATAGCAAGGATATAGCCTGTCAAGTTCAATCATGATCCGGTCACGCGTCGTCTTGGCGATAATCGACGCCGCGCTTATTTCCGCAATACTGCCATCGCCGCCAACAATCGCTTCGCCCGGTAGCCGTCGCGAACCAAATCGAAGGTCCGGAAGCCGGTTGCCGTCTACCTTTACGCCGCCGGGCGTGATCCACAATCCCAGGATCGCACGCCGCATAGCCAACAGCGTCGCAGAAAGAATATTGAGCGCATCAATTTCCGCCGGATCTGCCCACGCAACGGACCAGGCCAGAGCTCGCTGGCGAATTTCGCTCGCGAGCACCTCGCGACGTTCGGCCGTCAGCTTCTTCGAGTCCGCCACGCCAGCAATCGGCCTGTCCGGATGCAAGATCACAGCGGCGGCGGCAACGGGACCCGCAAGGGGGCCGCGACCCGCCTCGTCAACCCCTGCCACGAGCCCTCTCATTTCAAACAATTTCGCCTGCCGCATGGATAGCCTGGTGTGCCAGCTCGAAAACCGCATCGGCGGCGCGCTGGTCTGCATCAAGCGCCAGCTCGGTACGCAGTTTAGCAAATTCGCTACTGATGGTACGCCTGCGTTCCGGGTCGTCCAACATCGCCGTGACGGCGTCCGCTATTGCCGCCGGTTGCGCGTCCCCCTGCATGAATTCCGGCACCAATGGCGTCGGTGTCAGCAGGTTCGGCAGCGTGTAGTGATCCAGCTTTACGAGGCGCAATCCGATAGCGATGGCGTAACTAACGGGCGCCACCCTATACGTCGCAATCGTTGGCTTTCCGAGTAGCGCCGACTCAAGCGCCGCGGTGCCCGATGCGAGCAACACCACATCGGCCGCCGTCATTGCCGATTCCGAGTCGCCATCGAGCAACAGGAACCGGTCTGAAACGCCGGCTTCCTCCAGCTGTTGCTCGAACATACCGCGCAATGCGGGTGTCGCGAGCGGCGTGACAAACCGAATGCCCGGTCGCGCCGCCGCCAGGAGCCTCGCTGTGTTTGCCAGGAGTGCGCCCAGTCGGGCAACTTCGCCTTTGCGGCTGCCCGGCAGGATGGCAACCACCTCACCCGCTCCGAGTCCGAGCGTGTTTCGCGCCCGGTCAGAATCCACATGAGCGGGGACGCTGTCGGCTTTGGGGTGGCCGACAAAAACGGACTCGACTCCGTGGGCGTCATACAAC
>Ga0316201_10002515_pt1 | contig 13082 bp, 9 predicted proteins | sample CS6wburrow_MG_FD_204516 | JGI IMG/M metagenome (GOLD analysis project Ga0316201, IMG submission 204516) | Coastal sediment microbial communities from Delaware Bay, Delaware, United States - CS-6 worm burrow | ecosystem: Environmental > Aquatic > Marine > Coastal > Sediment | place: USA: Delaware... | reverse complement strand
ATAGAGCACCAGGAGCTTGCTGGAATCCGGATATCTCGACGCAGTGATGACGCAAACCTCGGTAACAATTTGTAGCAAGCATCTCTCGGAGCGTCGAATTGTGCAATATTTAGGCGGTAAGGCCGGTCTTAGTGGACCAGCTTGTCGTCAGGAGACCGCGCGTGTTGATTAAGAAGCCATCGGGTATTCGCCCATCAGAAATAACCAGCCAGCAGAACCACCTCAATCGGCGCGACTTTATGCGCGCCGGTGCAGTCATCGGCGGCTCGTTAATCGGCACTTCTGCACTCGGGGCCGTCATCCCGGACGCGCGTCGCGCGCAGCTCGCGGACGTCGGCCGGAGCGCGTTCAGCACGGACGAGGCACCGAGTAGTTACGAAGACATCACCACCTACAACAACTACTACGAATTCGGGACCGGCAAGGCCGACCCTTTTGAAAACGCTCAGGACTTCGATCCCAGGCCGTGGTCCATAACCGTCGAAGGGGAAGCCGAAAAGACAGGCACCTTTGATTTCGACGATTTCGTCAAACCTTTCGATCTCGAAGAACGCATCTACCGTATGCGCTGTGTTGAAGCCTGGTCGATGGTCATTCCCTGGGTTGGCATCTCGCTGGCCGAGGTAGTAAAACACTTCCAGCCCACTTCAAAGGCGAAATACGTCGCGTTTGAAACGCTCAATGACGCCTCCCGCATGCCCGGCATTCGCCGACGTTCGCTCGACTGGCCATACCGCGAAGGGCTGACGATCAAAGAGGCCACCAACCCCCTGCCAATTCTAGCTGTCGGCTTGTATGGCGAGGTACTGCCCAATCAAAATGGCGCGCCGATCCGCCTGGTCGTGCCATGGAAGTACGGCTTCAAGGGCATTAAGGGCATTGTCCGTATGCGCTTCATGGAGCGGCGGCCCGAGACCAGCTGGAATATGGCGCAAGCTCGCGAATACGGTTTCTATGCAAACGTCAACCCGGAAGTCGATCACCCTCGCTGGAGCCAGGCGCGCGAGCGACGCATCGGTTCAGGCCTGTTCGCCAGCAAGCAGCCAACGTTGATGTTCAACGGCTATGGCGACGAGGTCGCTCACCTGTACAAAGGCCTCGATCTGCGACGCAATTTCTAACGCGAACTTGAATACGCTCGAACAAGTTCGACGGATCTGGAAACCCCTTCTTTTCCTGATCTCCCTCGTCCCCGCAGCTCTGGTCGTCACCGATGCATTCGAACTGACCGGTCGCCTGGGCGCCAATCCTGTGGAGGAGATTCAGGACCGCTTCGGCATCTGGGGATTGCGTTTCATCATGGTGACGCTCGCGGTGACGCCGTTAAGACGGCTGACGGGCTGGAACTGGCTCGCCCGGTTCAGGCGTATGTTTGGGCTGTTTACATTCTTCTACGTGCTGATGCATTTCCTGACCTGGTTGATACTCGACCAAGGCGTTTTGTTGTCGGCGATTCTCGAGGACCTGGCGGACAGACCCTTCATCACCATCGGCTTCGCGGCTCTCGTGCTGCTAACGGCCCTCGCGGCAACGTCTACTGACGGTATGCGACGGCGCCTCGGACGACGATGGCAAACGCTGCACTACGCGACCTACATCATCGCGATGCTGGGTGTCTGGCACTATTGGTGGCAGGTCAAGAAGGACATCACCGAGCCGCTCCTGTATGCCACGATTCTGACCGTGCTGCTGGGTGCCCGCGTCGGGTGGCAATGGCAGAGACGACGGCAACGGCGGCGCAAATAAAAACCGGGGCGGCCGAAGCCGTCCCGGCAATATCACACAGCCTTGTCGTCAGGCGACTTTAACTGTGTGTCTTTCCGCCGCGCGGATTTTAGGAAGCGTAACGTTCAGGATTCCGTCCTTGAGCTCGGCGTGGATGTTTTCCGGATCCACTTCTTCCGGCAAAGCGACCATTCTCATGAGCTTGCCGTAGCCGAGTTCGTGCCGATAGAACTCATCCTTTTCATCTACTTCCTCGAACTCCCTCTTAGCTTCGATCGTCAGGCGGTCGCCCGCGATCGTGACTTCGATGTCGTCTTTCTCGACGCCGGGTAGTTCGCCACGGACCAAGAACTCTTTGTCGCGGTCAATGATATCGAGGCGAAAATTTCGCTCCATATCGACATCTCTCGGCCACTTCCAGCCAAAGGGCTCAAACGTCTCCATCCAGCGGCGTGGTGGGAAGTCCTCCAGGAACTCCTCCATGCTGTGGGTGAGAGGCGCCGTCCGTCTTATATCAACCGCCCTTTTGCGGGGCTCGATTTTACGCAGGATTGACATGTGACACACCTCCTTCCCTTTGCAGTGCTGGCGATCCTCCGCCAGCAGATCATTTATACACCCGGCGCGCCCGGGCGCAATTCGGAGATATGCGCATTGACAGAACTTCCTGGCTGGCGCGAAAAATGGATGGCTTCAAACCGGCAAGAACTACCTTGGCGGGCCGTTCGAAAAGGGCCTGCAATACCTAATAGACAGACTCGGTTTGTCGAAACGAAGCGGACATCAACAGAACCAGTCAGACCTGGTGTCGAGCCCCACATGTTTTTCGGTATGGTGCTTCTTGATTCTACAACTTGAATTGACTGCAATGTCCCGAATACCTTCGCTATCGGAAACGGCACACCCGGGACATGTTTACCGAAGATTTCCTTGTGGGTCTTTGTCCCTGGGAAAGTATGCGGATGAGCCATTGCGAGGAGAATCTGAACTTACGGTAGGTGAGCGCGAGACGCTCGCTGCCTGTGTTTCACAATTGAGTTCCTGCAACTTCTGCCACGGTAATCACAAAATAATCACAGAGATCCATGGCGTTGATCCCGATCTGCTCGAATTGCTATTAGATTCACCCGGCGACAGCGGTATCGACGAAAAGGGGCTCCCCTTGCTGACCTGTGTTCGCAAACTCACCGAATCGCCGTCGAGGGTCACCGACCTAGACGCGCGGTTAGTCTTCGATGCGGGGTGCTGCTCAACGACATCGACCTGTTAGCTACCAAGGAACTCCACAAATGCGGGGAGAAAAGCGCAACGCCTTGCCAAGACTTCGTCAAGGTGAGTACCTTGAGTTCCAAGAAGTAACGGTCAGCATCACAACGATCTCTGGCTAGCCAGGATTTTGGAGTTCTTCTCGCCGTTAGCTGCCTTTCGACTTGGCTATTTCTCCATAATCTGAACGACTGCGTACAAGCAAAGCAGACGTTGACGTTCTTGATTTCACCAACCATTCTTGGAGAGGCCGGTTTGCCCTCTTTAGCACACGTTCGGAAGATAGACTTCTTCCTCAACGGACTGAAAGTCCGCGTGACGGCTTGACGAATCCATGCTTCGATCCGTCGATCAACAATCCGTCGATCAACAAAAGGGGCCGCTGAAGCGCGGCCCTTCTTTGAGAAGCTCAATATCGGCCTAACTGGTGCACGGGCAAAGCGTATTCGTCTCATTCAGGAACGGGCAGCAGCGCCAGCAAGGTGACCATCAGGCGTTTCAGAGCATTCATTTTCTCCTCGATTGCTTGAGCGGTCTTTCGAACTGCGCAGGCGGCGTATCAACCTCGCTGTCCGGGGTTTAAGTCACTCAGCCGTATAAATGGCACCCTCGCCGGAAACTGGCGATGCGCCGACCGACACAAACCGCCCGCCGCCAAAAGCCATGCCGCGGCTCTTGTAACGGCGACCATCGATGTTGAAAGACTCCCAGCTCGCGCCACCGTCAGTGCTGGCTATTCCGATCGGGATCCGAGATCCGGGATTGCACGGTATCAGTCCATCACAGCTCTCGGGCCACATGCCACCGGCCACTAGCAGTTTCGAACCGTCCCAGCCAGCGCTCAGGTACTCGACACCACGATCCAGCCAGTCCGGTGGTGTCTCCCTCATACCGGTCCAGTTAAATCCATCGAACGACGTGAAGACCGCGCCGAAGATGCCTGTCGCAACGAATTGACTGCCGTCGTGAGTGATAGCACTCAGTCCTAGCCCCTCGTGAAGTACGACAACTTCGTGCCACGACTTGCCATCGGATGATACTTGCACTCGGGCGTCGCCGCCGGGGCCAATATAAATCTTTTCGGTGGTTGCAACGAAAAGCCCGTTTCGATAGATGAGATCTCTAAACCAGTAAGAATTATCAGCCGTCGAGTCGACCGTCTGCCAGGTATCGCCACGATCTTCGGAGATCATCATGCTCGTCTGAAGTGTGCCAGGAACCCTCCCACCGACAACGACCTGCGAAGAGTTAACAGCGACCGCTCCCAGCACGAATGAATCAGGCATGGCCTTTGTGATCCAGTTCTCGCCGTGGTTGGTCGAAAGGAGAACGACCTCGTCGCCAACCGCAAAGATGTCTGTTTCGAAGGTGGCTACCGCAGACAAGGTCGCGTCAGTTCCAGAGTCTCGTGCTACCCAGTCAATGCCATCGGCAGAGGTCAGGACCGTGCCGCCGTTCCCGACCGCGATAAAGACGGTGCCGTCCCATATAATGTCATTCAGCGCGTACGGGAGCCCACCCAGCCGGTTAGTCCAGCCAACATCAATATCTACAGTGCGATGATTCGAAGTGTTTCCGGCCTTATCCACCAGCCAGAATTCGACGGGAAATATGCCGAATTCTTGTGTCGACATCGCGAAGTCCTCGATAAACGTTCCAGTCTCTGTGTCGATGGACTCATCGAAATCAAGGGTCGTGCCATCCGGCATCCCTACCCACAGGGTCTGTAAGTCACGTCCGTCATCCTGGAATGTGATCTCAGCCGTAACAACGACATTGCCGCCGCCTTCCATTTGCGTGATCGCATCGGGCGACAGTGTAAGATTGGTGATCTCCGGCGCATGCTGCGCTGCATTCAGGTCGGGAAATTCGTTACCGCTGTTGCTACTACACGCCACCAAAATAAGTGCCAATAAGAACAAGGAAATACGCATGATCGTCACCTCCTTGAGCGTTAGCCTATTAGAATTACAACCTGTAGGCTTGACGAAGGCGTGACGATCCTCTGACGGTGTTTGGACGGACTCGCTTCAAGACCCTGGTCAGGTCTTTCCCGTATGTCTTGGTCGACAGCCCACGCCTTAAAATACTGGGGTTCGGCGCGTATCAGCGTCATTGGGAATGCGTGGTCTTGCTGGCGAGGAATTCATGAGCCAACATCACATCTACCGTTTCGATGATTTTCAGGTCGATCCGGAAATGTGGAGTCTTTTCCGTAACGGCAAAGAGATTCATCTCGAGCCGGTCGTACTCGAGCTCCTTATCTACCTGATTTCCCACCGTGACCGGCTCGTGTCGCGCCAGGAGCTGATGGACACCGTGTGGGGCGACACGGTGATCAGCGAATCCGCGCTCAGCAAGGCCGTGGCCCGGCTGCGAAAGGCGCTGGGCGACGACTCTGTCACCCACCGCTACCTGGAAACGGTGCATTCACGAGGCTATCGCTTCGTCGCCGACATCGTGGAGACCGAGCGCCCCGGTCAAGCCGACCTGCCGCCCGGGAGGACCCTCGCCACGGGCATGCGCGGCGGCTTATACGCGGGCGCGGCCGCGATGGTCGTGCTGATCATTCTCGCTGTCTTCTGGCCCAGCGCGCCTCAGCATGAAGCGGCGAGCGAGCAAGCCATCCGCTCACTCGCCGTGCTGCCGCTGAGCAATCTGACCGGCGACTCTGACCAAGACTATTACGTCGACGGCCTGCAAGACCTCCTGATAACGGAGCTTTCGCAGCTCCCCGGCTTGCGGGTCACGTCCCGACAGTCGACGAAGCGCTACCGAGACAGCCAGCTGTCCACGGCTGACATTGCCGGCGAGCTGGGCGTGGATGCCCTGGTGGAAGGCAGCCTGCTCAGGGCAGACAGCACTATCGAGGTGACTGTGCAGCTGGTCGACGGGCGAAGCCACGAGCACCTCTGGGCGAAACGGTATGCCCGCGAGACTCCCTATGTTTTCGATCTGATTTCAGACATGGCCAATGCCATTGGTGCCGAGATCGGCACCACCACGGTGCTGCACGGGGGCGAGGTGCTAGTCCACGAGCCGATCGGCCCGGTCGACCCGCGCGCCATCGACGCCTACGCCCTGGGCCTAACACACATGGATCGTTTTACGCCGGATGGACTCCGGTTCGCCATCGATCAGTTCGAGAGGGCGGTCGCGATCGAACCGGAGTTCGCGCTTGCCTGGGCCCAATTGGGGGCGGCGCATTCGATGCTTGGTTTGCACGGCTATGCGCCGCCGCGAGAATCCAAGGAAAAACTCCGCGCCGCTGTGTTGCAAGCGATCAAGGCGGACGATCAGGTCTTCGTTGGTCACTCCGGGCTGGGCTGGGTGCGGTGGTGGACGGGGGACTTTGACGGCGCCTGCGAATCGTTCGCGGAAGCATTGCGGCTCAACCCGTCGGCCCCCTATGCAATTCATGGCGACGCCGACTGCCTGATGTTCGAGGGGCGCATGGACGAAAGCCTCGCCCGGCTGCGCGAACTCCTGACAGTCAGTCCGTTCAGCGCCATGCATAATTCGCCGCTGCCTTACCATCTGTTCGTGGCGCGCCGCTTTGACGAGGCCATCACCGCGGCGAAGGACATGCAGGTGCGGGTCCCCCATTTCCCGATGCACTGGTTTCTTGCGATGGTCTACTGGCAGCAGGGCCGCTTCGACAAGGCGCTGGAGGAAGAGCGACTGGAGTTCGAGCATCGTGGCGACAGGGCCCTCCTGGCGGCCCTGGAAGAGGGCCTTGATGCCGCCGGACCGAACGGCGCTATGCGTGCCATGGCCGAGGCTTTGGTTGCCCGGGCGAACGAAACCTACGTGGACCCCTTCGATATCGGGGAGACCTTCGCGAGGGCCGGGATGGTCGACGAGGCCCTGCAATGGTTGGACAAGGCCGCTGAGCATGGCGCGTACAAAATGACCTACCTCGCCTTTTGGCCCCATTTTGATAATTTGCATGACGATCGACGGTATCAGGACTTGCTGGAGCGCGTATACGGCCAGAAGGTTCAGGAAATCCGACGGATCGCTAATGCGCGTCGGCCACAAAATCAATGAGTGGATGACGAGCGTCTGCTTTACGGGTTCCTGCCATTCCAAAGATTCGTAGAACTGCTCATCCATTTGTTGCGACGACGGTCTGGAATTGCCGAACTGAGACGGTCGCCTGGAACATGAAAGAGCGACTGGTAAGCATCGCATACCAGTCGGTCGAACAAACTGATGTAAAATATCGGCTTGTGACCCTCGAAAGATTGCTGGCTGAAGGATCTCATTGAACGAGCGGGACCGAACCGTGCTGCGGTGGCACTCGCCAACAAGAATGCACGAACGGCCTGGGCGATGGTGACCCAGGGAACGGAATATCAACGTCGACTGCAGCTGGAGATGGCTGCTTAGAACGTCCTGCAAACAGAAGACCTGTATCAGATATAGATATCTGCTCCGGTCTAACCTGCACCGCTTTGAGGCCCTAGAGCCCACTGACCCTTAGAGGAACCGGAGTGCGCATACATAGAGGGCCAGGAGATAGCGTCTCCATACAAAGGCCGAATATACAAACGCGTCTTAATTCTGATCAAAGAATCTGTTTGCTAGACTGGAGGAGTCCATATACAAAGCAGACATCAACTCTATGCCTCGCAATCGAACGGCTAGGTACAAGCCAGAATTGACGCTGACGCTCCTCCGTAACATACCTCCACCTCTATCAACACCTCATACCCACATATGAAGTATGTCTGCTGACCGGTAATAAGAACCAGGCTGGATTGTATGAATTTGCGGAGGTCACCATGAAGAAATCACGTTTATTGGGCGCTGTGTGCGTTTGTGCGCTTCCTTTCAATTCACTCACAGTTCATGCAGTCGCTGTTAGCGGTCAGGGTACCTGGGAACGCACGCTGCAAGGGCGTGATCTGGACGGCAATCTGGCCACCTTCGAGGCGTATTACGACACGGTGAAGGACATCACCTGGCTGGCGGACGCGAACTATGCACGGACCAGTGGATTCCATGTCAGTGGGCCGATGACCTGGCATACGGCCAATAGCTGGGCAGCAGGTTTAAACACCAACGGCATCACCGGCTGGCGCTTACCGGTCACCGGCGCATCATCGTCACTACCTGGCGACCCCTGTTACGACTCTGAGGGCTTCAATTGCGCCGAAAGCGAGATGGGGCATATGTACTACAAGGTACTGGGTAATACGGCGGGCTCTCTAACCAATACCGGTCCGTTCAGTAACCTCCAGTCCAGCGGCTATTGGTCGGCCACGCGGCCCTTAGGCAATTTCCGCTTCTCGTGGACCTTCAATTTCGGCAGTGGCTTCCAGCGCCTCAGGGATAATACCGAATTCTTCCCCCCTGACGTAGTCACTCAATATGCGTGGGTTGTGCACTCGGGCGATGTCGGCGTGCCTGTTGAGATAATCACTATAGATATCAAACCCGGCAGCGACCCAAACAGCATCAACCTGAATTCAAAGGGGACGATTCCCGTCGCCATCCTTACAACCGATACATTTGATGCAACTCAAGTAGATTGGGAGTTGGTATTGTTCGGTTCAGAAGGCGCAACCGAGTCGCATGGGCGCAGTCACGTCGAAGATGTTGACGGGGATGGCGATTCGGACGTTGTGCTCCACTTCAAGACGCGAGACACAGGTATAGGCTGCGGTGACGCAGAGGCTACGCTGACTGGTGAGAATTTCGGTGGTGAGGCATTTTCTGGCAGCGACTCCGTCAAGATCGTGAAGTGCCGTTAGCTAGACATGCGGTACCTCGCAAAAGAAGCCCCGCCGAGTGCGGGGTTTTCTTTTGTCACTGACGTTTGCTTCTAGCCGTCTGCCGCCTGTCATATTGGTGATTTTTGCAACGCCTGAAAGACCAATATGAGTGAAAGCAGACGAAGTGACTATTTAAGGTTGTTGGCGCAGTATTAGGTTTTGCAGACAAAAAAAGCCCGGCGATGATTGCCGGGCTTTTTTGGCCAAGGATGGCCTCATGTCGCGAAGCACACGGATGTGCGAGAGCGACGCATGTTGCTGGGCGATTTACATCATTCCACCCATGCCACCCATGCCGCTCATGTCCGGCATCGGCGGGCCACCTGCGTCGTCCTGCGGCGCATCAGCGACCATTGCTTCGGTCGTTAGCAGCAGGCCGGATACGGAGGCTGCGTTCTGCAGCGCGTAACGCGTAACCTTCGTGGGATCAAGAATTCCCTGCTCGATCATGTCGCCGTACTCGCCGGTCGCCGCGTTGTAACCGAAGTTGCCCTTGCCCTCTGCAACCGCGTTGAGAACAACGCTTGCATCACCGCCGGCGTTACGAACGATCTGGCGCAGCGGCTCTTCGACCGCACGCTTCAGGATTCCGATGCCGACGTTCTGATCGTCGTTATCGCCTTTCAGCTTCGCGATCGCCTTGACGGCACGAATCAGAGCAACACCACCGCCGGGGACAACGCCCTCTTCGACCGCGGCACGAGTGGCGTGAAGCGCATCTTCAACGCGAGCTTTCTTTTCTTTCATCTCGACTTCGGTAGCAGCGCCAACCTTGATGACGGCGACACCGCCGGACAGCTTGGCAACACGCTCCTGCAGCTTCTCTTTGTCGTAATCCGAAGAAGAATCTTCGATCTCAGCGTTGATCTGTTCGACGCGCGCCTTGATGTCGGCGCCCTTACCAGCGCCATCGATGATCGTGGTTGCTTCTTTCGTGATCTGGATCTTCTTGGCTTCGCCGAGATCTTCGAGCGTCGCTTTCTCAAGCGACAGACCGACTTCCTCGGAAATAACCTGGCCACCGGTCAGAACAGCGATGTCCTGCAGCATGGCTTTGCGACGGTCGCCGAAACCAGGTGCCTTGACGGCGGCGACCTTCACGATGCCGCGGATGTTGTTAACGACCAGCGTCGCCAGCGCTTCGCCTTCGACGTCTTCTGCAACAATCAGCAGCGGGCGTCCGGCTTTTGCTACACCTTCGAGAACCGGCAGAAGATCGCGGATATTTGAGATCTTCTTGTCGTAAAGAAGGATCAGCGGGTTGTCGTGCTCGACCTGCTGGCTCTGCCCGTCGTTAATAAAATACGGCGACAGGTAACCGCGATCGAACTGCATGCCTTCTACAACGTCGAGTTCGTTCGCAAGACCCGATCCTTCTTCGACGGTGATAACGCCTTCCTTGCCAACTTTGCCCATTGCATCGGAGATAATCTCGCCGATCTCGGCATCGGCGTTAGCAGAAATGCTGCCGACCTGCGAAATTGCCTTCTCATCTTCGCAAGGCTTGGACAACTTCTTCAACTCTTCAACGATCGCGGTGGATGCTTTGTCGATACCGCGCTTGAGGTCCATCGGGTTCATGCCGGCAGCTACCGACTTCAGACCTTCACGCAGGATTGCCTGCGCCAGAACCGTAGCCGTGGTGGTGCCGTCGCCCGCTACATCAGAGGTCTGGGAAGCAACTTCCTTGACCATCTGTGCGCCCATGTTTTCGAACTTGTCTTCCAGCTCGATTTCCTTGGCGACGGAAACTCCGTCTTTCGTAACGGTCGGCGCGCCGAAGCTCTTGTCGAGCACGACGTTGCGGCCTTTCGGACCCAGGGTCACTTTAACCGCGTTTGCCAGAACGGTGACGCCGGCAAACATCTTTTGCCGTGCGTCATCGCTAAATCGTATTTCTTTAGCAGCCATCTTGAAATTCCTCTGTTGACTCAGGCGGCCATAGCCGCCTGCTGATAATTAGAACTGAGTGGTTTGCAGGTTTAGTCCTGGATAATTGCCATGATGTCGTCTTCCTTCATCACGAGCAGTTCCTCACCTTCCACCTTGACTTCGGTGCCGGCATATTTGCCGAACAAGACCGTGTCGCCGACCTTGACATCGAGCATGCGGACATCGCCGTTGTCGAGAATCTTGCCATTGCCAACCGCGATGACTTCACCCTTGATGGGCTTTTCAGCCGCAGCGTCGGGAATGACGATTCCGCCGGGCGATGTGCGCTCTTCTTCCATGCGCTTAACGATGACCCGATCATGAAGCGGACGCATCTTCATGGTGCTAAACTCCTATAAGTTGTTAAATTTAAACCGATTTTCGGTAGTGTTCCGGCCGAGCGTTGTTAGCACTCGGTCACGACGAGTGCTAATGATAGGGTCCAAAGGTCAAATTACAAGCTTTTCAGACCCACATTTCGTCTAAAAATCAGACCTGTATCGAAGACACGACCCCGGTTTGGAGTAACATTCGCCTCGCCTGGCCGGTCCTGGAGTATTGAGGCCGCCCCTCACAACACCCTTATCGATGCCTATGACAACCATTCGAAACAGTATTGCAGTACTCCTTTTGGCCGTTTGCCTCACGATCCCGGCTTTGGCCGACGAAGAACCGTTGCGGGTTACAGAAGCGTTCCAGTACGTCGTATCGGACACCGGCGACGCCTTTGAGGTGGACTGGGCCATTGCCGACGGTTACTACCTTTATCGCAAGCGCCTTGGGTTCGTGGCCGGAGATGATGCGCTTGTCCTGGGAGAGCCGGAACTACCGGAAGGCTTGCCACACGAAGATGAGTTCTTCGGCAAGCAACAGGTCTATCGCGATCGATTCTTCGTAACGATTCCCTATACGGTCAATGGTGACCGCCCACAGACAGTCGCGCTCGTAATCAAGAGCCAGGGTTGTGCCGACCTGGGCCTGTGCTATCCCCCGCAGACCTGGACAGAAGAGGTCAAGCTACGACGAGTTGCCAGCAGCACACCGAAACTCGCGCTCGGGTCACTTGCCGCAAATTCGGACGCAAGCAATGAATTCCCGCCCGTGGACGAGGTCTTTTTTCCCGAGGTGTTCCCGGTCGACGGCAACAGGGTTGAGGTCGGAATCAGAGTCGTCCCTGGCTTCTACCTATACAAGGACAAAATCTCTGTCCGGGCACTGGGCGACCGCGCCAAGACCGGCCGACTCGAATTGCCGAAAGGCAAGATGAAAGTCGATGAGTACTTCGGGGAGATGGAAGTCTACCTGCAGGACGTGCTGGCGCCGTTGCCTATTGCGCGCGCCACGCCGGACGCGATGGAACTCGAACTCGAACTCAAGTACCAGGGTTGTGCAGAGGGCGGGCTATGCTACATGCCTCAGACCCGCGTCATCTCCGTTAGCCTGCCCGAGGCCACGACCGTCTCGGACATCTCGACCGTGCCTTCCAATAATGCACCTGTCAGTGAACAGGCAAGGCTGGCAGGGATCATAATGGGCTCCAGTATCTGGGTAGCGGCCGGACTGTTCTTCCTCGCCGGCCTGGGTCTCGCGTTTACGCCCTGCGTCCTGCCGATGGTGCCGATACTTTCAGGCATCATCGCGGGTGAAGGCGATAACGTTACGCCGCTGCGCGGATTTACGCTGGCGCTGAGCTATGTCATGGGTATGGCCCTGGTCTACACGGGCGCAGGCATCGCGGCGGCCGCCGCCGGCATGCAACTTCAGGCGACCTTCAATCAACCGTGGATTCTGATCCTCTTTTCCGCGCTGTTCGTTGTACTTGCGCTCGGTATGTTCGGCGCTTACGACCTGCAAATGCCCAGCAGCGTCCAGACCAAGCTCGCGGGCGTGAGCGGCAACCAGAAGAGCGGCACAACGATAGGCGCATTTGTCATGGGCGCACTATCGGCCTTGATCGTTACAGCCTGCGTCGCACCTGCACTGATCGCTGCGCTTACCGTGATGGCGCAAACCGGCGATATGCTGCGCAGCGGCAGCGCCCTGTTTGCAATGAGCTTAGGGATGGGCGCCCCGTTGTTACTCGTCGGCGCCGCGCAGGGCAAGTTGCTGCCGAAGGCGGGCCCCTGGATGGTTGCGGTCAAGAATGCGTTTGGCTTCATGATGCTCGGGCTCGCGATCTGGATGTTATCCAGGATTCTGTCCGGCAACGTGACGATGATGCTTTGGGCCATCCTTATCTTCATGGCGGGCGTTTTCATGGGCGGACTCACGACACTGAGTAGCGATTCCCCGATCACGCAAAAACTTGGCAAGGGCTTCGGCTTTCTCGCCATTATCTACGGCATCATTCTTTTACTGGGAGCGCTCACGGGCGGCAGC
>Ga0316201_10002514_pt1 | contig 13086 bp, 10 predicted proteins | sample CS6wburrow_MG_FD_204516 | JGI IMG/M metagenome (GOLD analysis project Ga0316201, IMG submission 204516) | Coastal sediment microbial communities from Delaware Bay, Delaware, United States - CS-6 worm burrow | ecosystem: Environmental > Aquatic > Marine > Coastal > Sediment | place: USA... | reverse complement strand
CTGGGTGGAGACCTCGTTGGTATCGATACTGGGTACCCCCAGGAAGATTTCACCGACGCTGTCCTTTTTCACGTCCAGGTCCATGATGATGCGGTCGTCCGGGGTGATCTGCGGTGTGACCTTCAGTTCCAGCACGGCGTCCTTGAAGGAGACCGAGGTGGCACCACTCGAGGTGGCCTCCTGGTAGGGAATCTCCACACCCGACTGGATGAAGGCGGTCCTCTGGTTGGAGGTCAGCACGCGTGGACTGGAGATGACCTCACCCTGTCCCTCGGCCTCCATGGCGGTGAGTTCCAGGTTCAGCATGTGGCTGCCAATCTTGCCGACCGCAAGGCCGATGGAACTGGTGGCACCAATAACCGGCAGGTCGACCAGCAGTCCGTCTGGCTGGAAGCCTGGATCGATGATGTTGTTGCCTCTGATGCTGTCCAGGGTACCGCCGGCAGCGATGATGTGGTCATCGTTGAATTCGGTCTGCTTGCTCAGGCCAAACTTCACACCGAGGTCGCGCGAGAAGTCGTTACTGGCAATGACGATGCGTGACTCGATCAGAACCTGCCGGACCGGGATGTCCAGGGTTGAGACCAGTTGTCTGATTTCAACAAGCTTCGATGCCGTATCCTGAACCAGCAGGGTGTTGGTGCGTTCGTCAGTGGTGACCATGCCGCGATCAGACAGTAGCGTGGTTTCGCTGCTCTTCAGCAGTGCTGCGAGGTCCGAGGCCTTCGCGTAGTTCACCTGGATGAACTCCGAGTACATCGGTTCCAGTTCCTCGATCTGCTTCTGGGATTCCAGTTCCAGCTTCTCGCGTGCGGCGATTTCTTCACTGGGTGCAACCAGCATGACGTTGCCGGTCTGGCGCATGGCGAGGCCCTTGGTCTTGAGGATGATGTCCAGCGCCTGGTCCCAGGGAACATTTTTCAGTCGCAGTGTCAGGCTGCCACTGACGGTGTCACTGACGACCACGTTGATGCCGGTGAAGTCGGCGATCAGCTGCAGTACAGAGCGAACCTCGATGTCCTGGAAGTTCAGCGACAGGCGTTCGCCGGAGTAGCCGAATTCGTCCTTCTTGCTGGCCTCAACCTCTTCCTTGGTCAGTGCCTTGACCTCGATCGTGAACTGGTTGTTGGACTGGTAGGCGAGGTAGTCGTAGTCACCTATCGGGGTGATGACCATGTGAACATTGTTGCCGCGGGTATAGGTATCAATGGTCTTCACCGGTGTGGCGAAGTCCAGTACATCCAGGCGCCGCTCCAGTTCTTCCGGCAGCTGGGCGCGGTAAAAATCAACGAGGACCTTGCCGCCCTGCTGTTGCATATCAACCGGAATGGACGGGTCGGACAGGTCGACGATGACGCGACCTTGGCCATCGGCGCCGCGACGAAAATCGATATTGGTAATGGTGTCGTCACTACCGCCAGTGGCACGTGATGCCATGGCCGCGGCTTCGGATTGCTCTCCACCGGCATTCTGTACCAGCAGGATGACCTTGTTGCCTTCGGCGTGGGCCTCGTAGGGCACCATGTCAACCAGATTGACCACCACGCGGGTGCGGCCCTGCGCCTCAACGGCGGTAATACTCTCGGCCATACCGATACCGATATTTTGTGAACGCTTGTCGAGATTGTTGCTGGTGTCCGCAAAGTCCAGGGCGATACGCGCCGGGTTGTCGATGGTAAAGCTCAGCGGGGCGGGAGCGGGTTTGCTCAATGTCAGGGTAATCTGTGCCTTGTTGCCCGGCAGTTCCGCAAAGTCAATGGACTGCAGTGAATTGCCGGCGACGTTGTCTGCTGCGCTGGCAGGCAGAATGCTGCCGGCAAACAGGCAGCCGGCGGCAAGCACGCCACATAACAACTTGTGGGAGTGATGTTTGATGATGTTCATCATGGTTTTTCCACCTGTTGGCAAGCGTTCTGACATGTGTCCGATCATTGAGTTTATCCTGTCAATTATTCACTGATTGCGATGGAGGACTGGCGTTCTACCCAGCCACCGATACCGTCAGGAATGATTTCTGTAAGTTCGATTTCGAAGTCTGTAATGCGAATGATCTTTCCGTGATTCTGACCGGCGTAGTTGCCCGGCTGCACGCGGTGAATGGTGCCATCCGTGTCGTTGATCAGTGCCCACTGGTCCTCACGCTGCTCCAGTGTGCCGACCATGCGCAGGCTGTCGAGCGGAAACTCCTCGAGTGGCTCGGTCGGGCGGTCGAAATCAGGCTTTATGCCGTTGTTGCTTGCAATATTGCTCACCGCGCGGGTGGTGGAAAAGGTTGGCGCGGTGAACGGGTCGCGCAGGTCAGTCGCCTGGTAGGTAAATGATTCGTAGGGCTGAAATTCCGGCAGCGGTTCGATGCTGGATTTCGTCTGGCTCTTGGTGGTTCTGACGTACTCCTCGAGATCTGCATTCGGGTTGCCGGAGCAGGCCATCAGGCCACCACAGAGGCTGGCAAGCACAAGCCAGCGTGCCGTAGAGTCAAGGTAATAGCGAGACATTAGATATCACCTCCACTCTCTGTACCTTCTTCTTCAAGGTAGCGATAGGTCTTGGCCGTCAGGTTCATGCCGAGTTCGCCGGTTTTGCCGACCTTGGTAATCTTGACGTCATGAATGGTCACGATGCGCGGCAGTGCGGCAACGCCGCTGACAAATTCACCAAACTCGTGGTAGCCGCCAATAACGCGGATGCTGATTGGCAATTCTGCATAGAACTCCCGTGGAACCTCGGAGCGGGGCTGGAACAGTTCAAACTCCAGTCCACTTGCCAGTCCGGTCTGTGATACGTCTACAAGCAAGTCGGCGACTTCTGTCTGGTTAGGCAGCTGGCGCAGCATGGCGCCGAATGACTCACGCATTTCCTCGAGCTGTTGCTCATAGGCTTCCAGGTTGGCGGCCTGCCTTGCCTTGGTCTCGAAGATGACCTTGAGTCCTTCCTCTTTATCCACGGATTCATCCAGTGTTACCAGCTGGTCCTTGGTGTGGAACCAGTAACCCAGAAAGATCACACCGCCCATCAGGAACAGAATAACGACTGCGCGCGCAGCCACGGGCCATCTGGCGACGTCGGCCAGGTCAAGTTCATTCAGATTCATGGTGTGGCTACCCCGGCAATTTCTTCATCTGGCTTGCGGGCCTTCTGGTTGCCGCGCAGGGTAAAGTTTGCGATACGGCGGCGGTTGGATTCGGTTGTCTTGATGACATCAAGACGCGGTCCGGTAAACCAGTCGGATACGTCGATTTCACGCATGTAATCGGAGACCCGGGCGTTGGACTCTGCTATACCCGTCATGGTCAGTGCCTTGCTCTTTTGCTCAAACGTGTTCAGGTGAACACCGTCAGGCAGGGTTCTGACCAGTTCATCCATGAGGTGAACACTTTCCGGGCGGCTACCCTGCAGTTCCTGAATGACGTTCATGCGTGCCAGCAGATTGGCTTTCATGGCTTCGAGCTCGCGAATGCGGCCGATGCGCTTGTTGAGGATGTCGATCTCGCTTTCCAGGTAGGCGTTGCGCTGGTTCTGATCGGTGATCATGCCATCGACATGAAAGTGTGCGAGCAATACGATCAGTCCTGCAATAACAACGGAGCCGATGGCGGTGATGCCGAACTCCTGTTGTTTCTGCTTGCGTAACTCTTCACGCCAGGGGAGCAGGTTAATATGTGCCATATCAGTCGAAGCTCCTAAGGGCCAGTCCACAGGCAATCAGCAGTGCGGGTGCATCATTACTCAGTGTTTGTGGTTTGACACGGGCTGACAGTGACATTGACGCAAACGGGTTGGCGATGGTGGTTTCCACGCCGAGTTTCTCCTGGATCATTTCATCCATGCCGGGTATCGAGGCACTGCCGCCGGCCAGTACGATGTGGTCGACCTTGCTGTGCGGGCTGGATGAGTAGAAGAACTGCAGGGAGCGGCTGGCCTGTTGCACCATTGCTTCCTTGAAGGGTTCCAGTACGTCTGTAAGGTAATTTTCCGGCAGGCCGCCCTGGCGCTTTGCCATGCCGGCTTCCTCGTAGGAAAGGCCGTAGCGACGCATGATTTCCTCGGTCAGCTGTTTACCGCCGAACACGGTGTCGCGTGTATAGATACTATTAAGGTTGTGCATGACGTTGAGGGTCGTCATGGTTGCGCCGACGTCGATGACGGCGATGGTCTTGTCTTGTCCCTGGTCGGGTAACTGATCGGTCAGCAGTGAGAAGGCATTCTCACTGGCAAACGATTCAACGTCCATGATTTGCGTGCCTACGCCGGCGGTTTCCACGGCAGCGCTGCGCAGGTCGACGTTTTCGCTGCGACATGCAGCCAGCAGTACATCCACGGTGTCCGGGTTTTTCTCCGAGGGGCCGAGGATTTCGAAATCGAGATTTACTTCTTCCAGCGGGTAGGGAACATACTGGTCCGCTTCAAGATCAATCTGGGCTTCCATGTCATCCTCGCTCAGGCCGCCAGGCATGGAAATGATCTTGGTAATAGTGGATGATCCGGCGACAGCAACGGCAGCATGCCGGGTGCGGGTGCCTGAACGTTTTACAGCGCGTCTTACCGCTTCACCTACAGCGTCAACATCAGTAATATTCTTCTCGACGACTGAGTTGGGCGGTAAAGGTTCGACAGCATAGCTCTCGACCCTGTAGCGTGAGCCACTGCGACTTAGTTCCAGCAATTTTACTGCCGTGGAACTAATGTCCAGACCAATTAACGGTGGTTTTGTCCGTTTAAAGAGCTGCGCGATCGGCACGATTTTTCCTTTTAGTTACCCAGTGTTGTAGAACAAAGGTAGTTCGCCGCATTAGAGTGCAAAGCCAATGCTTTGTCAACCAATGCGAATTTTATACAGATGCTATGGTACCCCTTATCGGACAGCAGTCATTTTTGTTGAGAGAAAAATGCTATTCGCAACGTAATATGTTCGCTGTTGTTAAGTTATATGACGTGGACCAAAACAATTCTTTGAATCTGATCACAGGTTTTTGACGCACATATGAAATTACGTTGGCTTGGACGTTTCATCCTCTTCCTGTTCCTCCTGGGCGGTCTGGCCGTGACTGCGCTGGCCGCAGTCATATACCTGCGAATCGAGCCGCAATTGCCGTCAATTGACGTGTTGCGCGAGGTGCAGTTGCAGGAACCGCTGCGGGTTTATTCACAGGATGGCAAGATACTGGCGGAATTCGGTGACAAGCGCCGGACACCCGTCACCTTTGACGAGGTCCCGGAGACACTGATTGCGGCATTTCTGGCCGCAGAAGACGACCACTTCTTCGAGCACTCCGGTGTGGACATCCCGGGCCTGATGAGCGCCGCCTTTGAACTGGTGCGCACCGGTAAAAAGCGTCGCGGTGCCAGCACCATCACCATGCAGGTAGCACGTAACTTCTTTCTGTCCACTGAAAAGACCTACTGGCGCAAGCTGACCGAGATCCTGCTGGCGCTGAAGATCGAGGAATCGCTCAGCAAGGGCGAGATTCTCGAGCTGTATCTCAACAAGATCTATATGGGCCACCATGCCTACGGTGTCGAGGCGGCGGCGCAGGTGTATTACGGCAAGACCATCAGCGAGCTGAGCGTGGCGCAGATGGCAACCATTGCCGCCCTGCCCAAGGCGCCCTCACGCGTCAATCCCATTAACAGTCCGGAAGAGACGCTCGAGCGGCGCAATTACATCCTGGGACGTATGCAACAGAACGGGGCAATCGACCAGGAAGCCTATGCAATGGCCATTGCCGAGCCGGATGATGCCGCGCTGCACAAGGTGCAGGCCGAGGCCAGTGCCCCCTATCTTGCCGAGATGGTGCGCCGGGAGATGATCGAGCGTTACGGCAAGGCGGTTTACAACTCGGGCTTTGAAGTGGTCACCACGCTTGATGTGCGGCTGCAGAAGGCTGCAAACAAGGCGTTACGCAAGGACCTGATTGCCTACAGCAAGCGCCATGGCTATCGCGGTCCCGAGGCAAACCTGGTTCTCGATGAGGTAGACGAAGAAGAATGGAGTGGCCTGCTTGATGACTACAAGACCATCGGCGGTCTGGCCGCCGGACTGGTCACCCGCGTGGACGAAAAGAGTGTCGAGGTGCTGCTCGAGGACGACGAGTCAATCACTATCAGCTGGGAAGAGCTGTCGTGGGCGCGCCCCTATATCAGTGCCAACCGCATGGGAAAGAAACCCAAGCAGGCCGCTGACATACTTGCCCGTGGCGATGTCATTCGTGTCTTGCAGAACAAGGACGCTGTCTGGATGTTGTCACAGATACCCGCAGTGGAAGGCGCGCTGGTTTCGTTGAATCCCGAAGATGGTGCCATCCTTGCCATGGTAGGGGGGTTCGATTTCAGGCAGAGCAAGTTTAATCGCGCCACCCAGGCGCAACGCCAGCCCGGTTCCAGTTTCAAGCCGGTGGTCTACTCCGCGGCCCTGGAGAAAGGATTTACACCGGCCACCATGATCAATGATGCACCGGTGGTGTTCGATGACCCGAACCTTGAATCTACCTGGCGTCCGGAAAACTACAGTGGCCAGTTCTACGGTCCAACGCGCCTGCGCGAGGCGCTGTACCGTTCCCGCAACCTGGTCTCGATTCGTATCCTGCGTGCCATTGGTGCGAGTTACGTGGTCGAGTATGCACAACGCTTCGGCTTTTCAGCCGACCAGTTGCCCAAGGATCTGACGCTTGCCCTGGGCAGTGCCTCGGTCACGCCGTTACAAATGGCGCGTGCCTATGCGGTGCTGGCAAACGGGGGCTACCTGGTGGATCCCTACTTTATTAAACACATCTACGATGCAGCAGGCGAGGAGCTGTACTCTGCCAATCCGCTGGTCGCCTGTCCCGCTTGCCCGCTTGAAACTGGAGTAGCCGGTGAAGTTGAAACGGCTGAGTTGGCTATCGAAGCAGCTGCTGAAACAGGCGAGAGCGCAGAAGTGTCAGCGGCTGAAGCGCCGGTCAGGCCAGCGCCGCAAGTACTGACGCCACAGAATGTCTGGCAGATGACCTCCATGATGCGCGATGTCATTCAACGCGGCACCGGGCGCAAGGCGCGTTCGCTGGGCAGGAAAGATATTGCCGGAAAGACCGGCACCACGAATGATCAGAAGGACGGCTGGTTCTCCGGTTTCAATCATGCGGTGGTCGCCGTTGCCTGGGTTGGCTTCGACAAGCTTGAGCCGCTGGGGCGCGGCGAGACCGGTGGCCGCTCTGCATTACCGATGTGGATCGATTACATGGCGGTTGCACTGGATGGCGTCCCGGTGAAGAAACAGGAACCACCGTCGGGACTGGTGACGGTACGCATCGATCCGTCGACCGGCCTGCTGGCCGGCAGTGGGCAGAGCGATGCCGTCTTTGAAACATTCCGTGAAGAGTATGTGCCGCAACAGAGCAGCGATTCACTCGGTGGTGGCGCGGCAAGCGGTTCGACGGATGCGGTGACTGACCAGCTATTCTGATGGGTAGTTGCGTGTCCTGCTGACCGGGACCGGGATGGGTAGTCTAGAGGTTATCCAGGTCGGCACGAATGCTGTCGATGGATGCATCGAAGCCGGCCTGCTCGTTTTCATCCAGTGGTAATTCAACGACCTGTTCAATTCCATTGCGACCAAGGATGGCCGGTACGCCCGCCGTCATATCCCAGTACCCATACTCGCCATCAAGGTTGCAGACACACGGCAATACGCGGCGCCGGTCATGGCTGATGGCGTCCGCCATGGTGGCGATGGCCGCTGCCGGCGCGTTGTAGGCACTGCTTACCTGTCGCAGTGCCAGTACCTCGGCACCGCCATGTCGCGTGCGTTCGTTGACGCGTTCTATCGTTGTCTCGTCCATGAAGGTGGTTGCCGGCACGCCATTCACCGTGCTGAAGCGTGTCAGCGGAACCATGTGGTCGCCGTGACCACCGATGACCATGGTGTGTATGTCCCTGACAGACAGCCCGGTTTCTTCGGCAATAAAGCAGGCCATGCGCGAGGCATCCAGTACGCCGGCCTGTCCGAAGATACGGTTACGTTCCCAGCCGGTACGCTTCCAGGCATGCCAGGTCAGCACGTCAACGGGATTGGTAACCATCAGCAGCAAGGCGTTCGGTGCGTACTCAAGTACCTGGTCACAGACGCTGTTGATGACAGCAACATTCACGCCAAGCACATCGCTGCGCGACATGCCCGGCTTGCGCGGTGAACCGGCGGTAACCACGACCAGTTCTGCGTCCTGCAACAATGCGGGGTCAGTGCCGCCAATGACGCGGGAACCAAATCCAAAGTGGGAGGCGGTTTGCATGATGTCCAGCGCAGCACCGGCGGCGGCACCCTCCCTGATGTCGATGAGGGTGATCTCGGGGCACATTTCCTGCAGGGCAAGCGTCAGGGCGGCGGTTTCACCGACGCGGCCGGCACCGATGATGCTGATTTTATTCATGCTGTTCCCTTGGTCGCGGAATATTTGGTGCGCATAATCCCATAGATGCGACACGCATTCAAAAAACCGGCGGATTAACGCACGATCTTGATAATTTCGGAGCTGGCCGGCTCCCCGGCGGGGTACTGGTCATTCAGCAGGCGCAGCTGCTCCTCGGGGTAGTTCGTTATCGGTGAGCGCCTGGCGAGCCCTGACCAGGTCGTTCCCCTGGGTGCGCGAATGATGTCCAGTTTCTTCTCCCGTGCGAGCTTTTTCTCTGCCCCGCTCAGCGGGTGCAGGCTCTTCGCGGTGGCCAGTATGGCCTCGTCGTACTTGCCGGCGTGCTGGGTACTGCGCGCAGTCCCGGCAAAGATATAGGCGTCATCACCGCGGTTGACTACGGCATAGCGAATACGGCGTTTGCCGAAGGGAGTGTCGCCGACGGTGACGGCGCTGTAGCCCTTCATGCCGCTGGCATTGAATGCCTTGCCCGAACTCAGGGGAATGGCCAGTTCCTGCTGCATGAATTGTTTTCCTGGCAGCCGTTGCCTGTTTTCCGCAAGGGTCATCTGGATCAGGCCGTCTTTTGCCGCCGGCGTGGCAATGATCCGTGATGTCTGGTTGTTGATCTTCCAGCCCGACGGAAATGTGATGGAGAAATCCAGGTCCTTGTGGAAGAAGCGGTTGTCGCGTATCACGCCCTCACGCGCGCTGTCTCCAAATGTCAGTCCATCGAGGCGTAACAGGAAGCTGTCTCGCCCGACACGCGCCCTGTCAGTGGTCTTGTATTTGTTTGCGGCGTTCACGACCTCCCTGAAGCGGGCATCGTTATCCGGGTGTGTGGAGAACAGGCCGTGATAGACATTGGGCTCGCGGCCCTCCTTTTTTGCAACCGCGACTTCAAAGGATTCCTGGTTCTTCAGAATCCCGACGACCTTAAGCATGGCCTCCGGGTCATAGCCGCTCCGTGCCAGGTATTCAGCACCGAGCCGATCTGCCTCCAGTTCGTGCTCGCGACCGTAGCCGCGCACGATGGCGGTACCGGCCATGTTTGTCAGGGTGTCCGCGCCCTGTATGCCGGTAGAGGCGGCCAGCACCGCGCCGAGCAGACCGGTGACCGCGCCGGTGCTCTGCTGGCGCACACTGTGTCGTGCCGTGACATGTCCGATTTCGTGGCCCAGTACCGCGGCGAGTTCTGCCTCGGAGTTCAGGTAGGCGAGCATGCCGCGCGTGATGTAGATATAACCACCGGGTAGCGCAAAGGCGTTGACGGTACTGCTGTCTATGATGGTGAAACTGTAATCAATGCCCGGGCGGTGACTGAACCCGGCGAGTTTTTTACCGACGCGCTGTACCAGTTCATCCAGTACCGGGTCGTGGTAGGCAGGCATCTCCTTGAGGATCTCGTCGTTGTACTTTTTCCCCAGGCTGATTTCCTGGTCCTCGGACATCAGCACGAAATCATTACTGCCGGTGACCGGATTGGTGGCGCAACCGGTCAGCTGCAGGCTGCCGGCGCAGAGGGCAAGTACTGCCAGCAGTGCACGCACGTCAATTCGGGACATCAGTGCCTTACAGGTTGCGCAGTAATTATGGTCAATGCCGCCGGGTGCTGCAGACTCATGCGCAGGCCACCCTCTACCTGCCTGATCCAGCCGCGGACCTCGACATCGGCGCCCGGCAAGGATGCCAGCGAGTCAAAATTGGGCAGGTCCTTTCTTGATATCTGCAGTGTGAGGGGGCCATCGAGGTCGATCCAGACGTTGTGTTTTGATTCGCGAACATCATTGACTCGTCCCTGTACGATACGGTAGCCCTTTGTGTCCGGCGGCAGTTCCCGGGCAGGCCGTGACTGGTAGGCCGGCAGCCCCCAAACACCACGCCGGTCGATGCGTGCATCGTTTTCAAGACGCTGGTAGCAATGCATGCCCCAGGTATTGGGTGGCACCACCAGTGTCGTGGCCAGTCCCCGTTGCAGCAGCATGCTGGCGACGTTATCACCGCTTTCAGTGAAGGCATGTGCCAGCAGGCGACCGTAGTGATCCTTGTGTTGTGCATCGTGCTGCAACAGCAGGGTCCTGTTGTTCGTGTTGATCAGTTCCTGCAGCCGGGCGCGCGCCTCGTTTGCCAGGGGTACGGTGGTCGGGTCTTCGTTGCCGAGTTCCGGTGTGTTGATACCGATGAGGCGCAGGCGCCGGCCATCGCTCAGCTTTACGGTATCGCCATCATAGACGTAGACAACATGGACGCGTTCGCTGCTTGAGGTTGCCGGGCACGCCGATGCATGCGCTGCCTGCGGGAGCAGGACAAACAACAGGGCGAGTGCAAGCAGCCACAATGAAAAAGGGGCGGCCATGATGGACGCCCCTTTGCTGAATACCGCTGCAGGCATTGTGTTCGTGATCAGTTACCGTAGCGCTTGCGGAACTTGTCGACGCGGCCGCCGGTATCAACCATCTTCTGCTTGCCTGTATAAAAAGGATGGCATTGTGAGCAGACTTCAATGGAGAGATCCTTGCCAACGGTCGAGCGAGTCTCGAAGCTGGAGCCGCAGCTGCAGGTCACATTGATAGTGTCGTACGCCGGATGTGTGTCAGGTTTCATAACTGCCTCTGGATCAAATCATGCTGCAATCGGTGGCGGTTTATCCGCGACCGTGAAAAGGCCGGGGATAATACGTCATTCGTCCGAGGGCGGCAAGCTGGTTGGCGCACCTTCATGAAATTGCAGGATTTTTGCAGTGGATTGCGGGGCTTCCGGGTTATTTGCCAGCGATTGCAGGCGTTCAAGGCTGTGTAGCAGGCCGCGTTCGCTGCAGATGTGCTCCCACAGCAGCCGGTTGATCTGCAGGCAAGCGGCCATCGGGGTGCTCGCCAGGTCGCGGATCTGGTCGAGCTTCCACTGCAGGCAGCGCAGCCGCTGTTGCTTCTCGGCCGGGGCCTTCATAATGGCCCGCTCGATGAGCAGTTTTCTTTCCAGTTCATAGGCCTGTGGATCTTTCCGGGCCAGTTCTGCCCAGGCGTCGAAATCAAATTTCGGGCGTTTTCTGGTGATGTCCATGTGCTGTCCCGCTGCCGTGGTCGACGGGCGTGCCTCGTTATTGTGTTGTTGTAGCCAGACTAGCATGTGCCCCCGGGGTCGCCTATTGGACGTCGGTGCTACAGGTGGGGGTGTTTTAACGGGGTGGGGCAGCCCCCAAACCTGTGGATAACTGTGTGGATAACCTGCTGGAAAGTGTGTGGGTGATCTGTGATTAGCGCGTCGGGCCCTGTCGCTTGCTAACAATCGATTCCGGCCGGAATTATTCGAGACGAAAAATAGACAATTAATATCAATGAGATATGTTTGGTTTGCAGCGTTTTCTATGGCGTGCGCCCGAATTTACTGACAATCAGACCGCGTGGCCTGGACGTGGTGCTGAGTGGATTGCGGCTGTTTACAGCTTGTTCATAACTGCTGGCCGCTGATCCTGGCAATGAGGGGGTCCGCTCGACCGCTGGCGGCGTGCCCAGCGGCGGCCGTGACTAGTTGGCGGGTACGGTACGGTCCTGTGCCCACTGGCGCAGCCGCGCCAGTGGTTCGGCCATCACCTGCGACAGTGGCCGGGTCTGTTGTATCTCGGTGATGACGTGGTCGGTGGCCAGGTTAGCGTCCTGTTCCCGGGCGAGGTAGGTGGCTGCAACGATCGCCTGTTCGATCTCGGCGCCTGAAAAGCCCCCGGTCAGATTGGCCAGTTGCAGGATGTCGAAATCCACCGGTTTGTGCTCGCGCTTGCGCAGGTGAATCGCAAAGATCTCCGCGCGTGTTGCGGCATCGGGCAGATCAACAAAGAAGATCTCATCGAGCCGGCCCTTGCGGACCAGTTCGGGTGGCAGGTGTTCGATGACGTTGGCCGTTGCCACGATAAAGACCGGCGCCGTGCGCTCTGCCATCCACGTCAGCAGGCTGCCGAGCATGCGTCGCGAGGTGCCGCCGTCATTGTCACCGGCGGCAATGGCCTTCTCGATTTCATCGATCCACAGGACGCAGGGGGCCATCGCCTCGGCGGCGCGCAGTGCCTCGCGCAGGTTGCGCTCGGTCTCGCCGTGGAACTTGTTGTACAGGGTGCCAATATCAAACCTTAGCAGGGGCACAGACCACATGCCGGCGACGGCCTTGGCCGCCAGGCTCTTGCCGCCGCCCTGCACACCCACCAGCAGGATGCCGCGTGGCGGGTCGAGCGCTGCATCCGGTTTTAAAAAGACATCGCGGCGCAACTCGATCCAGCGTTTCAGTTTATTCAGTCCGCCGACGCCCGCAAACTCACTGGTGTCGAATTCGCAGGACAGCGCCCCGTTGGTGTCGAGTAACTGGTAACGCGCCCGGGTAACGCGATCGAGATCATCTTCATTGATGGCGCCGTCATCATGGATGATGCGCCGAATGACGCGGCGGGCATCACTGCCCGTGAGTCCGCGCAACTGATTAATAACCAGGTCCAGGGTGCGGCGATTCGTTCGGACCTTTTCTCCCCTGTGCTGTTCTGACCAGTGGCCGGCCTCATCCTGGATAATGTCCTCCAGCCGCTCGCTGTCGGGCAAGGACAGGTTGAAGCGTGCACTGAAACCGGCCAGTTCCGCTGGCAGCTCCAGCTCGTGGCTGACCAGTACCAGGGTGTGTCCGAGGTCGGCATAGTCCAGCGCGATCTCCTTGAGCAGCCTGACGT
>Ga0316201_10002513_pt1 | contig 13087 bp, 11 predicted proteins | sample CS6wburrow_MG_FD_204516 | JGI IMG/M metagenome (GOLD analysis project Ga0316201, IMG submission 204516) | Coastal sediment microbial communities from Delaware Bay, Delaware, United States - CS-6 worm burrow | ecosystem: Environmental > Aquatic > Marine > Coastal > Sediment | place: USA... | reverse complement strand
GGCGTGCCCTTTTCAAGGATGACAACGCAGCAGATGGCTGTTTCCCGTCTCGCCCGAAGGGAAGCCCCCAAATTCCCCAATCCGGCGTTGCGGTACTTGCCAAGGGAGGGGCCATTGCCTGCGAGCCGCGCCTTGCGATCAACCACTCCACGGCACGCTGTATACGGCAATATCAGGTTGAGAGAGTACTAGAGGCGCTCGGTCGCGCCGATCTCGTTGAAGATCGCTCGGATGTCGCTTTCCCAGCGCTGGAACTGGATGGCGAGTTCGCGCCCTGCAAAGAATTCGCTGAGGGTGCGCGGGTTCAGCGCCACCAGCACCACAGTTTCCTGTTCCTTGATCACCGCGATCTTGAGCGGTAGGTAGGGGATCAGCTCGGGATGCTGGTCACTGAGCCGTCGTACCTCCTCGAGCTTGCCGAAAAACACCAGCCGGTACTTGTCAGTCTGGTAACCGAAATCGCCCAGCCCGCTGTCGCATGTCTGGATGTGGGCGACGCGGTAGCCGTATTCTTCCAGCTTGTCCTTGAGCAGGATCATCGAGGTTTCGAACCCCTGATCGACGCGTTGCATCACCATGTTCTCGGCCTGCACCACCTGGCTCAGCAATAACAGCAGTGTGCTCAACCATAGTGTTGCGGTCTTCACAGCGTGGCCTCCTCGATCAGTTCGAGTATTGCCTCGTGCATCTGCTGCGCGCTTTGTTCGAGTTGCGTGTTGTTGTACAGCTTCGACACCATCTGCATGTTCATCGCGTAGATTTTGACCGTTCCATCGGCTGTCTCGACCACGGTGACCCGGCACGGCAGGACCACGCCGAGACGTGGGTCGATATTGATTACCTGGTACAGCTCCTGGAAGTTGCAGAAGCGCAGCGATAACTGCTTGCGGTTGATCAGGTCGTCAGCGGCCAGGCCCATTTCCAGGTAGCGATCGGGAAAGTAGCGGAAGTTGAGTCCCTGCAGGCTCTGTTTCAGGTTGTTGACCGTGGTGATGAAATCGTAGGGTGAGTCGAATACCAGCGTCGGGCTGTTGTCCGCCAGCTCGGATTGCTGTGGCGCGGCGTCGGCGAAGCCGCGAATGTGCGCGACGATATCGTCGACCTGTTGATCACTGATTGCGAGGTCTTGCTGCGAGGGCATGCTGGTTCCGGGGCGGCCTTGTACGATGGTGTGCCTGACCCACGCGTCGGAGGCGCTGGCCAGGAATCCCGGGTTGTTGAGCGCGGGAGGGATGACGTCGAACTTGCGCTTGCGCGACAGAGTGACCCCTGTACCCAGCCCCTCGCTGCCACCTTCGGCGCCGTGGCAGTCCGCGCAATGGCGCGCGAACAATGCCTTGCCTCGAGCTGCGTCACCGCTGACCGGCTGCGGGTCGAAACTAATCTCCTGCGGGTTCGCGCGCCAACCCAAAACATGGTCGACAATCGCGCTTACCTGGGCGTCACTGAGCGCCTCGAAGGCGGGCATCACCCGTCCAGGCCGGCCGTGGCGGATCGTTTTGAACAGGTATGAGCGGGGAAAGTACTCGACCTTGGTGCCGCTCAGGGGGAGCCCGATACCACCCATGCCGTTGTCATTGTGGCAAACCGAGCAATGCTGCTGGTAGAGCTGTTGGCCGTTGGGTGCAGCGTGAACGGTCTGCAACAAAACCAGAAAAAGCAGCAACAGATGGACTGGAACTCGCGGCAAGATTATTCTCGGTTCAGGTAAATGTAGAATATTAGCTAATTCTTATACGAATGTCAGCAATTGCTGCCAAAGACTGTGAACTGGCGAGCGGTATTCTGGCCTCGGGTTGTCTTTGTCGCCTTAGTCTTGCTGGTGTTGTAAGCAGAAGTAGGTGGATTTGAAAAATAACGCACTACATTGGTGCAGAATATAATTAGCGATGATCCTTACCTGTAAGTTGCACTATGAAGGTGCCTGCTCAGGGTTGTACCATTCGCCCGGGATGGAAAATGGAAACCCTGCACAAAATACGCAAGATGGCAGATATGACTAGCGAGGCGATCAATCCCCAACCGGGCAAAGACCAGGGCGTATCCGCGGTTGCGCGTAAGATCGCCCGGTTGAAGCTCCCCGGGACCTTTGTCGAAACGGTTGAAACCCATTACACAAAGGTTGCCGAAGCCATTGCCCGGCGCGCTTGCGCGCATCGGGGCACCCTGATGGTGAGTATCAACGGTTCACAGGGTAGCGGAAAATCCACCCTGACCGGGTTCCTCGAATTGTTGCTCGATGAGCGCCATGGCTTGAACGTAGCCAACCTGTCGATCGATGACTTTTACCTGACGCGTGAGGCGCGCGGCCAGTTGGCAAGCAACGTCCATCCGTTGCTAGCCACCCGCGGGGTACCGGGGACGCATGACGTCGAACTCGCGTTGAGTACGCTCGATTGCCTGCGATCAGGATCTGCTCAAGGGGAATGCCGTCTGCCACGTTTTGACAAGGCGCAGGACGATCGCGAAGATCCTTCCGCGTGGCCGAGTGTGCGCACCCCGGTTGACGTGATCCTGTTCGAAGGTTGGTGTAATCATGCGCCGGTGCAGAGCGACGAAGAGCTGGCTGACCCGGTCAACCGGCTCGAACGGCAGGAGGACCGGCAAGGTACATGGCGTCGCTACGTCAACCAACAACTGGCGCGGTACCATGAAGCCCTGTTCAGGCAAGCCGACGTGCTGGTTTTCCTGCAGGCGCCTTCTTTCGAAAAAGTATACGAGTGGCGTGAACTGCAGGAGAGCAAACTGCGCGCCAGTTCGCCAGGGGGAACTCGCGTGATGAATCAGCAGCAGTTGCGGCGCTTTATTGATCATTACGAACGTCTGACCCGTGCCTGCCTGCGTAGCCTGCCGCAACAGGCGGATATAGTGCTCGGACTGGATTCGGATCATCGGATTGTCGACGTCAGCGGGCCAGGCCTTGCGCATGACTGAATCCTGGATTGTCAGCAGCGATATGGATGGAACACTGCTGAGCCATGACGGCTACCATTACGCGCAAGCGTTACCCGCGATGAAGCAACTGCAACAGGCTGGTATTCCGCTGGTGCTCAACACCAGTAAGACCTTTGCCGAACTCGAGCATTGGATCGAGCGCCTTGAACTTGACCACCCCTTCGTCGTTGAAAACGGTTCGGCGGTCTACCTGCCGCTGGCCGACGATGAGGCGGAGGAAGCTGTGACCCGGGAAACTCGGTTTGGACGCTACCGGGTCGTGGTGCTTGGCACACCGATTGCTCGCCTGCGCCAGTTACTTGAGCAGACCCAGCCCGAGGCAATCGATTTCACCCGCTGCAGCCTGGCCGAGGCGATCGACCTGACCGGGCTCGACGAGGCCTCGGCGCGCCAGGCCAGGACCCGCGAGTTTTCGATTCCGCTGCGCTTCGCCGATCCAGGGCAACTCGCAGAGTTCCGCGCGCGCGTACAGGCTGCCGGGTTTGGTCTGCTCGAGGGTGGACGTTTTGCCCACCTGATGGGACGTACCGACAAGGCGCGCGCGGTCGGATATCTCAAGACCTGGTACCGCGAGAAAACCGGCGTGGCGCAGGTAAGGGTCGCCGCCCTCGGAGACAGCCCGAACGACGCCGCGATGATTGACGCCGCGGACATCGCGGTTGGGGTAAAATCCCCATCCAGCGACAAACTCTCCGCCCTGTGCAGCAACCTGACGATAACCCGCGAGACCGCGCCACGCGGTTGGGCCGAAGGTGTCGGGTACATACTGGAGCGGATCAAACCAAAATCAGAATACGGAGGCCTCCATGGCTGACAGCTTTCAAGCCGGCAAGGTCACGACCCTGCACAATATTGTTCACCGCCCACTGGAAGAACTCGAGCGCGAGTTAATGGGTTTTGCCAAGGCGCGGCCGATGGGATTGATCCTGCCGGCGCTCTATTCCGAACTCGAGCGGCCGGCGCTGGAGCACATCGTTGACGAACTGACCCACGCGCGCTACCTCGGCCAGATCGTGATCGGCATCGATCGCGCAAATGAACAGCAGTTTCGCCACGCACTGAAGTATTTCGACCGCCTGCCACAGGATCATTGCGTGTTGTGGAACGATGGCCCAAACCTGATGAAAATCGACGCCCTGTTGCAAAAGGAGGAACTGGCTCCAAAGGATCAAGGCAAGGGGCGTAATGTCTGGTACTGCATGGGTTTCATGCTGGCGTCGGACCGCAGCGAGGCCATTGCGCTGCACGATTGCGACATTGTCACCTACCAACGCGAAATGTTGGCGCGCCTGATCTATCCGGTAGCCAACCCGCGGTTCAGGTACCAGTTCAGCAAGGGCTATTACTCGCGGGTCGCCAATAATTTTCTCGGTGGTCGTGTATCCAGGTTGCTGGTAACGCCGTTGATCCGGGCGCTCGAGATCAACATCGGCCATCACGAGGCGTTGACCTACATGGACAGTTTCCGCTACCCGCTGGCGGGCGAGTTTTCGATGCGCAAGGATGTCATGGCTGGGCTGAGAATTCCCGGTGACTGGGGGCTTGAAGTCGGGGTACTGATGGAAATGTCGCGAAATTACTCGACGCGCCGTATCTGCCAGGTGGAGATTGCCGATATCTACGACCACAAGCACCAGGACGTTTCTGCGGACGATGACAAGGGTGGCCTGTCCAAGATGTCGATCGACATCTCCAAGGCGTTCTTCCGTAAGCTGGCAACCACCGGAACGGTATTCAGCCGAAGCAAGTTCCGTAGCCTCAAAGCGACCTACTACCGGGTCGCGCTCGACCTGATCGAAAGTTACCACAGCGATGCCATCATCAACGGTCTCGAGTTCGATATTCATGCTGAGGAACAGATGGTAGAACTGTTTGCCAAGAACATCATGAAAGCGGGCGAGGTTTACCTGAGTAAGCCGATGGACCAGCCCTTCGTGCCGCACTGGAACCGGGTACAGAGCGCGGTACCGGAAATCTATGAAATGCTGCTGGATGCGGTCAAAAAGGACCACGAACTCTACTCATCCTGAGTATTCGACAAGATGAAGAACAAGCACCGTGAATTACGTGACCGGGTGATTGGGCATTTGTGCCTGATCTACCCGCACAAGAATGTCGAAAAGCTGGCGGATAAGTTGGTCCATGTGATGGGTCTGGATAAGGCTTGCAAGAAACCCAAACCGCATCGCAATCACTGGACTGAACAGGATGTAATGGCGATTACCTACGCCGATACGTTCATCAAACCCGGTGAAAAACCACTGGTCACCCTGGAGCATTTTCTCACCACGCATTTTTCCGATATCATCAACTCGGTGCACATACTGCCGTTTTATCCGTGGAGCTCGGATGATGGCTTTTCGGTGATCAACTACAAGCAGGTCAACGACAAGCATGGAAGTTGGGATGATATCGAACGAATCGCGCGCCAGTTCAAATTGATGGCGGACCTGGTGATCAACCACTGTTCGAGTCGCAGTCAGTGGTTCGAAAAATACAAAAAGGGCAACAAGCCGGAAGTCGACTATTTCATTGAAGTCGATCCCGAGACCGATCTGTCTGCAGTCGTGCGCCCGCGGACCAACCCGCTGCTATGCGAGGTGGAGACCAGCCGCGGCACCCGCCATGTCTGGTGTACCTTCAGTCATGACCAGGTGGATCTGAATTTTGCCAACCCGAAGGTCCTGATCGAAATCGTCAGCATCATCCGCTTCTATCTGGATCGCGGAGTACGTACTTTCCGCCTCGACGCGGTTGCCTTCCTGTGGAAAGAAATCGGTACCAATTGTCTAAACCTGCCGCAAACCCATGAAATCGTCAGGCTGTTGCGTACCCTTATCGAACATCGTAAACCGAAGGCGGTCATCATCACCGAGACCAATATTCCCAACCGTGAGAATCTGGCCTATTTCGGTAATGGTAACGAGGCGCATGTGATTTATAACTTTGCATTGCCCCCTTTATTATTGCATGGTCTGATCACGGGTAACAGTTTTCATCTCAACAACTGGTTGATGAGCATGCCGCCGGCGCAGGACGGTACGACCTATCTGAATTTTATCGCCTCGCACGACGGAATAGGGTTACGCCCGGTGGAAGGTATCCTGCAGGACGAAGAAATCACTCAATTTGCCACGGCGATGCAGGATTTCGGCGGCCGAATCTCCTGGCGCAACCTGGGTGATGGTCAGGTGCGGCCCTACGAACTCAATATCAGTCTGTTCGACGCTCTCAGCGGGACGGTAGAGGGCAAGGACCAGTGGCAGAAGGAACGTTTCATCTGCGCGCACGCGATCATGCTTGCGCTGGAAGGTATCCCCGCGTTTTACATCCACAGCCTGCTGGCCACCGGCAATGACAGCCAGAAAATGGAATTGACGGGCAACAATCGAGCAATCAACCGACATAACTGGGACTGTGAGCATTTGAGCAGGGTTCTGGACGACCCGAAAAGCCATCACTCGGTGGTGCTGGCGCGCCTCAAGGAACTGATCAAGATACGTACCGCGCAACCCGCGTTCCACCCTAACGCGACCCAGTACACGCTACACCTGGGCACGGGGATTTTCGCTTTCTGGCGGCAGAGCCGTAAAAGAGAGCAGAGTGTTTTCTGCATCTACAACATCAGTGACGAGGCGCAGCAAGTTCACCTCAACAGCATCAATCTGGTCGCGACCCAGAGCTGGTTTGAGCTGCTGAGCCGTACCCAGTTGAATGACCTGGCCGAGGTGATCGAGTTACAGCCCTACGACGCGCTGTGGATCAGCAACCGGAAATATGCCGAGTGAGATCGACAGAGCAGTACGCGCCGCCTGTACAGCATGCAGCATCTTTTGACGTTTGTGACACTAGATTCATCGTACACCCCACCAATCCGATCCAATGAGTAGATAGCCCGGAAAAGCCATGACTATGCAAAACAAGCTGCGGAAATCGATGTCGAATTCGCGGGGCACGCTGTTCAATGATTTTCTCGAACAGATTCACAACGATATCAGTAGCCTGCGGTCGGGCGAGGTCGCCGGCTACATTCCCGAGTTGCTCGAAGTGGAACAAGATGGTTTTGGCATTGCCATCGCGACCGTGGATGGTTACGTCTACCAGGTGGGCGACTCGCAGACTCCATTCAGTATTCAGTCGGTGTCCAAGGCATTCACCTACGGAATTGCCTTGCAGGATGAGGGTGAGGAAAAAGTCAGATCCAAGGTGGATGTCGAGCCCTCGGGTGAGGCGTTCAATTCAATTAGCCTGGAACCGGAAACGGGACGACCGCGCAACCCAATGATCAATGCTGGAGCAATCTCTATTACCAGTATGGTGAATGGCCGAAACAGTGAAGAAAAAGTCAGCAGGATCATGGATGAGTTCGCCAGGTACACCGGGCATCCGGTTCACTATGACGAAAAAATCTACCTGTCGGAAAAACGCACCGGGCACCGCAACCGGGCGATTTCGCATATGTTGCGTAACTACGAAATTCTGGAAAGTGACCCGGAACAATCGTTGGATGCCTATTTCCGGCAATGTTCGATAATGGTCACTTGTCGTGATCTGGCGGTAATGGGGGCCTGCCTTGCCAATACCGGGGTCAATCCAATTACTGGTATCCGCGCGCTGGATGCTCGATACGTGCCGAAGGTGTTGTCGGTGATGGCCTCCTGCGGTATGTATGATTATTCCGGTAACTGGATTTACCAGGTAGGTATGCCGGCCAAAAGTGGAGTTGGCGGCGGTATCGTAGCCGTTTTGCCCGGCCAGTTTGGTCTTGCGGTGTACTCGCCCCGTCTCGACCCCAGGGGTAACAGCGTGCGCGGTATTGCGGTGTGTGAGCGCTTGTCGAGTGACCTCGGCCTGCACATGTTACACAGTTCTCGCGTCACCAGCTCAACCGTGATCCGGTCGGTCTACAACGCCCGCGAGGTTCACTCGAGACGCGACCGCCATCCGCGGGAGATGAATTTCCTGACCGAGCACGGCGGCCAGGTGCTTGCCGTCGAATTGATGGCCGAACTGACCTTTGTCTCGTCGGAATTGATTATTCGCGAGATCGAAACCAGGAATGACGAGGTTAGATTTCTGGTGCTCGATTTCACCCGTGTGACCAGTATCGACCAGTCGGCGTGCAGGATATTCAGCGAGGTTGCCCAGAAGTACACCGCTGAGGGCATCCATATGCTATTCGTCGGGATCAAGGATAAGTACAGTTTTTGCGACTACCTGAAGCGTCAATTCAAAACGATCGACGCATCCTGTTTGATGCTATTCAATGACATGTCGCGTGCGCTGGAGTGGTGCGAGGACCAGTTGGCCATGGAAATGGAAGTCGACGATGCTGCGCTGGACGAGCTTCCCCTCGAGCAGCAGCCACTATGCGCTGAAATGACCGAAGACGAGCTGGCCTTTCTTGAATCACTTCTCACCGAAAAGCGCTACACCGCGGGGGACATCATTTGCCGTGAGGGAGAACCGGCTAAACTGGTCTATTTTATCGTCGCTGGCAATGCCAGCGCCGAGATCAGTGTCGACGGCAAGACCCGTTCATGGTTGAACGGTTTGAAGCAGGGCGGAGTATTTGGCGAATCCGCGCTGCTCGGCAATAAGGTTCGCAGCGCCGATGTCGTCGCCGATACCGATGTTCTACTCAAGGAACTGGTCGCCCGGGAATTGCTGTCTCACGAAGATCCGGTGGCGCAAAAGGTGCTGCAGAAGTTTTTCCGTAATCTCTCGCTGATGTATGACAGCCGTCTGCGCCGGGCCAACTTGCAGATTCGGGCGTTGAGTCGCTGACCGGCTGACTCGCGATAATCCTCGGGTAATTCGCGTCTGATCATGCTCAGGCCGGCCCGCAGTGCATTTTCTCAACCCGTGATCAGGCCAGCCTTACCGCGCAAACGGTATGCCTGGCCTGATCGTGATAAGTGTCGGCCTGCGCCGGCAAACCGCGGTCAGACCTGGGCCAACGCTTGGTCGATATCGGCGATGATGTCGTCGATGTGCTCGATACCCACCGAAATCCGCACCAGGTCCTCCGATACACCGGCGCTGGCCAGTTCTTCGGGTCCGAGCTGGCGGTGGGTGGTGGTTGCCGGGTGGCAGGCCAGTGATTTGGCGTCACCAATGTTGACCAGTCGCAGGATCATTTGCAACGCATCGATGAAACGGGCCCCGGCCTCGCTGCCCCCCTTGATGCCGAAGCTCAGGATCCCCGACGCCAGTCCGCCGGTAATTTTCTGGCAGGTCGCATGGTACTTACTGTCGGGCAGCCCGGCGTAGCTGACCCACTCCACCTTGGGATGACTCTGCAGGTGCTGCGCTACCTGCATTGCGTTTTCACAATGCCGCTCCATGCGCAGGCCAAGGGTTTCCAGGCCCTGCAACAGCAGGAACGCGCTGTGCGGCGCCAGGGCCGAGCCAGTGTTGCGTAGAGGCACGACGCGGCAGCGGCCGATATAGGCCGCCGGGCCGAGGGCCTCGGTGTAGACCACCCCGTGGTACGAAGGGTCGGGCTCGTTGAGGACCGGAAAGCGATCCTTGTTGGCGACCCAGTCGAACTTGCCGGAATCGACTATGATGCCGCCAATGGTCGTACCATGGCCACCGATATACTTGGTCAGGGAATGGATTACGATGTCCGCGCCGTGGTCGAATGCTTTGCACAGGTAGGGCGTCGCCACCGTGTTGTCGACGATCAGCGGCACGCCGTGGCGGTGGGCGATTTCGGCGACGCGTTCGAGATCGACGACGTTGCCCGCAGGGTTGCCGATCGATTCGCAGAATACCGCCCGGGTATGGTCATCGATCAGGCTCTCCATCCGCTCGAAATCATCGAACGAAGCCATGCGCACGTCGATTCCCTGCTGCGGTAGCGAGTGTGCGAACAGGTTGTAGGTGCCGCCGTAGAGTTGCGAGGTGCTGACGATGTTGTCGCCGGCGCGGGTGATCGCCTGCACCGCGTAGGTGATCGCCGCCATACCACTGGCCACCGCCAGCCCGCCGATACCGCCCTCCATTTCCGCAATGCGCTGTTCCAGTACCGCGGTGGTCGGGTTCATGATCCGCGTGTAGATATTACCCACGACCTTGAGGTCGAACAGGTCGGCGCCGTGCTGGGTATCGTCAAAGGTGTAAGACGTGGTCTGGTAAATCGGTACCGCGGCGGCCTTGGTGGTTGGTTCGGATTGGTAGCCGTGGTGCAGGGCGATGGATTCTAGTTTCATGTGTTTTCCTCTGATGGTTTCTCGGGTTGTTGTTCTGGGTACTGCTGTCAGATGGTACTGATCCTGGTCGATGCATCAGCAATGCCATTGACTCATTGGCGACGTCGCTGTGTTGATCGATGCGACAGGGTGGCTCAGATTTCCATGTTGTCGATCAGGCGGGTCGCGCCCAGTTGTGCCGCGATCAGGATCACCAGCGGATCGCTGGCGGTGGCCGCCTGCAAGGTTTCGCGATGGCAAATGTCGACGTAATCGACCACGAAGCCGCCATCCTCGAGGTCAGCACGGGCGCGTTCGCACAGGGTGGCGAACTCGCCGTTGCCGTCCCTGACCGCGCCGGCGATGACGCTCAACTGGCGGTAGATTTCGCCCGCCGCCGCGCGTTCCTCGGGGGTTAGGTACTGGTTGCGGGAACTAAGCGCCAGACCAGCCGAATCGCGCACGGTTTCAACGCCCATGACGTCGATCGCCAGGTTCAGGTCGCGCACCATTTTTTCGATCATGCGCCATTGCTGATAATCCTTCTTGCCGAATACCGCGAGGTCTGGCTGCACCAGGTGGAATAGCTTGAGGACGATGGTGGCGACGCCCTGCAGGTGGCCGGGGCGAAACGCGCCTTCGAAATCCTGATTGATCGGCGCCACGTCGACCACCGTGATGTCGTCCAGCCCGCGTGGATAAAGGCTGTCATATTCGGGCAGAAAAACCAGGTTGCAGTCGTGCTCCATCAATTCCTTGCAGTCAGCTTCGATACTGCGTGGGTAGCTGTCGAAGTCCTCGTTCTCGCCGAATTGCAAGGGGTTGACGAAGATACTCGCAACCAGCCGGTCGCAGTGCTGTCGCGCCTGGTCGATCAGGGTCAGGTGACCGCCGTGCAGGTTGCCCATAGTAGGGACGAAGCCAATCTTCAGGTTCAGACGTTTCCAGTCTTCAACCTGTGCTCGGATTTCGCGAATATGGCGGACTCTATGCATGGGGCCTCTAGCTGAAACTGTGTGAATTGTCGGGGTAGATACCTTGCTTGACTTCCGCGACGTAGCGGCTCAAGGCGGCGTCGATGGTGCTTTCCAGCGCCATGTAGTTCTGGCTGAAACGGGGTAGCTTGCCCGCGGTGATGCCCAGCACATCCTGCAGTACCAGAATCTGGCCGTCGCACGCGGCGCCGGCGCCGATGCCGATGACGGGGATCTGCAGCATCAGGGTGATTTCCTTGGCCAGGTTGGCGGGCACGCACTCGAGCAACAGCAGGTCGGCGCCGGCCTCCTGCAGCTGCAGTGCAGCGTCGCGCATCGCTACGGCGCTGTCGTGCTCGCGTCCCTGCACGCGGTAACCACCCATCTTGAACACCGATTGTGGCTGCAACCCAAGGTGGGCGCATACCGGGATGCTGAACTTGCTCAGGGTTTCGACGGTTTTGATCTGGGTGATGCCGCCCTCCAGCTTGACCACCTGGGCACCGGTCCGTTTGAGCATGTGACTGGCGTTGTCCAGCGCTTGTTGCTGCGAGTTGAGTGAACCGAACGGCATGTCGAGCATCAGCATCGCGTGGTTTAGCCCGCGCGCCACGGCCGCGCCGTGGTACTCGATGTCGTCCACCGTGACCGGCAGGGTGGTGTCGTGCCCCTGGACCACCATGCCGAGCGAATCGCCGACCAGCACGACCTCGACCCCGCAGCGCTCAAGCAGATGGGCGAACGAGTAGTCGTACGCAGTCAGGCAGGCGAACTTCTCGCCCTGCCGCTTGAGCTTTGCCAGCAGGGGCAGGGTAATTTTCTGGTCCAGTGGTTGTGGGGTATACATCTTTTTATGGCTGCTAACGCTGCTGGATTATCACGCCGAATCGCACAGGATTCAAATGCTGTCGAGATCCGGTGGGTCCGGCAAGCGCTCGACACGCATCTTCGGCGCGTGTTCGAGCAACCACGACAGGCTGCCCAGCCCCGGTATATAGACGTCACCGGCGATTTCCAGCAGCGGCATCAGGACGAAGCGGCGGTGTTGCATCTCGGCGTGCGGCAGGATCAGGTGCGAATCATGCTGGCGACGGTTGCCAAACAGGATGATATCGAGATCCATCGTGCGCGGACCCCATTTATCCTCGTTGTCGCGCTGACGGTAACAGGCGTGCTCGATCGCCTGCAGCTCGAGCAGCAAATCGACCGGTTCGAGTTCTGTCTGCAACTCGACCATGGCGTTGATGAAATCGTCCTGGTTGGTGTTGCCGACCGGCTCGGTGCGGTACAACGACGAGCGACGGGTCAGCCTGCTGCGGTGGATCGCCCGCAACTGCGGCATGACCTCAACCACCTGCTGCAACGGGTCGGCCAGGTTCGAGCCGACTCCAACGTAGACCTTCTCCATCGCCTAACCGTTTTCGACCTGGACCGGTTTGCGCCGCCGGCTGGATGATCTGCGACGGCGCCGGGGACGCTTGCCGGCTGGTTTATCAGGCGTAGCCAACGTGGCCGGGTCTTTCTGGTACTCGGTCCACCATTGGCACAGGGCATGGCTGACCAGCCCGACCATCGACTGGATGCAAAAGAAATCATAGCCTGCGCGAAAGTTCGGGTGATTGAGCAGGCGCTGCGGTTGCTTGCCCTGGGTGTTGCAAAAACGGGTTTGCATGGTCCAGATATTCTTCGCGATCTGGCTGAAGCGCCGCGGAATTGAAATTGTCCGTACCTGGACCTCGACCACCTCGCTGGCGGCGGCCTGCATCGCCTGCGCGGTACCGATCCGTTCGGAATGGATCTGGATCGCGCGCTGGTGCACCAGCGGGAAAAGCAGCGCGGCGAAAATGAACGCGGGGGAGACCGGCTTGTCTTCGAGCACCCGTTGGTCGGTGTTGACCAACGCCTGCTCGATGAAATCGAGCATGACCTCAGAAGGTTCGGAACGCAGGTAGCGTTCCAGCT
>Ga0316201_10002512_pt1 | contig 13089 bp, 9 predicted proteins | sample CS6wburrow_MG_FD_204516 | JGI IMG/M metagenome (GOLD analysis project Ga0316201, IMG submission 204516) | Coastal sediment microbial communities from Delaware Bay, Delaware, United States - CS-6 worm burrow | ecosystem: Environmental > Aquatic > Marine > Coastal > Sediment | place: USA: Delaware... | reverse complement strand
GGTTTATGCCTCCACTCAGCGAATAGAGCCGATAATCAACTCTTGTCAGGTAACCAAGATCACCACGGAAGTCCTCCCCTATATCCATGTATCGAGCGATAAAGAAGCCTTTGCGCTGGTCATATTTGTACCGAATCTGCCAGGCATCATCGTTGTACTTTCTCGTGGGATCTGCTCTGAGAACTTGTTCGGTTAAAGGGGTTTGACCAGGTAATCCGATGGTATCATCTGGATCTGTACATGCCCCTGGTTCTTCGCACAGAAACTCGTTAAAATCCTCTGAATATTCAGATCCAGAATATACCCACTGAGCCCGTAGGTAATTTGATGGAGAGAACCTTCTAAAGAAATCTACACCACCAACAAGATTGTAGTAGTCTCCACCGTCAGTTCGAATTGTAGAGATTAAACCAGCAGTTGCTCCAGGGCCAAAATCATAGCGATAACGGAAAGCTCCCGATGTGGTCTGATTATCCAGTTCCACCACCTCAGATGACAAATTTCCAGGAACAATCACGCTCAAATCTTGATCATATACGAGGAAATTACCGGTGGTAAACTCGTCTACGGTGCCGGATGCATTTACGCCCGCTTGCGGGTCTACTATATTCCGGGTGTAAACAAGATCGAACGGAGTACCAAAACTCTCAATGTCTTTGAGAAAGAACGACCTCTTTTCAACATCGAGCGGTGTGAAAGGATCATTGATGTTGAAATCAGTGAGATCAGCTTCAACCTCCAGGAAGTCAGGGTTAAAGGTCGCTCGTATCCCAAAAGACGGCAGAACCCTGTAACCAAGGTCAAGATGAACCTCAGACTTGTAATCCTTGTCCCAAGCGTCATCCTTGACAGGATCACGAGTGTATTCATTTAGTAACGTTATTCCAGGAACAATAAATAAGGTCTTTTTGTGAGGTGATTCCCGCTGTGGTACTTCCCTGGTGGTAACTGCAGTCAAATAGTGACGTATCTCTCGGGGGTAATGTCGTTTAAATAGTACAATTCGTTTTAAAGGAGGGACTACTTCGGGGATTCCAATCTCAGAAAGTGGTATCAGCATTTCAACGCTGTAGCCAAACTCTCCAATATGTGCAGCGGACTCCCAATCAGCATCCCAGTCTCTTGAACGCGTATCATCCACTCTGTTTCTAACCCAGTCGGCCTGCACCCCCCTGGCGTTTACATAAAATTCAAAAGTATTTAGGAGCTTCCCATTTGGATCGATTGATAAACCAACATAATCATCGACCTCAATGCTATCGCGGTCTCTATACGGTGCTTGGATCTTTTTCGGTTCCGGATCGTATGCAATAAATCCTATCAGCAAGTCGTTGCCGATCCGACCTATCTTTACATCGGTTCGAACAGGACTGGGCTCCAAAAGAGCAGGATATGTTTCTATTTTGATTTGATAAGATGCCGCCTGGTCCCAGAGCGGCTCAATCAGCTTGCCATCCAACTGAAGTTCGCCAGTAAGGCTAGGTACTTCAAGATCTTTCACCTGTAAAAGTTCTCGAAGTTTTGCTATCTGTTCCTTAGGCTCAGGATCCTCCTCAGCATTGGCACCAAATTCCTTGGCATTTGACCATGGTATGCAGGCAAACAATAAAACAACGAACCAGGTAATAGCGAAAGGTATTAATGAGTTGTAGACTCTAAACACTTTCATCATCCTAATAATTACCAACGTTCGTTGAAGCTGACGGCAAGCACATATTTTTGGCTTCTAAAGCAACTATGCAACCTGAAATATCCTGTTACCTTCTGAGATGTAGCTAGTTAAGCGGGTAATCCCCTCTTACAACTTGTTGGAAAGAGACTGTTGGAAAAGGCCTCAATGCCGGCCTACTGGCTTGGCCCTGGATTAAGTCGAAGCTCGTTCTGCGTGTCTCGCTGTTTTTTCGGTGTTGTACAGACCTCCCACAGGCGCTGGAGTTCACTCGCCTCCGGCGGCTGTCCGTCCCCGTAGGCGTGGGCCATCAGTGCAGCGGATACACCACTCATTCGCGGATCGGCGGCGCAGGCAGTGCTGAGTTGCCATTCGGCATGCTCTGACATGCGCTTGTAGAGGAGCGCGAGGCAGCGGCGGCTGTCCTGTTGCGCTGCCGCCCGCATGAAAGCCTTCCTTGTACGACGGTGACCCCGCCATGTCTCAAGGTGATCACACACGGTGCGGTACCAGGTCATTCGGCGGATCCGGCGGATCCATCGAACGAGTAAATAGCTGACTGCGACACCCAATACCACCATCGCACCCCAACCCAACAGATTTACCGTATCGTCTTTTGGCTCGGAGGTCGCAGCGGAGTTTGGTTTCGGGGCGTCTGGCAAGTCAAGGGTACGACCTGGAAGATCGATCATCTCGACGGCTTGGGTCTGTATATTAAACCAGTGAAGACGGAGTCCTGGGATAGTATGAGTTCCTCCTGCCTTGACGGTAAACACCACGCGCTCTTCGCGTACACCCTCAAGAGAGCTACCCACCGCCTTGTCATCGACCAGCGCCGGCGCCTGATACACCTGAACGCCGTCGATCTCGACCGGAGGGGACTCGGGTATGGCCATCGCCGGTGCACCTTTAATGGTAAAGCGTCGGATTCTTGTGACGGCATCACCGACCTGATACGTCTCCAGAAGGCCCTCCCACGACTCATCGACCTCGAATTCGGTCGCCGCCACCCAGGAGGCCACCCCTTCAGTGCCCGGAGGAATTTCAATTTCCAGCGGCGGTACCTGGAGCTGAATCTCCCCCTCCACCACACCGTTTGTCTTGGTTTCAACGGAAATAAAGGTTGTTAATGACGGTACATTCAGTGTTCCAGAACGCTCGGAGTATAATTCGAAACGCCAGCTTTGAAACGACCAGCTATCTCCCCCTCGGCGCCTAGTTTCATTGAAAGCAAATTTTGAGCTAGGACGGACCAGGGTGCCTGGAACGGTAAAGTCACGAACGCGTGTACCGCGTTTGCTGAACCTGCCCGGAGTGCCGACCTCCACGGCTATCACGACCGGTGCTTTCTGGAAAAGGGGGACGGGAGTATCCACCACAACACGGGCTTCAAGCTCTCCCGCAGCAATAAGGTCTTCTATAGTCTCAGCCAGCGCGACCGGAGCACTCATCATCACCAAGATCAGAACGAGTAATTTCTTACTGTACCTCATGGAGTGTCTCCCTCATCTTGCTCGAGTTGGAGGTAGAACTTGGTAACGAGGAACTCAGACGGATCCCTCTGAATCTGTCGCAGCCACATCTCTGTGAGGCCTGGATCCTGGAGTAACTGGTCGGCACTGTATTGCTCGCGCTCCTGTGTGCGTTGTTGTTCATCTCCTTCGGAGGATTCTGAGCCCTGACCCGGCTTGCCGCGCCCCCTTTTTTCAGTCCCTTTTTCTTCAGGCCCCCCCTTGGTTGCTTCGATTATGGCTTCAATGACCTTCAGGTTTACCGCAGACGCGGGATGATCTGGATAACGGCTTGCCATCTCCTCGTAAGCTTGCTTCGCAGCGGCGTAATCTCGCTGGTGCGCCAGTGCATTAGCACGCGCCAGTAAAGACTCCGCATCCTGATACTGAGAAAAGTAACGTTCGGCAGTGGTGAAGTCCTGGCCAGCATACAAGCTGAAACCCTTCCAGCGCGGGTCTTCAAACGTACGAGCTGCATGCTCGTATTCACCTAGCTTAAACCATATCCTTCCCTGTTGATCCGGAGTGAGCCATAAATTCACGAAAGCTTTAGGGTCCGCGACAATCCAGACAAGGACAACCAGTAATAGTGCCATCCAAAGCCGACGCCAACCTGATGCACTGAGTTTTTTTGTCTCGAATTTTACCATCGAAGCGCCCAACCCTTTCTAAACCAAAGCAGAAACAACAACACGACCGGCAATACAAAATAATAACCGCCGTCTACCCAAGGTCGCGAGCTATCCTCGCTGAGTTCAAAGTGGTGGTCGATCTGTCGAAGAATTTGACTCACGTCCTCGTCATCCGTAGAGACTCGCTGGTATGACCCGTCGGCGGCATCCGCCATGGCCATGAGTGCGGATTCCTGAAGGGGCAGTGCCGAACTCTTCAGACCACGTGCGGCATCCTTATCCAGCTCTTCCTGGGTCTTGCCCATTCCCCACACAATGGTCTGTATTCCCGATTCGTCGCGCAGAGTACGGAAAGCCTCAATAGAGGGTTCCGGTGCGCCGTCGCCCACAATAAGGAGAGTTCCACCGCCCTCACGGAGCAGGTCGCGCGCCATCGGCAGGATCGAATCAGGGGACTTGCCGCGCCGGGGCAGCATACCTACCTGCAACGCATCGAGATAGTGCAGCAGAACATTTGCGTCATTCGACAGCGGCAGAACCGTGTGGCCCGTACCAGCATATACCACCAACGCGGTGTAGGCATCACCGCGAGCGTGGGCAAGTTCTAGAATCTTGCTGCGAGCCCGTTGAAGCCGATCGGGCTGTAGGTCCGCTTCGCTCATCGATTCGCTGAGGTCAACAGCAATCACGAGCGACGCCTCATCCACGGCGAAGGGGGACTCTCCGCGAGTCCAGCTTGGCCCCGCCAGTGCCACCACCAACATCGGGATGACCAGCACCGAAATCCACAGTGGTGTTAAAAGCTGATGCTGGTTGCCGGCCACAACCATCCGCGGCAGTAGATGCGGGGCGATCACAGCTTTCCATTGGCGACCAAGATCGCCCGAGCGCCACTGTATATAACTGGTCACTACAAAAGGAATGAGTAGCAGGAACCACTCGGGGCGCAGGAAATGGAGGTTGCTGATCAACGACAGGTCAGTCATGGACGGTCCTCCGTTTTCTGTGCGCTACCAGCGCGAAGAGCGGCATTGCGATGACGTAGAGCAGGGCAAAGGCTGCCAGTGGAATATGGAACATGGCGCTGCGGGGTCGGTAGGACAGACTGTCGTAGCTTGCTGGCTCCAAGGCATCAATGCGTTGGTACGTTTCGCTGAGTGCCTCGCGATTGGTGGCCACGTAACTGCCTCCACCGGTGATTTGGGCGACCGCGTCAAGCGTTTCCATGTCAAGTGCCTCTTCTCCAACGGTAGCTGGGTCGCCCACGGCCACCGTGTAAATCGTGACGCCCTCTACCTTGGCCACCTCGGCTGCGTCGAGTGGCGGTACCTTGCTCCCCGTATCATTGCCGTCGGTGAGCACGATCAGCACCCGATTTTCGGTTTTTGACTGGCGAAAATGCGCGATGGAAAGGCCGATGGCGTCGCCGAGCGCCGTGCTGGGCCCGGCCATGTTCACGATGCTTTCGTCGAGGAGGGCCAGCCAGGTCTCGTGATCATCCGTAAAGGGCGCCTGCAGGTAGGCGGCATCGCCGAACACAATCAATCCCAGCCGATCTCCTTCGCGCCCGGCAACAAACTCCTCAAGCACGTCTTTGGCTACACTCAGCCGGTTGGTTTGTGCACCGGTCCCATCGCGGAAATCCGTCGCATCCATCGAACCCGACAAATCAAGCGCCAGCATGAGATCCCGCGCGGTCTTCTCCAATTTGACCGGCTCGCCAACCCACTCGGGACGTGCCAAAGCAATGACGAGCAGGCACCAGCCAATCAGGCTGAGAAAGGCTTGAATTCGCAGACGCCGGCGGATGCTCGCCCCCGGTCGCGGCGTCTCTCCGCTCAGGGCCACCAGCCGCCGGAAGTAAGGCACCTGGAGCGAGTCACGACTTTCACGGTGAGGCGGCACGAGCCAATAGATCAAGACTGGCGCGAGGAGGAATATGAAAGCCCAGGGATGGGTGAACTCAAGCATGGGGAATCCTGTGTTGTTGTATCCAGCGTTCCAAAGTCGTAATGAGCGCATCTATATCCAGTCCCTCGACCTCATCGAGTGGCGCATAGGCCAGGCGCTGAAGCTCCGCCACGGGCAGGCGATCCTGATCTGGAGCAAGCTCCGCTAATGCCGTGGCATACGCGTCCCCTTGTAGTCCGGACAGGGCGTCCCTGCCGACCGCTGCGATGGCGGTCGCCCTGAGCAAAGGCGCAAGTTCTCGGACTGCTTCCAGCACCCCCGCGCCTAGTTGTTCTTTAATCGTCGCCAGTTGCACCAGGGCATCGCGACGATAGCGATCTCGCAAATAGCGTTGTCGACGCCGCAAAAACGCCCGCAACAACAACCCAACCACCACGAGAAGTAAAATCCACCAACCAGGCGTAGCAGGAATCAGAGATATAGGTTCAGGGAACGCCACCTCGATAATCGTGCGGAGTGATGGATTACCCCATTCCGGTGCGAACACCTCGATCATATCTGTGCTCCCAACGCCCGGAGCAGCTGCTGCAGCGGGTCGTCTACGGTATTGACCTCTATTAATGGCAGGCCAAAGCGCTGCAGGGCCTCGCGCATGTGCTTCACGTGATTGAGGTAGCTCTGTTCAAACCGCGCCTGAAGTTCCTGGCGTGTGCCCGACACCACGATCTGCTCTTCACCATCCGATACCACGAGTTCGTTGAGCGCAGGTAACTCAAGCTCCGCCGGGTCGAACACGTTGACCGCGATCACGTCGTTGTTCAGTGACAGGCGCTTCAGCATCTCGTCGCTGTGCTCATCCCAACCAAAACCATCGCCGATGTAGATCACCAGCATGTCGTGGGTGACATGTCTCAGGAGGGCGTCAAAAGCCGTGTTCAACTGCTCAGGATGGGCCAGGCAGCCTACCGTGAGAGCCGCATTCGCGGTCTCGAGTCGCCTGAGGATGTTGAGGACGGCTTCGCGGCTCCGCCGGGGTGTGAAATGATAGTTTTTCTGATCGTCGAAGATCAGCGCACCCACGCGATCACCCACACCCAGTACTCTCCATGCTGCCAGTGCGGCAATTTCCGCGGCAACCACCGACTTCATGGCCCGTTGACTGCCAAAGTACATGCTGATCCGCTGGTCTACCAGGAGGTAGACTCGGCGCTCCCGCTCCTCGGTATAGACACGAACGTGGGGTTTACCGGTGCGGTTGGTGACCTTCCAGTCCATGGTACGAATGTCATCGCCCGGGCGGTAGTGCCGCAGTTCCTCGAAGTTGAGGCCGCGCCCTCGGAGACGGGACGCGTGTCGTCCGCTCAGGATGCTGTGCACGGGCTGGCGGGGCAGAAACGAGAATCCTCGAGCCGTGAACTCCAGCGCACGCAGGTGTGCGAGACTGACTGCAACGCGATTATCCTGCGCGGGCTCGGTTTCCGCCGAACCTGTTCTGAACATTTTCAGCGACTCGATCATGCGGCGACAACCTGCTTTAAAATCTCGTCAATGACCGCATCGGCGGTGACCGAATCCGCCAGTGCGTCGTAGGTCAGGATCAACCGGTGCCGAAGTACAGAGTGTGCGACTCCGCGAACGTCATCGGGGGTTACATAATCACGGCCCTCCAACCACGCAGCCGCCCGCGAACACTTGTCCAGCGCGATACTCGCCCGGGGGCTCGAGCCCACACGGATCCAGTCCTTGAGTCGCGACTCTTCGTAGCGCGCCGGATCCCGGGTCGCCATGATCAGGGCGACAATGTACTGATCAATGTTTGGTGAGACGGTGGTTGCTGCTACCGATTCGCGGGCTTTGAATACAACGTCCTGGGAAAAACGAGGTTCCTCTGCCTCTTTTCCCGCTTCCTCGCCGCGGATGAGACGGATAATGCTCTCCTCAGCCGCATCGCCGGGGTAGTCGACATTGGTCTTCATGATGAAGCGGTCCATCTGGGCTTCCGGCAGCGGGTAGGTGCCTTCCTGCTCGATGGGGTTTTGGGTGGCGAGCACCATGAACAGCGGCGGCAACTGGTGGCTCTGACCTGCTACGGTCACCGTCCGCTCCTCCATCGCCTCAAGCAGCGCCGCCTGGACCTTGGCGGGTGAACGGTTGATTTCGTCGGCCAGTACTATGTTGTTGAAAATCGGGCCCTGCTGGAACTGTAACATCTGTTTGCCGTCGACTTCCCCGTAGACCTCATTACCGGTCACATCAGAGGGCAGAAGGTCCGGAGTGAATTGGACACGCCCGAGGCTGGCATCGAGGCAGCGAGCCAAGGACTTGACCGAACGTGTCTTTGCTGTGCCGGGCAGGCCTTCCAAGAGCACATTGCCGTTGGTGAGTAGGGCGAGGAGTAGAGTCCTGACCACGTGTTCCTGGCCGATGACCGCGTTGTTGATGGCATCGTTAAGTGCCTGAAACGCTTCTCGATTGGGATCTGTTTGCATAATTGATTTTCCTATTCGCTCTCGAATGGTGTGGCGATGGGTACCGCATCATGTACCAAACTGTTTAACTTTGCACTCTTGGATTTCCTGATCTGGGCCTGCCAATTCAGGCAGGACTGCATGCCGGAGTCCTGCCTGAATGAATGAAGCCGAATCACTTCCTTTGTCCCTGCGGGATAGTGCCCGATCCTTTATTCAGCACGTTCAAGTTCGCCAATCTGCCAGGATTTGTCGAAGAATCCCTTGCTTGGCGAATAAGCTCTAAAGATTTGGAACCACCCCCTTTCAGGCAGCGTCTGAATAAAGTTTCCTTCATACACATTGACGGGTTTCTCCGGACCATAATAGATCGTTATCGACCCGTCTTTGTTCGGCTTTGCGGCAGGGCTGGGATACGACTGGCTGCCTGCTCTAGGGTAACGCTGTTGCGTTTGGATCATGGAACGGGTCTGATTGTCGTATACCGTTATGGACCAAAAACGCTCCTGAGGGATGCCCTCGGGTAGCGTTACCTTATAGGTGTTCGAACCATTCAGGGGGTTACCGTTACCATCTAGGCTACCGACCAGATACTGCGAGCCTATGCCGGTCAAGCGCATGACCATGGCGGGCGTTATCCCGGTGGCGACATAGAAAAAGGATGTTCTCGCAGTGATTTTTCTCGCGCCATCGCCTTCATAGGGAATGACTTCACCATCTTCCCCAATCTCAGGGGGTGGTGTCATGAAAGTATACCCGCCGTCGAACAACGGGTTCCACCACGACGTGCTCTCGTTGTAATAACGGAATTTATTATCGGGTAATGCGCCCATGGCTGCGGTTCTGGCGTAGGCGTTAGCGACATCCACCGCTTTATTGAGTATGTCGCGGGTGCGATTGTCAGGATTGAACTCCTTCCCTTTCACAATCCCGATCGCTGCAAGTTGTCCCGCGATCTCCGGGTCCAATGCACCGGCTGGCTGGGTTTGCACAAGCTCGTTGATGTATTCGAAATGCTTGTAGTTCGCGGGGGGCAGCGTATTGAAATCTTTGCCCGTCACATCGACGAACTTGGGGGTCCTGGCGTCAGCTATCCCCCCCAATGGGGCAGCGCCACTCAAGTAACTCCCGATACTTGTCCCTTCCCCGCCCTCAACGTAGGGGTAGACCTTCAGGTGATCCCTGACGGTCTTCTCGCTGATCTCGGTGGTATTGTTTTCAAGAAACAGGCGGCCAAGCACGGTAACCAGGTCGGTTTTGACACGCTTGATGTAGTACCCGCCCTCAGGCAGTGTGCCGGTGTAAGCCTCGGGCACCAGAAGATAGCGGCCGCCCTTGCCCCGGTCCGGACCCGCAAAACCGAAGTCAGTCACCCAGTTGAACCAGAAATCATCAATGATGCCCAGCACGTTGGGCGGCGTCTCCACCACCAGCGGGCCGTTGGACAAGTCGACATTCCCCCAGAAATAGAAGGTGTCCATGTTGGCTGTGAGCATCAGAGCCTTCCCATCGACCATCTCTGGTGAGATGATAAAGTCACCATCCATGGCGCCAAGCTCAGCGAAACCCTTTCTCAACGCCCACAGCGATGCACCCTGGATTGTATTGGCGTAACTGTTCACCGCATTGATGTAGAGCATCTCGTCTTCCAGCGTCTGCGCTGTTTCCGCAGTTGGGTAACCCAGAGGGAAGTTCAAGGTCCCGATTTTAGATTCGATCACCGCCGGAGTGGGGATTGATTCATCAAGGGGTTTATAGGACCGCTCCTGAGCTACCGCATACCCCGACAGAAGTGCGGTAGATACAACCAGTGATAACAAATGTTTTCTCATTTTATTCCTCCTTTTTTAGTTTGGGGGCACGTGCTGTGCCCCATTATTTTTATAGATATCAGTTCGTACGGATCACTTCACTGGGACGCCAGGTCTGGTCAATCCACTCCTCCAATGGAGCGTACATGCGCAGGATGGTGAAGAAACTCTTGCCCGGGATGGTCTGTATCCAGTTGTTTTGATAGCCGGGGGGTGCCTCGGGGGCAAAGTAGACATCGATCGATCCGTCTTTGTTGTAGCGTAGCCCGTCCTGCAGGCTGTCGATGCCTGCATTCTTCTGGTCGGTCTGCAGCATGGAACGGGTCTGGGTGTCATAGATGGTTACGGCCCAAAAGTTCGCTACCGGTGCATCTTTCGGCAAGGTGATCTTATAAGATTTGCTACCATCAAAAGGCTGCTTGTCACCGTCGAGGTAGGCGATGCCGTAGTCCGAGCCCTTGCCCAGGCGGGGAGCCGCCATCGCCGGGGTTACTGCGGTGTAGGGGTAGTGGAACATAACCCGCGCATCGGTGTTCATCGTCGCCCCGTCTTTGCCGTTGAAGTTGATGTTGCGCCCCATATATGCCATATTCCAAGCACTTCCGGTATCGGGGTAGATTTGCGCACCTGCCATATTCAGGTCAAACCTGGGATACCAGACGATGCTTCGGGCCTGGGCATTGCCGATCGCCACACCGTCCGCCAGGATGGCCTTCATGCGGTCATCAGGATTGAAGGGCTTACCCTTTTCGATACCCAGTGAGGCAAACAGGCCACGTACTTCCGGTGTGAACAGCCCCATCGCTTCATACTGAATGACCTCGTTGACGTGATGGTAGAACTCAGCGTTGTTGTAGTGGATGGTGTTGAAATCTTTGCCTGAAGCATTGATCCATTCCATTTTTGGCGGGTTCCCGGCATCCGTCAATTTGTAGACTTTGAGGCCCTCGCGAATCTCATAGGAAGCCTTCGCCACAGTCTCCGGGTTTTTGTTCTTGGGAGTTTTGCGCAGGAACACCCACACCCGGTACGTCTTGGACCGCAGCACCGTATAGCCCTCAGGAACATCGCCTTTGTAGTCAGGCGGCAGGAACAGGTATTTGCCTCCTGGCAGGTTCGAGATGAAGCGGAAGTTGGCGTCATTGGCAGCACCGAGCAGCCCCTCAGGCGCATCAACGACAGTGGGGCCATCGCGCTTTAGATCCAGGTCCGGGACTACGTACAACGTCGCCGAGTTCCCGGTCAGGAACAGCGATTTAGCATCCATTAACTGATCGAAGATCATGACCTGGTTGAGTTCGACGGCCCCAAGCGAATGGGCTCCTTCGATCAACGCTGCAATAGACGCCGCAGGCATGCCTTTGAGGAAGGCATCCGCCGCCCGGGCCGTGTCCATGTAGTCATAGACCTTGTCCGCGGTTTCCCGTGAGGGAACACCATCGGTGAAATCCAGTGTGCCGATCGAGGTCTCCACCTTGTCGGGAGTCATGATCCCCTCGGGGATGTCGGTGGTGTACTTGAAGTCTTTGGCCGAAGCCACTCCTGCGAACAAGGCCGCCATCGCCAGCATTATCAGGTTCGTTGTGAAAAGTTGTTTTAGTTTTGTTTTCATTTTTGTTTCCCCTTGGTAGGTTTTTCATTGCTCTTTTTTAGCAACAACCTCAACAGTCAGCTGACTCGTCTCCTGTCTTCATTATTGCAACCTGTCCAACTACTTTAGAATATTGATTGAGAACCATACCCAATCTACCGATAGAGGTTTTCAGCCTGCTTCTTTTCTCCTTCCAATCAGTTCATGATGAGACTCAGCAATCATCGAAGGGTGTTCCATAATTTCTGCATGCTCTCATAGGGTTATCCCTCTTGATTGTTTTCATGGCTCGCTCCATCTGATGGGGTGTTAGTGCTGCTGAAGAGAAAGGAGATGAAGGAAATCGCCCCCTTTTTGATTTCACCGTGGGATAATGATAATTGTTATCAAAACTTCTTGCTAATCAATTGAGCAGGTATATAGTGAGTATTAATTATACTAAGTTGACTCTTAATCATCTGAAAACTAATCAATTATGTGGAGATGAATCCAATGCCAGAAAACAATGGAAACAGCAGAAATAAGCGGATCCATTCGTCTCCAAGAGAGAAACCATTGCATGGACTGTCTCTAGAGTTGTTCAAGCACATTTTCATGGCTTCTCCACTTGGTCATGCCATAACTGCCACGATCGAGAAAGACGCCCCTATTGTCTTCGTCAATCGATCCTTTGAGAAAATTACAGGCTATAAGGCAAGTGAGGTCATTGGCCGCAGCTGCCAGTTTTTATTAGGAGAAGGTCAAGTGCAGGAGTCTCTGTTACGGCTTCAAGAAGCAGTTGAAAAAGGCGGACACTACAGGGAAGTGGTTCTCAATTATAGAAAAGACCGCTCTCTTTTTTACAACGAACTCACTGTGTATCCCGTTTTAGAAAACAACGGAGAAATAACTCATTTCGTTTGGGTGATAAAGGATGTGACCGCTTCGATCGAGGCTGAAAAAAAGATTACCAAGATGCTTGAAGAAGAGGAAAATCGTTTCTCGGCGTATGTGGATAATTCGAATCAGGCACTCTGGCGAATTGATTTTCATCCGCCCATTCCACTGGATGATCCTCATGAGGATCAAATTCAAGCGGTTTTTGACCGTGGCGTATTCATCGAAGGAAACGATAAAGCTGCTCTTATATACGGTCTTGAGAGAGGGGCCGACATGCGTGGTCGGCCGCTCAATCTTCATATGGATCGTTCAAATCCAGAAAACCGAAAGACGGTGGCTGATCTTGTTCAAAACAGGTTCCTCATAGAGTATGCAATAACTCACGAAAAAGGGGTTGATGGATCTGACGTTATTGCAATGAACAATATGTTGCCCGGTATAAAAAATGGTGAGGTTAGGCATATATGGGGAGCAAGCCTTGTGATAACCGAGTTGTTCACAGCTCAGAAAGATCTGAGACGATCAAAACATGAGCTTGCCGCAAAATCAAAAGCCCTTGAGGAGAAAAATATTGCCCTCAAAGAACTCCTCGCCCATATCAGTTTGGAGCAGAAAGA
>Ga0316201_10002511_pt1 | contig 13091 bp, 10 predicted proteins | sample CS6wburrow_MG_FD_204516 | JGI IMG/M metagenome (GOLD analysis project Ga0316201, IMG submission 204516) | Coastal sediment microbial communities from Delaware Bay, Delaware, United States - CS-6 worm burrow | ecosystem: Environmental > Aquatic > Marine > Coastal > Sediment | place: USA... | reverse complement strand
TAAGCTGCAAAGCAAGTGTTAGGTTGGTCTTGCTTTGACAACAATGAAAAAAAATTTTCTAGTGCCTTAATCTGAAGGTCACTTTCATCTATTTGGTTAAACTCGCGGCGAAATTCCCGTTCAGGATCGTACGAATTCAAATACCAACCAACATGCTTACGAGCTATACGCACACCCATGTGAACCCCGTATAAATCATAAATATCTTCAACATGCCTTATTGATATAGTCGCCATTTCCAGCGGCGACGGTTTTGCTAAATGAGTTCCATTCTTCAAAAAATGCTCAACTTGCCTGAAAATCCACGGATTTCCTTGTGCCGCTCTGCCTATCATAATACCATCAGCACCGGTATAATTTAGTACGTCCCTAGCTTGGTTTGCATTAATGATATCTCCATTTGCAATGACTGGAATATTAACGTTATCTTTAATTGCTTTTATTGTGTCATATTCTGCATTGCCTTTAAACATACAAGTACGTGTTCTACCATGAACGGCTAGTGATTGAATGCCTTTATCTTCAGCAATTTTCGCTATTTCTATTCCGTTTCGATTGTCTACGTCCCATCCAGTTCTTATTTTTAATGTTACAGGCACATTAACAGCATTTACCACCGATTCTAGTATATTAGCAACTAGTTTCGGTTGTTGCAGTAACGCTGAGCCGGCTAATTTTTTATTCACTTTTTTCGCCGGACAGCCCATATTAATATCAATAATTTGGGCGCCTTGAGCAACATTAAATAATGCGGCCTCTGCCATAAGTGTGGGTTCGCTTCCAGCAATTTGCACTGCCCGAATACCCGACTCACCTTCGTGATTCATGCGATGAAGTGATTTTGCGGTTTTCCACACTTTGGGATTTGAAGATAGCATTTCTGACACAACTAACCCTGCTCCCATTTCAGCGCATAGACGCCTAAAGGGACGGTCAGTTACACCAGCCATAGGAGCCAGTATCAAATTATTTTTTAACTTGTACGGTCCAATTTGCATTTCATCGCCCAATTAAAATCAATTCACCCAGTCTCAAAAAGGTAAAGGTAATACCAAATGGGTGGCGTATATTACTGATTTTTGTTTAGTTTGAAAAGGTTAATTTTTAGACGAACAGAACGTAATGGCTCGACCTAGCATTTATTTCTTAGAACCACTGAGCCTAACCCATTCTTCTTTAACGGTTATTGGGTCAAAACTAAATTGGTTTTCATAGACTTGCATCACAGAAGAAGATTGATCCTCTAGAATTCCAGACATGACCAACTGACCATCTTTTTTGCAGTAATTTGAAATTGTATCAACTAATTCTTTAAGCGGGCCTGCCAAAATATTAGCTATTACTATGTCTGCCTTCAATTCAGGCTGATGCTGAGGGAGATATAAAGATAGTCGGTCGTTCACTTTGTTACGCGTTGCATTTTCTTCACTAGCTTGTAGTGCTTGTGGATCAATGTCTATTCCAATAACTTCTTTTGCGCCTAATTTTAATGCTGCTATTCCTAAAATCCCAGAGCCACAACCAAAATCGACAACAACTTTGTTGTTCAAGTCGATACTGTCTAACCAAGTTAAACATAAACTCGTAGTAGGATGTGTTCCCGTCCCAAAAGCCAAGCCTGGATCTAACATAATGTTTACCGCATCAACATCAGGAACGTCCCGCCAACTTGGACAAATCCATAGTCGCTCACCGAATTTCATAGGGTGAAAGTTTACCATCCACTCACGCTCCCAATCTTTGTCCTCAAGCTGATCCAAAATTATTCCTGCTGAATTGACAGAAGGGAATGTCTTTCCAATTTCATTAATTATGTCTGTTAAGTCTTCATGAATGTCAAACAAACCAATTACTTGGGTGTCCGGCCAAAGCATTATTTCGCCCGGCTTAGGTTCATACATGGGCGTATCTTTTGCATCGACAAATGTTACTGCTTGCGCGTCAAGTTCCGTGAGCATATCTCCAAGTTCTTCCGCATAATCAGACGTAATGTTTATTTTGAGTTGTTGCCATGCCATAAATTTTAATCAACTACTTTTATTTGTTTTGTATTAAGAAGTCACGCATATCTTTCGACAATTGTTTTAAAGACGGATGATGTATGTACATCATGTGACCCGCTTCGTAATATTTCATTTCTATCCTACTTTGATCAAAGCCATTTCTGCTGAAAGAGTACTCGGTGGCAAAAAAGGGCGTAGCAAGATCGTAATAGCCGTTCGCAATAAATATTCTGAATGAAGGGTTCTGTCTTTGTGCTGTAGATAGGAATTGCCCAGTATTCAAGAATCCTTGAGATCTGGCACTACCTTCATACAACCAATCCCACTTCGAAAATACGGTTCCTGACAAAATGTTATACTTTTCTTCTCTTATTAATTTAAGTTCACTCGCCATATAGGTTTGAATAGCTGCAGTATATGCTCCGTCAATTGCATATCCAGATGCATCAGCATCAAAACGTGCTTCTACATTGCTTGCATCAACCCCTAAGTATCGACTGTCTAAGCGCCCAACACTTTTTCCTCGATCGCGCAAAAGTTCCTTCATGAACAGCATCTCATTGATTCTGAGATTAGCTTGTTCTAGATACATTTTACTCAAGCCAGTAAATTCATGGAGTTTATCTACGGTTTCAAGAAACGTCTTTTTAGAAATATTTTGACCAACGATTAGTGCAGATGCGTAATCAGTTAGGGCAAATTCTCGTACTTTTTCTAGAAAAGAAGGTAGGTCTTTGTAATTACCTTGATTGGGCAATGCATTGTGATACCAAGCGGTCGCGGCATAAGTCGGTAAGAAAGTGATAAAAGGTAAATCATTTCCAGGATTAAAATCACCAGTCTGAAAATCGACGATACTAGAAATCAGGAAAACGCCGTTTAAGTCAATGCTTCCCCAACCTTCTTGTAATTCCTTAACCATTAGTGCGGCTCGCGTTGTACCATAACTTTCACCCGCTAAATATTTAGGAGAATTCCACCGCTGATAAACGGTAGTGAAATGACGAACAAATTTAGCCATAATTTTCGCATCTTGGCTTACACCCCAGAAATCTTTGCCCTCATAATCACCTAATGATTGTGAATAACCGGTGCCTACAGGGTCGATAAATACCATATCAGCAATATCTAATAAGCTATATGGGTTATCTTTAATTGTATAAGGTGCTGCTGGAACCGCTTGGGCATCACTTGGGAGCTCTACGATTTTCGGGCCAAACACACCCAAGTGGAGCCAAACACTGGAAGAGCCTGGACCTCCATTGAAAATGAATATTAGAGGCCGGGTCTGTAGATTTTCAACATTTTTCCTAGCGTAATATGTGCTAAATATAGACGCTTGTGGTTTACCTTCTTCGTCTTTGAGTTCTGTGTTTCCAGCGATTACGGTATATTCAATTTTACCCTCGGTAAGCCGAATCATATGCTCTGTTGTAACTTTTTCAAATTTATTCGTTGATAGTTCTTGTGCTTGTGCTTGTGCTTGCGCACTCATACCAATTACTTGCCATAAAACGATAAAACATAAGCACAAATTTTTAGGCATCACAGTATCTTATTCCTTATTTATTCTTGATTGTTCTTTGATGTTGGCATCAATCTGTTTCCACAAGTTTTCAGCTTGTGAAGTTAATTCGGCATATAGTCTTATGTCACCTTTACGTTGCGCGTGCATCGCTTTCTCAAGAGCCATATCATATTGTTTTTGCATCTTTTTATTAGGATTGGATTTAAAGAGTCCAAACATAAATTAACCTCAAATATAAAGTAAGTTCTTTGTATACGATTTTTATTCGCTTTTGATTACAATTAAATTCGATAAATTTTCTATGGAATGATTTTCATTGCTGTTCTGAAGCCATTTGTCGTAACAATTACCTAATAAACGATCTATAAATTTACCTAAGTCTATAACATCCTGCCTCAAATCGACAACATCATTTTTTTGGTTAAAAAGTCGTCTATAAGAATAGAAACAATTAATAAGGTTATTATCAAATTCGTAATTTTGGACAGTCTAGAAATCAAAATTATCAAATTCGAATTTGTTTTGGACAGTCTAGAAATTTGTTGGACAGTCAAGAAATTAGGACAGTCTAGGACAGTCCAGAAATTTGTTTTGGACAGTCTAGAAATTTGTTGGACAGTCAAGAAATTAGAATTTGGACAGTCTAGAAATTTAATATTGCGTTTGTTTGGGACATAAAAAAGCCAGCTTACGCTGGCCTTTGTTTACCCTTCTTGCTCGAGCTTTTTCTCTAAGTAGTGGATATTAGTACCACCTTTGAAGAAATTCTCGTCTTGCAGTATTCGTTTTTGAAGTGGGATATTAGTTTTTATCCCGTCTACCACCAGCTCGTCTAAAGCATGGCGCATTTTGACAATTGCTTCTTTACGAGTATTGCCAAAAGTAATGAGTTTGCCAATCATTGAATCGTAGAAAGGGGGTACAGTGTAGCCAGTATAAATATGAGATTCCCAACGAACACCTAGTCCACCCGGAGCATGAAACATTTGTATTTTTCCGGGGCTAGGTGCAAAGGTATTAGGATCTTCAGCATTAATTCGGCACTCTATTGCATGCCCGCTTACCTTAATCTGAGATTGTTCAATCGACAGAGGTAGCCCTGAAGCTATCCGTAATTGCTCTTTTATCAAATCAACACCAGTAATCATTTCAGTCACCGGGTGCTCTACCTGAATACGGGTATTCATTTCTATAAAATAGAACTCACCGTTTTCATACAAAAATTCGAATGTACCCGCGCCCCGGTAATTTATTTCGATACATGCCTGTCTACAACGCTCACCAATTTTTTCGCGCAAGGCATCTGTAATACCCGGTGCAGGGGCCTCCTCAACAACCTTTTGATGACGCCTTTGCATAGAGCAATCGCGCTCACCTAAATGAACGGCATTTCCTTGTCCGTCAGCTAATACTTGAATTTCAATATGGCGAGGATTTTCTAAAAATTTCTCCATATATACAACGTCGTTATTAAACGCTGCACCGGCCTCTGCTTTTGTTAAACGAATCGATTCATCAAGTTCAGCTTCACTTCGAACAACACGCATTCCACGTCCGCCACCACCACCGGCAGCTTTCACTATCATTGGGTAACCAATGCGATTAGCAATTATTATATTTTTCTCAATGTCGTCGCCCAATGGACCGTCAGAGCCTGGCACACAAGGAACACCCGCTTTCTTCATGGAAGCAATCGCAGACACTTTATCACCCATCAAACTGATTGTTTCAGCACGAGGCCCAATAAATACGAATCCGCTTTTCTCAACAGCTTCAGCAAAATCAGCGTTTTCCGATAAGAAACCATAGCCAGGATGAATAGCAATTGAGTTGGTTACTTCAGCTGCAGCAATTAAGCGAGGAATATTTAAATAGCTTTCAGTCGCTGACGCATTTCCTATACAGATAGATTCATCGGCTAACAGTACATGTTTAAGTTTTCTGTCGGCGGTCGAATGAGCTGCTACCGTTTTAATGCCTAACTCTTTGCAGGCGCGTAAAACACGAAGTGCTATTTCTCCGCGGTTCGCAATTAACACTTTATCCAACATGATAAGGCCCTTTATTCAATTACGAAAAGTGGTTGGTCAAATTCGACGGCTTCTTGATTCGCTACTAATACTTCTTTGATCACGCCGTCTTTATCAGATTCAATTTGGTTCATCATTTTCATTGCTTCAATAATGCATAATGTATCGCCAACTCGAACTTTCTGCCCAACTTCAACAAACGGTTTTGCTTCGGGTGATGAAGAAAGATAGAAGGAGCCTACCATTGGGGATTTAAGTATATGTCCAGTCATTTGCGGCGCTACTTCTGCAGCTGCAGACGGGACAGCGGCAACAGGCGCTGGAGCAGGGGCCATCATTTGAGGAGTATAAGCAACAGGTGCTTGGCCTGCAGTGCTATCTCGGTGGATACGCACTGACTCTTCGCCTTCGGTAATCTCTAGTTCAGAGATACCAGATTCTTCGACCAGTTCAATCAGTTTCTTAATTTTTCTTATGTCCATGACAATGCCTTATAAAATAGGTGTGAGCTATTGTTGTTGTAAATGTTTAATAATTGCATCAAGTGCATATTCGTATCCACTGGCACCAAGACCAACAATTGTACCAATGGCAATGTCTGCAAGATATGAATGATGGCGAAACGATTCACGTTGGTGAATGTTCGACAAATGCACTTCTATAAAGGGAGTATGCACGCTCAAAAGAGCGTCGCGCAACGCTACACTAGTATGAGTGAACGCTGCTGGATTAATAATAATACCATCGGTATGAGGTGAGCTACTATGAATTTTGTCAATTAATACGTGCTCTGCATTAGACTGAAAGCTACTTAAATTAACACCTTTAGCCGATGCAATTTGATTTAGACGCTTTTCTATATCCAGCAATGTAGTGTGGCCATAAACTTCAGGTTCTCGTTTTCCGAGCATATTAAGGTTAGGGCCATTTATTAACAAAATTTGCATATAAATATAAGCTTATTATTTTGGCTAAGGGTGCTAGTAAATCAACTTTTACCACTAAAAGTCAAATTACTACACTAGGTTTAGCTCTGTTTATTATCTTCCTGATAAAATACCACACTTATAAGCATGTTTTCAGCAAAATACTGGTCTAATCAGCGAAGTTTGCCAATTTTATCCACTTTTCGGTTCAAAAAATTCAATCGTAATTCCAATATTTCCACCGTATACGCTATAAATTCTACATATTAACGACCAAATTGAATTGTCCTTAGTACATCAATTAATATTGCGAAACTGTTAAAATAGTCTCTTGAGGTATTACTTGCGGCTAAAACTCACCCTGTAAAGTGATAGAAGTGCTATTTCCAGGAGCTTGCACAGCGACATGCTTACACAATTTATTGATAAGTGATATTCCGCGTCCAGAAAGCGCTGAATCTTGCATTTCACTTGATACCATGAAGTTGTATCCGCTACCAGAATCGATTATTGAGAACATCATTTCTTGCGTTTTTGGAATATAGGTAAAAGACATTTCTAGCCTGTTACTTTCCTTTATATATGCTAAACGTTCTTCTTTAAGTGCCAAATATTCTGCAAATCCATCAAGGTCATTTTTCATATTAGAATCTAAATCCAATATGCCATGGTCGAGCGCATTACTAATGAGTTCTGCAAAAACAGTAAAGGCTTTTTGTCGCAAATCACCCATAACGTCTACACATTTCATAAGGCCATCGAATATACCAATAATGTCTGTTGCGCCAATTAAGCTTCCTTCAATTACTATTGCCGCATGTATTTTGCCAGTTTTACTTTCACTGCTGGTATGATCTTTTAGTAAATGTTTCTCCATTAGGGCATCCACTCGTAAATCACAAATGGATAAGTCATCTTGCAATTCGTTTAATTCGTTGAACACCGTAAAACGATTGACCATGCGGCTGAGGAGTGGTTCTTTTGAATCCCAATCTGCAATAATATCCATGGCGCGCGCCATTCCAAATTCTTGCCCAGACAAGTTTTGTTGCTCAATTAAACCATCACTAAAGAAAAACAAATTGCGAACCCTAAGGGTTTCTATGGTCAATATAGCAGGGTCAAAATCTACGGGTTCCAAAATACCTAATGCCATCGATGTGCTTGGGATTCGAGTTATAGTATTATTTTGCTTTATCAATATCACATCAGGCATACCGCCGTTAAATAGCATGATAGTGTGTTTATGAAAATTCATTTCAACACCAATTAAAGCGACAAATTTATCGTCAGGTAGTTCTTTGCACAGTTTTTGATTAGCCTCATGTACTATATGAGCCAGTTTGTGGCCTTTACGGATCATGGCTTTGATGGTGGTCACTAACGGTAAAATACTAATAGCTGCAGATAACCCATGGCCCGTAGCATCGGCTAATAATACAAATAGATTGCCATTTGGCGCCGTATCACAAATAAACACGTCACCATTAAATACGCTAGATGATTGTAGGTAAGTCTCTACACACTCAGTTTCAGTTTGTAAAGTAGACGATACATGCTCATATACATATCTTGCTAATTGTTCTTCTTGTGATTGCTTATCTAGCAGCTTTTCTAAGCGACATGTTTGCTCTTGAAGTTTAGCTTCTTTCTCATATGTAGAGCACAGGCGTTGTAACTTTTGCCACAATAAGTCGAGTGTAAGTGGCTTTACTAAAAAGTCGTCAGCACCGTTTTCAAACGCTTTCACCATCATCGCTTGATCGGTATCAGCCGTAATCATCATAACAGGGATAGGCACAGGCGAGAGCTCTTTAATAAGCTTAATAAAATTGATTCCATCGCCATCGGGCAAATGATTATCGAGTAATACAAATTGGAAGGTAGAGTGTGATAATTGCTGTTTTGCAGTGGCTAAATCTTTTGCGACTATTGTTGTGCATTGGTTTGTTTCAACAAAAGTTTGTAAAATTTCAGCGAATAAGCAGTCGTCCTCAATAATGAGTATGTGCATAATCGTGTTACTAGGTTATTTCAAATAAGCGGTCAAAATTTGCAATTTGTAAAATTTCACGGGTGCTATCTTTTGCACCACATATTTTTACGTTAATGTTTTTACCTTTTGCTTTCTTTTGGAAAAGCACCATCATGCCCAAGGCCGAACTGTCTAAGTAGCACACTCTACTAAAATCTAGCGCAATATCGGTAATTTCGTCGGAATCTAATATGGATTGATACTGGTTAGTAAACTGCTTGTGATAGCCAAAGTCAAAACGCTCTGGTATTAGTAAGGATCTTTCATTCATGATGTAACTCCTAAAATATGGTTTTTCTATTTCACTGTGATGTTGATTTATCCATACATCAAGCTAATTTCTTAAGCACTAATTTTGCTTGTTAAAATGGATTGACTTTGCTCTTGCTTGCTTTGCTGTAGCTTGGCCAAATGATTACTAAACTGTGTCAAAGTGTGGTCCAAATTATTGGACGAGAGTGCCGTTATTTGCTGTTTTATAAATTCAATAGAGTGCATAGTAAGTGCTAAGTTTTGACTATTATCATTACTAAATTGCATTCCACTAATTGCGTCTAATAGGGCTGACTCAAGTGCTAAGGTCATTTTTTCAAGTTCAGAACTCACTACCGAATCAGACTCTGCTTTGACAATAATGCCACTCAATGCCGCATTGATTTCTTTTTTAGCCTCAATTACGTAGCTCACGTCATAACTTGCCAAGCGGCCAACTTCGTTGGTCAATCCTTCAATTTGAGAGGACATCGCTTTAAGTTGAGATTGAATAGCTTCACTAAATTGTGATGAACGGTTTGACAGTGAACGTACTTCATCTGCTACCACAGCAAAACCTCGCCCGTGCTCACCGGCTCTGGCGGCTTCTATTGCTGCGTTTAGTGCAAGTAAATTTGTTTGGTCTGCAATGCTATCAATGTCTTTTACTGCTTTTAAAACGGCAGGAACTGATTCATAAATTTGGGTTACTTGATCTAGCAAGTCTATTGAAGAGGCAGACATGTCTATAGTAGACTGAATGAACTTGTCTAAGGTTTGACCAGTGTTGTCAGCAAAAACACGCATTTTGTCGCTGTAAATAGTTTCGCTAGTGTCATCAACCAAAATTAGTTTTTTGATAGTATCCGACTGGGTGTTTATTAGCGTTTGGAGCTTTTCAAAATTTTGGGAAAGTCCGAATACGGCATTTTCTTGTGTGTCTTTCATCTGTGCAATATTTACTTCACAGTCACTAAGTATGGGCACAATTTCATCACGTAATTCTATAAGTTGGCCTAGCTCTTCTTGTTTGCGTTCACTTTGAATATGCGTTTGAGTATTAATCTTTTGCGCCGCTGTGGTTTGCGCAGATACCAAAAAAATACATGCCAAAAATCCAATAATAGCCACCGCCAGGCTAAGCTCAGCTTGACCTATGTACATAATTGCTACTGCCGAAAATGCAATAAATAGACTAATAATCAATATTTTAGGAGGCATCAAGGTCATATAGTAATTCTCATAGGTAACTAAAAATATACCCTAAAGCTATGATTTTCAACAACAAAGACTTGACGTTAGCGTCGTTATTTTGACGTTTGCCAAACCAGAGCTGAATTAAACGCTCAGCAGGTATTTTATTTAATGTGCATATCTATGATAGTTATCGTATGAAGTGGCTAAAAGTTTAATTTTTAGGCAATGTGTTTTTAGCATGGGAGGCGAATTCGTTGGCCTTCATAAACCCAGTTACTCGTGCTCTTGTAAGTTCTTCACCAGTAGTGTTAAAAAACATAATAGTAGGTAAGCCTACAATGCCAAACTCTTCCTGAAACTCAAGGTTGTCGGGCGTATTGTCTGTCAGGTCAATTTGCATCCACACTGCTTGCGATAGGGCGTTGATAACTTCTGGATTTGGAAAAGTATATTTTTCAAACTCTTTGCATGCAACACACCAATCTGCAAAAAGATCTATCATTACCGATTTACCCTGATTATTTGCGTTTGCTAATTTCTCGTTAAAATCTGCTAAATTGCGTACCACAATGAATTCAGGATGGCTTTGTATTTGGCTAGTATTAGTATGCACACTAGGCGCGCTTGCGGTGCCAATTAGTGTTGGAATAACATCAATTTTTTGCAATGTTTGAATAGTGAATATTACTGCCAAAACCAAACCGCTTAAACTTACTAGAGTACGCACTCCCTTGGCAAAGCTTGTTTGCGTATTTTGGTTTACGGTATACCAGTAAGCAAATAACGCTAAGCCTAATGCAGCCCACAATAAAGCAGTCCAATCGGCAATAATAAAGCGTTCAACAAACAAAATAGCCACGGTCAACATCATAAAACCAAAAGTGACCTTAATAACGTTCATCCAAGCGCCTGCTTTAGGTAATAATTTACCGCCCGTAACACCAAATAATATAAGCGGTATGCCCATGCCAATACTCAGTGCATACAAGGAGAAGAATCCAAAGACTAAGCTGTCACTTTGCGCAACCACTATTAGTACGGCTGTTAGGGGTGCGGTTGTGCAAGGAGAAGCTACAAGCCCCGACACTACACCCATAATAAACACGCCAACGTAATTGCCTTGTTTTTGGCCATCGCTCAAACTATTGAGCTTATTTTGCCATTTTGAAGGCATTTGAATTTCATATAGGCCAAACATCGCTAAGGCAAGTGCGACAAAAAGCACAATAAACACACTCAACAGCACCGGATGCTGCAAAGCGGCTTGAAACTGCAAACCAGCAGAGGCAACAACTAAGCCAAGGACTGAATAGGTAATGGCCATGCCTTGCACATAAACAAAGCTTAGGGCGAAGGCGTGCGAGGTTTTGATTTCCTTTTTGCCTTTACCAATCACTATGCTCGATAAAATAGGGTACATAGGGTAAACGCAAGGTGTAAATGCCAAGCCCAATCCAAGCAAGGCTAAAATACCAAGACTAATGAATATACTTTGGTCCGATAGTAACTGGTCTGCTAGCAAGAATTGTGACGATACAGGCGTAGAATTATCGGCTAGTGTTGCCGACGAAGCGCTTTGATTAAAGGCATCATTGTGTTCATCTACATTAATATTAAAAGTACTAGTTTGATAGCATAGATTTTCGTTTGCACAGCCTTCGTAACTAAGTTCGATAAAAGGGGCAGATTCTGATTCTTTGTCTATTGATAACACTGGATAGGTAATAGTGGCTTGTTCGAAAAAGACGCTTTTAGTCTCGCCATTTACGTTCGTTGAAGTGCTTTGAGAAAATTGAGGTTCTCCTAACTCATGCACCATTGCATCAATCTTTATACTGTCTTTAGTAATAAAGTAGTTGTCGGCAACACTTACGGTAAATACAATTTCACTGTCATCACTTTTTGTCAATGAAGCAACAAAGGCTTTTTCAGGCAACAGAAAGCCGCTTTCAATCGCTTCTAAAAATATGACCTTAGTTGTGGGTGGGTAGCATAAACCGGCTTTCGCGCAGCCTTGGAATCGTAATTTAAGCGACCCATCTTGATTAGCTTGAATAATCGGGTAAGACACTTCCATGTCATTAAAAAAAACGTCCGACGTGCCAAAAAATTCATCTTCAATTTGTTCATGGGCCGGATAGCTAGGTTTACCAACAACAGCACCTTTGGTAGCGGTTTTAAATTGCTTCTTATAAAGATAGTAACCGTCGGCAATTTTCCACTTAACAATGAGTTTATCGCCCTTTTGTTCGTAATCGAAGCCAAAAGCTTCGTCAACTTTTAAAAAACTAGGCGCATCACTGAATAGAGATTCGGGGGTAGATTGCGCAAAGGAATGGACTGAAACACTTAATAAAGTAACAAACAAAACAAAACTTAAGCTTAGTTTTTTTCGCAAATAGCCAATATGAGTATTACTTTTTGAAGGCTTATACAAACCTTTAGCGATTAATGCCACGCTTACTTACCTCTTGAAACTATAGGAGTTATTTATTATCTGCGGAAATAGACCTGTATCACAGGCCAAAAATTTCGTCATATTCAATCTTATTAGCACTAAGGATTTAGCACCTAAGCACAATATCGCGTAATATAACATAGTCGCCGTTTTTCTCGATAGATTGAATTATGTATAGGAGTCCCAATTAATACTTATTAACAGACTCAAATATTGTTTCATATTAATACTACCTACTTATAGGATTTTTCATGCTTCCCTTATTCATATTATTTGTCGTATTGCCCATTGCTGAAATCATGCTGTTGATTAACGTATCAGCGAGTATAGGAGGCTGGAATACATTTTTGATTGTGGTGGTTACTGCTGCATTTGGTGCATTTTTTGTGCGCCAACAGGGTTTTTCATTAATTCAGCAAATACAAACGAAATTAAGCTCAGGCAAAGCGCCAAGCACTGAAATGGCCGAAGCCATGCTATTGCTTGTTGCTGGCGTATTGTTAATTACACCAGGCTTTATTACTGATGTACTGGGGTTTTTATTTACCCTTCCTTTTAGCCGCGCCCCCATTGCTAATTTCTTAATGAGCAAAGTGAAGTTTAAACAAGCCGGAAGCGTCCACTTTTCACAAACAGGGTTCAATCAACAACGACCCACCGAC
>Ga0316201_10002510_pt1 | contig 13094 bp, 15 predicted proteins | sample CS6wburrow_MG_FD_204516 | JGI IMG/M metagenome (GOLD analysis project Ga0316201, IMG submission 204516) | Coastal sediment microbial communities from Delaware Bay, Delaware, United States - CS-6 worm burrow | ecosystem: Environmental > Aquatic > Marine > Coastal > Sediment | place: USA... | reverse complement strand
GATGATAAATATTGCAATATCAATGCCTTTTTAGGAGCTGGACATGTTTGCGCAATCATGGGCTATAAGGAATATTATCCATTAGCAAAAAAATATAAAATCCCAATTGTAATTACCGGATTTGAACCTTTGGATCTGGTACAAGGTATTTATTTCGCCGTGAAACAACTGGAAGATGGTATTTACAAAGTTGAAAATCAGTATTCAAGAGCCGTAAAGGAAGAAGGTAATTTGTCTGCCTTAAAAGTAATTAACCAAGTTTTTGAAGTCGGAGACCGAGAATGGCGTGGAATTGGTGAAATACCGAATAGCGGTTATGTTTTGACAAAAGAATTTAAAGCTTTCGACGCTGAATCAAAATTTGGAATAAGCAATATTAAAGTACCGGAAAATCCAGATTGTATTGCAGGACAAGTTTTAAGGGGAATTAAAAAACCACATGAATGCAGTCAGTTTGGTAAAATATGCAATCCTTCCAACCCATTGGGAGCGCCAATGGTTTCATCAGAAGGGGCATGTGCAGCTTATTATCATTTTTCAAGTAATTTAATTTCAGAATAATAAATGAACAAAGAAGAATTAGGGTTTGACACCATAAATTTAGGTCACGGAAGTGGAGGTTTAATGTCACGGGATCTATTGGATAAGATCATTTTTAAAACATTCAGTAATCCTTATTTAGACCAAAAACACGATGGATCTATTGTGAAGTTCAATGGTGAAATAGCGATTTCTACGGATAGTTTTGTTGTGTCTCCAATCTTTTTTAAAGGTGGAAATATTGGGGAGTTGGCCGTTAATGGAACCGTAAATGATGTGGCTATGTGTGGTGCTATTCCGAAGTATTTATCCTTGGCATTTATTGTGGAAGAAGGTTTGAAAATTGAAGAGTTTATAACTATTGTTGAGTCTATTAAAAAAGCTGCTGATATTAGCAGAGTTCAAATAATAACTGGAGACACGAAGGTTGTAGAGCGAGGTAAAGGAGATAAAATATTTATCAATACTACAGGTTTTGGAGAAGTAAACCCAAAGGCAAATATTTCAACCGAAAATATAAAAGTTGGTGATAAGATTATTGTAAGCGGGTTAGTGGCACAACACGGAATGGCTATCATGTCACAACGTGAAGGGCTGGAATTTGAGTCAACTATTGTAAGTGATACAACAAATTTAAATTTTTTAGTGAATGATTTGATCGATGATTTTGGAGATAATATTCATTTGTTCAGGGATCCAACCAGAGGAGGAGTGGCCAGTGTATTATCTGAGATATCTCAGGATATCAATAAAGGGGTCGTTATTCATGAAGATAAAATTCCATTGGATAAACAAGTAGCCGCAGCTTGCGAAATTCTTGGATTAGATCCTCTGTACGTTGCCAATGAAGGGTTGTTCATTACCATTGTAGATGCAGACATTGCCGAAACGGTTTTAGAACTAATGAAGGATGATGAAAAAGGTAAAAATTCCGCAATTATTGGAGAGATTACTACAGAACATCCCGGAAAAGTTGTGATGCACAGTTCAATAGGAGGAAAGCGAATTGTAAGTCCTTTAATTGGAGAGCAGTTACCAAGAATTTGTTAGTTGCTAAACATCCAATAAATTCCAATAATTATAGCAAAAATTCCACCTGCAAATCTAATTCCTTTAAATAAGGCATCATTATGTTCAGTCTTACTGTAAGAAGAAATCCGGCCAACAATTAGAGCAAAGACTGTCATGGCTACAATTATTCCCAGAGCAAAACCAATTAAATAATTAAAGGAATCCAATTTATTGCTGAAACTGGCTATAGGAATGAATAGTATAAAATGTGATATTCCCGCCAACCCGTGAAGAACACCTATAGATAATGAAGCAAGATGACCTTGCTTTACATCTGCTTTATGAATGTGGTGGTGACCATGCGCATGTTGATGCTCATGTTCGTGCTTATGAATAATTGGGGAATTTTCTGCATGAATGTGTAAATGTTTGTGCTTTCTGTCCTCTTTAAATATTTTATAAAAGGACCATAAACCGATGAAAACTAAAACAATTCCAACTAATTGTTCACTATATTCTGATATTTTTTCTACTGGAATTAATTCTCTGAATAAAAGAAAAAGAATTCCAATCAACATCATTCCCAATAAATGCCCAATTCCCCAAAACAGACCAATTTTCCAGGCCTTTTTTTTCGATTCTATTGCAAAAGGAATAACTGCTGCTAAATGATCAGGACCACTAATGACATGTAAAATAGAGGCTATAAGAGCAGCAAAAAACGGAAAAGCATCAATCATAAAAGATCAATATCAGTATTAATAAACTAAAAGTGATTTACTATTCGATTCTTATATAATTTTCAGAAAAAATTCTATTTCCGTCTTCATCCAGATCGATTTGAATAAATCTATTCTTTTGTAATTGAAGTTCAAATGGAAATTCTATATTTTCTTCGATGGCTTGATTCATCATTTTTGAGCCATAGTCTAACATCTCAACTAAACTTGTATCTGTTACTTTATAGGTTCCAAAACCAAAATATTCAAGTGAATCAGAAGGTACTTTTCTTGCCCACATAACATGGGTAGGAGTGTACATTTTAACTTGTCTTGTGCCACTTATTGGAAAGGAATCAGATATTTTATTATCCTGATAGTTGTAATAGCTGGTAAGTTCCCAGGTGCCCTCAATACTAGGTTTTTCTTCACCTTTGACTTCAGCATTTTTTTTAGGGTTTTCACATGACATTAGAACGAAAATTAGAAGAAATGCTATTAACAAATTTTTCATAATTGCAGTATTTGATTAGTTATGGATTCTCATAAAGTTACAAAAAAAAGGTTAAATGAATTTAAACATAATTACTAATTATTTTCTGATAATAACTTTTGATAAAATTTGGTCATTTTTTTTTATGAAAAGCGATACATTTGCGAAGTAAAATGAACAAAATATGTCTGATTCAATAGAAAGAGTAAAATGTTTAATAATTGGTTCCGGACCAGCAGGATATACAGCTGCCATTTATGCTGCAAGAGCAAACATGAAACCGGTTTTATACCAAGGAAGCCAACCTGGGGGACAATTAACTACAACCACTGAAGTCGAAAATTTTCCCGGTTATCCGGACGGTGTAACGGGACCGGAAATGATGATCCAATTGCAGGCTCAAGCAGAACGATTTAAAACAGATGTTAGAGATGGCTGGATTACAAAAGTTGATTTCTCGGGTCCAATTCATAAAGTATGGGTTAATGACACAAAAGAGATCCATTGTAATACTGTTATAATTTCAACTGGAGCTTCCGCTAAATATTTAGGTTTGGAATCTGAACAAAAATATTTAAAATTGGGAGGAGGGGTCTCTGCCTGTGCGGTTTGTGACGGATTTTTCTATAAAGGACAGGAAGTAGTGATTGTAGGTGCCGGTGATTCGGCATGTGAAGAAGCTCACTATCTGTCACAATTGTGTAAAAAAGTAACCATGCTGGTGCGTAGAGATGTTTTTAGAGCATCAAAAATTATGGCAAACAGAGTGAAGAATACTGAGAATATTGAAATTTTATTCAATACAAATGCAGTTGAAGTTCTGGGTGATGGCCAAGTTGTGACAGGTGTTAGGGTGAAAAATAATGTAAGTGGAGAGGAAAAGGAAATTCCTGCAACCGGATTTTTTGTAGCAATTGGTCACACACCTAATACTGCAATTTTTAAGGATTATTTAAACCTTGACAAAACAGGTTATATAATTAATGTTCCAGGGACCTCAAAAACTAATGTTGAAGGTGTATTTGTTTCCGGAGATGCTGCTGATCACGTTTACAGACAAGCAGTAACTGCTGCCGGAACAGGATGTATGGCTGCATTGGATGCAGAAAGATATTTGGCTTCCAAAGATGCGACCTTTGAAGTGTCTACACCTCAATATTGAAATTTAGTTATAAATCAAAAAAAAATCCGAAGCTTATACTTCGGATTTTTTTAGAGTTCTTTTTTATAAAGTTTTGCCGTATCAGAAAATCTGTTAACAGTTATTCTAGGGTCACCATAAATAGACACTTCACTTGACCCGGATGATTCAATGATTATTTCATCTAATACCTGTATCGCAAAATCACTTGAATCTTCGGCGATAATCTCACAATTGTTTACTGCTAAATTCTTACCGACAAAATTACTTGAATTAATCGTGTTAGCCTGCAAAAGTTTTACATCGCCTTCAATTTTAGCAAAGGCTCTTTGATACATATCCAATTTAAGACTATCGCAAGTTATTAGTGCTTCTGTACTGCTGCTTTCATTGAGTTCCAGAACTACTAATTTACTTTCAATATTAAACCTTGATCTGGCATTTAATTTAAGAGTAGATGTGTTGTTGTTTATAAGTTTAAAAGAACTAGACCTTAGGTTCAAATTTGCTTTAGCATCATCATTTAATTTCAAAACAAAATTATCATTATCAATAGAATTTATAGAGTTTAATTCGGCATCGTCATTTAATTCAATTTCATGCATAGTTTCAGTATATCTAACTGTTATATCCAGTGCTTTTTTTGATGTAATACGTTTAGTGGTTTTTAATCTTAATACACTATCGGAAACATTGAATTTAATAACATCATGTAAGTTTTCATCTGTTTTAATTTCAATGGATGCCACATCATCTTTTATTATTGAAACTTTTAATTTTTCACCAAGGACTAACTTGTTAAACGAATTAAGTTCAGTTTGAATAATGGTAACATTCTTATTGCCTTTAATTTTGGATTGTGCAAGCGTAATTGAAGTAAAAAAGGTTAATAATAAAATGGATAGTAATCTTGCGTTCATTTAATATATTGTTTGATATTCACACAAATATAATCAAAAACCGTCCCAAACCTTAAAAAAGCTTGAAACGGTTTTTAATTGATCGGATAGTTTATTTATTTTTACTTATACTACCGGAAACGCCTCCTTTTTTAGTTATCTTATCAGGCTTTCCATAATACTTGATATCACCTCCACTTGAGGCTTTTGCAAAAAGTTCTTCTGATGTGTTTAAGATGATATCTGCCCCACTGGTTGCATTTGCCTTTCCATATTTAGCTATTAAATCTCCGGCTTTGATGTCGCTGCCACTTGTAGCTTCAGCAAAAATCTTATTTGCTGTTCCAGTTAACCTGAGGTCACTGCCACTTGTAGATTCACATTGAACAACATCAACTTCAATTTCAAGCTCCATATCACTGCCACTTGTTGTTGTCAATTTTAGTACATCCGATTTGATCAGAGTTGTAGAATAGACATCAGTGCCGCTGGTTGAAATGATCTCCTGAATATCGTTGAAATTCACAAATACTTTTTGAGATTTTGATGAGGATATATTCTCATCAGCATATATCTTTAAGGTGTTGCCTTCCACTTCTGTTATTATAATGTCGTGCAAATTCTCATCGGCTTCCACCTGAATTGAAGTGTCATCACTTTGCGTTAAATACACATCCAGGCCCCGGCTAACCTCGATTTTATTGAAATTTTCCGAAATTGATCGGTCTTTTTTTATGACATTTCCGTTGCCCTTTACTCCAAATGAGAAGTTACCATTAAATTGACATGATATTAAAAGGATGCTGAGAAAAACACCTATTAAATAATTTGCTTTTAGTCTCATGATTTAATTGATTTTGATTGGTTTTAAAATAATATGTCTATTAAAATTGCGGCTATTACTTTGACTAATGTGATCATGATTGTTCGATTTTTGATTGATTGAGTAAATGACTTTTAGTATTGGATTTATTTGAAATTTAAGTTTCTGAATTGTAACATTTAAACGATGAATTGTTTACATCTCATCTGATTTGATATCGATGCCATCTTCATTGATATTGACTTTCACTTCTTTTGATTCTGCTTTAACACCATCTTCATTTATGATTATATTCACATCATCACTTTTTATGATCACGCCATCTTCATCAATCTTTACTTTTGCACCATCATCATCCATTATGCTATCAGAAATTTCATCATCACAATCCAAGCATTCAACAGAATCTTTTGCTATCTTCAAGACATGTCCTGCATAATTGTGTGAAATTATATTTTCACTCGATCTGGAATGATTTAAAAAAGACCCAAGATTACTGTCTAATTCTACATACCCACCCTCAGGTAAATAAAGGAACAATTCAACATTTTGATCTCTGAACTTATTCTCGTAATCCGTCAAGAGGAAATTGTCAAGCAAAAGTGCATTATCATTTAATGAAAAATTATAGTTAATATTTTGGGCCTTTTCTTTTGCCTGAATGTAATCCTTTCCTTTTGCTTCCTTTTCAATTTGTAAAAATGGAATAGAATCGGAAGTAGAACGAACAGTTAATCTTATGTTTCTGGAAAATATGATCTTTTCATCGTTGTCATCGAATTTAACTTCAAAACCATTGTTTCTGTACATGCCATGTTTATAACTATCCAGATCACTTGGTGCCATTTTTATGTTTAAGGTATCAGATGAGTTATAAACCAATTCATGTTTTGAAGTAACCGTTGATTCCAAAGCAAATTCAGAAGTCCATTTTATACTTGTAATAATCAGTCCAATAATTGATAACAACCATAATCCTAATAAAGCAAATTTAGCAACATTACCTATGGATTTAAGATTGTTTATAAGGATCTTTAAACCTAAATAAAGAACGAAGAATGCAGGGATTCCGAAAAGGAAGAACAGCATTATTGATCCTAACCAAATTGGCATCCCTGTTGTTATCAAGGCATCTGGATAGTCCATCCACCATGGCTCAAAGAATGATGATGTTCCTAATGACAATAAGCTTACAAATAGGCTAAATATGGTTACTGCTCCAATTAATATAAGGATCAGGCCAATGAATTTAGCAAATAGCTTAAGGAAAAACATGATTACATTACCTATGGCGTCAAAGAAGGTTTGCGAACTGGATTTAACCTTTTTACCATATTTTTGATAGTCTACGTTTTTTACGGTTTCACTAACCTCATCGAATCCTTTTTTGATTTTTTTTTCGATGTTGCTGATATTTACAGGCTCTCCTGTCATGATCAGTTTATCTGAAGTAGTGAGGGCTTCAGGAACTAACACCCAGAAAAGGATGTAAATAAAAATAAATGTACCGCCTGAGCCTAATGCTAAAAGGATCCATAAAAGTCTGATCCAAATCACATCAATTCCCAAATAATGACCTAAGCCCGAAGCTACACCGCCTATATAAGAGTTGTCCGTATCTCTGAATAATTTTTTGGTAGATCCTTTTGAAGTGTATACCTTAGGCTCATCTTCAAAGATTTCGTCATCCACCAGGTAATCTTCAGGCTGTCCCATAATGGTAATAACCTCATCAACTTCCTTCATGCCAATGACCTGTTTTTCAGTTTTCATGCGCTCAGAGAATAATTCTGAAATACGCGCTTCTATATCTGAAATAATTTCAGATCGTCCTTGAGAGTCAGTAAATGAACGTTTTATAGCCTCAAGATAGCGTTGTAATTTTAAGTATGCGTCTTCATCTATATGGAAGAATATACCTGCTAAATTTATGTTGACTGTTTTATTCATTTTTTCGATTTTTTTAAGCTTGTTACTAAATTTACTGCGTTTTGTAGTTCACTCCAAGTAGTATTCAATTCCTTTAAAAACAGTTTTCCTGTTTCAGTTAAACCATAATACTTCCTAGGAGGACCAGAAGTGGATTCTTCCCAACGATAGTTGAGCAATCCGGCATTTTTTAATCTTGTTAGCAAAGGGTAAATCGTTCCTTCCACTACAAGCAACTTTGCTTCTTTTAAGGTTCCCAGGATTTCTGCAACATAGGCATCGTCATCTTTTAAGACCGATAGTATGCAGTATTCCAAGACACCTTTTCGCATTTGTGCTTTTGTATTCTCTATTTTCATTTGTTCGTTATATTTTTTTAGAAGTCAAATGTAATTCGCATTAAACTTTTTAGGTTAATATTAAATTTTACATTGCTCATTTCATGTTTAATGAATTTAATTTTGAAACTGTTCATTTTTTTGATTGATTGATAATTATTTTAAAAAATTGATTGTTAAGGGATAATTATATAATTCACCATCTCTGGCCTTTAAACTGGCTTTTATAATGAAGACCAGCTCCAATATAAATCCTACTACAGCCAAACCACCCAATGCTCCGCCAATATAAAGTAGAGGAGATGGTTTACTTAAACTTATATGAAAGCTTTCAAAATGATTTATATCAATAAAATTGAAAGCATCGAACAAATTAAAAGCAAAAAAAGGAATACTAATTGTGCCAATGATTAAGGCATATAGTAAAATGCTAATTTGAAAATTGATCGCTTGCTTACCATGTTTGTCTATAAAACTTGATTTATCCTTATTTATGGACCATAAAACTATAGGGCCAATAAAATTTCCTAAAGGTATTATAAACCTGCAGAAGGTGGATAAATGGATAAAAGTTGCAATGTTTTTTTGATTATTGGTTAACATTTTAAAAAGTATATAATAGTTTCTTATGCAAATATATATCTAAAAGAAGGTATTATGCAATACAAAGTACTAAAATTTAACATATATTTAACATTATTGAATGTAGATAATTTTATCTAAATTTATTGAAAATTAAATCAGATTAGATGAAGATCACTCCTAATAAATTAAATACATTTCTAATGTTCAAGCTACCGTCAGCCTATTTTTGTGGAGTGAGAACAAAATTAATAAATGATACAAATTGTATAGTTTCGGTAAAGCACAGGTGGATAAACCAAAACCCTTTTAATTCTATGTTTTGGGCGATACAAGGTATGGCCGCTGAATTATCAACAGGTGCTTTAGTTATGTTTAAAATCAAAGAAAGTGGAAGAAATATTTCCATGTTAGTAGCCAACAATAATGCATCTTTTTCCAAAAAAGCTAGAGGAAGAATTACTTTTGAATGCAATGAAGGTCAATTAATTGATTCCGCCATTAAAAACGCAGTTAAATCTGGGGAAGGTCAAACTTTTTGGATGAAATCTAAAGGTATTAATGAAGAAGGAGTAGAAGTGTCAAATTTTAATTTTGAATGGACTATTAAAGTTAAAAACTAGTTTTTAACTTTAGCTAAACATTATTTAGTAATAATTTTAATTTGTCTGTAACAAAACTTAAAACAAATTAACATATAATCAGATCAACTCAAACAATATAAAAATGACAGCACACGAAATTGACTACAGAATCTACGGCGAAGAAATGCAGTATGTAGAAATTGAACTAGACCCACAGGAAGGAGTCGTTGCAGAGGCCGGAAGCTTTATGATGATGGATGACGGAATAAAAATGGAAACAATTTTTGGAGATGGGTCAGATAAGAATAAAGGATTTTTAGGGTCCATTCTGGGAGCAGGTAAAAGGATTTTAACAGGCGAGAGTTTATTTATGACTGCATTTTACAATAATCTGTCCGGTAAAAAAAACGTGTCCTTTGCTTCACCTTATCCTGGTAAAATTGTACCAATTGACTTGACAGAATTCAATGGAAAATTCATCTGTCAGAAGGATGCATTTCTTTGTGCAGCAAAAGGAGTTAGTATAGGTATTGAATTTAGTAAACGATTAGGAAGAGGGCTGTTTGGGGGTGAAGGATTCATCATGGAAAAATTGGAAGGTGATGGTATGGCCTTTGTACATGCAGGAGGAACCATGGCAAAAAAAGTACTTCAACCTGGTGAAATAATAAAAGTGGATACTGGTTGCATTGTTGGTTTTACTCAGGATGTTGATTATGACATAGAGTTTGTAGGCGGAATTAAAAATACTGTTTTTGGAGGAGAAGGATTATTTTTCGCGAAGCTTCAAGGTCCGGGAACTGTATATATACAATCTTTACCATTTAGCAGGTTAGCTGGAAGGGTATTGGCAAGTGCTCCTCAAGGAGGTGGAAAGAAAAGAGATGAAGGCAGTATCTTGGGTGGTTTGGGCAATATTTTAGATGGTGACAACAGGTTTTAAAATTTTATTTATTAACAATTTCTACTATATTAAGAAATTATTAAGACATTTTTTAATATCTTTATAAAGCTAACTTAAAATTATGGCCTATTTAAAAATCTACACTTATTAACCTAAAACTAATTATAACCTATGGCAAGAGCAATGTTAGAGTACACCAAAACGGTGCTTAAAAAAGTAAGTTTTGATGTTACACTGTTCTGTAAAGAAGTGAAGAAAGCTTTAGAGAGATTGTTACCTTACGAAATCGAAGAGCTTAAAATTTTTATCAATTCACTTATTGTACAGAATCCAGAATTAGATAAATGTTTAATCTTTTTAAAATCATAAAAAAATAAAGCGACCTTTTGGTCGCTTTATTTTTTAGCCAAAGGACTTATAATCTGTACATCCTGAAAGGCAATTGCCCCTCGAATTATTCCTGAAATTACATCTTGAAGCGCTTCAATTATATGCATTTTTAATTCACTTTTATGGTAAATGATACTTACTTCTCTTGCAGGTGACGGGTCATTAAAATAATGCAGATTATTTTTTTCAGATTCTTTAATATCCAAAGTATGTAAGTAAGGTAATAAGGTCATTCCCAATCCTTCATTCGATAACTTTATTAATGTTTCAATACTTCCACTCTCCAATTGAAAATGTTCATCGTCCAGATGTTTAAAAGCCTTACATAAATTGATAACACCATCTCTAAAACAATGTCCATCTTCTAGAAGAAGTATATCCCTTAAATCGAGATCTGAAACATCAATTTTCTTTTTAGAACCAAGCCTGTGCTTATTGGGTATATAACTTACAAATGGCTCGAAATACAATACACGTTCTTTGATATTTTCATTTTCCAAAGGTGTGGCTGCTATGGCCGCATCTAGATGGCCTTTATTGATCCTGAAAATGAGCTCATCCGTGGCCAGTTCTTCTATTTTTAATTTAACCTTAGGATATTTCTTCACGAATGTTTTTAAGAACATTGGCAATAATGTAGGCATTATAGTAGGAATGATCCCTAATTTGAATTCACCACCAATAAATCCTTTTTGTTGATCCACTATATCTTTTATTCTGCCTGCTTCATTCACAATATTTCTGGCTTGACTTACTATTTTATTACCTACTTCGGTTAATGCAATTGGCTTTTTTGAACGGTCAAATATTTGGATGTCTAATTCATCTTCCAACTTTTGTATTTGCATGCTTAGTGTAGGTTGAGTTACAAAACATTTTTCAGCAGCTTTTGTGAAATTTTGATTTTCGGCCACAGCCAAAACATAATACAGTTGTGTAATTGTCATAATTATCAATTTATCCTATAAAGATATAAAAACTATCAATAAAATTTATTGAAAAAAATATTAAATCTAGATTAGTTTTGGGAAAATTATAAAAAAAATGTAAATAAATGATTATGACCTTAAATAGTATAGGATTAGAAGTAGGAGTTACAAGGGAATTAGCAAATGACTTAAATAAATTACTAAGTAATTTTCAGGTATATTATCAGAACTTAAGAGGTATTCACTGGAACATTAAAGGGAAAAGATTTTTTGACCTTCATGTTAAATTTGAAGAATTATACACCGATGCCAATATAAAAGTTGATGAAATAGCCGAACGCATTCTGACTTTAGGTGAGACGCCATTACATACTTTTGAAGATTATGTTAAAAATGTAAAAGTGCCTATTGGTAAAAATATAAAACAGGATGAGAAGGCAGTACATTTAATTGTCGATTCTTTATCAGAGCTTTTAAAAATTGAACGAATGATATTGGACAAGTCAGGTGAAGCACATGATGAAGGAACGAACTCCATGATGAGTGACTTTATTACAGAACAGGAAAAAACGGTTTGGATGATGAAAGCCTGGTTGGACGAAGCAATATAGTATTTAAAACACAATAAAAAAAGCGGTTCATTAGCCGCTTTTTTTAATTTCTAAAATCTTATTTTAAAGTCTAGATCCTCATCATCTACCTCAAATTTGGCATCGCTAAATTGAGGCGGGCCGTAACTTAAAGGGTTGTTTGACATCCCGTAACTTTCTATTGGCATACCATTAGTATCAAAATCCATTCTATAATTTTCATTTTCATCATGGAGAACCATTATAGCGTAAGTTCCAGGAGCCACATTCTCAAAAGTGACCTCAACTTTATTATTTTCAATGTTGCTTTCTGCTCTTTGTAAGCTTTCAGTCTTCATAAAAGTATCTTGGTTGTGCAAACTAAAAATTACTTTTCCATTATTATTCATCACATTGTCCACTGATACCTTTATGGTGAGCAGTTCATCTTGTGAGTAACTTTGAGTAACCCCTAAAAAGAAGAGAAAGTAGAAGGTGAACCATTTAATAAGTTTTGAACTATAAAGATTGTTAGTTGGGTGAAAATCTGTTGAAAGAGACATGGTATATATATTTTACGATTAACACCACAAATATTTTAAAAGCAGCCGTGTTTTTTAAATTATATATACTGAAATGTATTTTTTTTGCGCTGAATTGTATTATTTAATTAAAATAATAGCCACTCGTCTGTTTTTGGTCCTTCCTTCTTCAGTATTATTTGATTCTACCGGCTTGGTTTCACCGTAACCCTTTGCAGTTAAACGTGCAGCATCAACACCTTTTGATATGAAATAGTTTCTGACAGCTATAGCTCTGTTTTGAGACAGAACTTGATTAAAATCTGACGTAAATGTGTTATCAGTATGTCCTGCAATATGAAATCTTTCGCTAGTATAAGTTTTCATAATGGCAACTATTCTATCTAAAGTTGATTTACTAGATTCCTTTAAGTCAAATTTACCTTGATCAAAAAGGATCGTTTCTGCGAAAGCATCAATAATCTTTTCTTCAGACTGACTTAATTTAGGATATGGACAACCTTGATTTTCAATTGGTCCAATTTGATTTGGACATTTATCATCCTTATCAATCACACCATCTTTATCTGAATCCCGCCACGGACAGCCTCTATTATTGAATGATCCGGGAACTTCTGGACAGTTATCAAATTTATCCGGAACCCCATCATTGTCTTTATCAGGACAGCCTCTTGTATTTAATCCGCCTTTGTCATCAGGGC
>Ga0316201_10002509_pt1 | contig 13094 bp, 12 predicted proteins | sample CS6wburrow_MG_FD_204516 | JGI IMG/M metagenome (GOLD analysis project Ga0316201, IMG submission 204516) | Coastal sediment microbial communities from Delaware Bay, Delaware, United States - CS-6 worm burrow | ecosystem: Environmental > Aquatic > Marine > Coastal > Sediment | place: USA... | reverse complement strand
GAAACAGCCGGTGTTTCCTCCAGCGGAAGGAAATACCGGGAAGCATCATGTCCAGCTCATTGTTGCGGGAAATGCTGAGCAGCGACTAAAGGATACAGCTGCTAAGCCTGGAAGCCCGTTTCGCGGTGCCGAATCACCGCGCTCAGCACTTCGTTGTAGGGGGTTGCAACACCAAGCTGCCTGCCGAGCTCGACCGCCATGCCGTTGATGGCGTCGATTTCGGATAGACGTCCCGCGTGGTGATCGAGCAGCATCGAGGGGCGCGCGCCCGGCATCTTGAGACCAAAAGCGGTGATGTAATCAATCGGATCGTCAAAGCTGAAGTCAATATTCCTTGCCTGTCCCAGGGCGTAGACCTCGAGCGCACAACCCTGCGCTATCGACCAGGCGGCGGGATCGGCCATCAGCTCGCCGAGGGTGTAGTCGAATACGGTACAGGGCCCGCTGAAGGCGACGTTGCAAATGTACTTGCCCCAGATCAACTGCTCGATGTCCTCGAAGGCACGGGCGTTGAACCCGGCCTCCTGCCAGGCCCCGGTGAGCCGCTGCAAACGCTCGCTCATGCCGCCGTTCATCTCGCCGACGCGTATCAGGTTCATCGCGTTGTGATGCACGTGGCCGGGGCCTTTCATCGACGCGCCAAAACCGTCGGCCACGCCCAGCAACACCCGGTCGGTATCCATGTGCTGCGCTATTCGCTCGCCGGCGCCGAGGCCATTCTGAATCGTGATGACGATTGACTCTGGCCCCATTAAAGGCGCAATTGCCTGTGCGGCGGGACCCACGCCGGCAGCCTTGGTGGCGAGCACATAGAGATCGCATTTGCCGACATCGGCGGCGTTGGTCGTCGCCCTGATACCCTGCACCACGCGATCCCCGCTCGCGCCCTCGACGCGCAGGCCGTCCCGGTTGATAGTGTCGATATGATCCTGCCAGATATCGACGGCCCATACCTCGTGCCCGGCCTCGGCCATCAGGCCGGCGTAAACTGAGCCCATCGCGCCGACTCCAAAAATAGCAATCTTCATAATGCCTCCATTGCCTTCCGGGGCAGGCGAATATCGAACTGGTCGCGCAGCCTGGCGTCCAGTTCTGTCGACACATGGTCAGGGTAATATTGGTGCAGAATCTCCCGGGTCCGCTGACGCGCGACCTCGCGGATATCCCTGCTGCCATCCGCCTGCCATTCATCGATACTGCGGCGATCGCCAATTTCAGGGTATACAAAATCGGTCTGCATGCGCTCCAGCGTCTCCGGGCGCCCGAGAAAATGACCTTCGCCATGCACCACCTGGTCGATGGCGTCGAGTGCAAGGGTCTGGTCGCTGACCTCGATCGCGCTCAGCGATTTAATGATGCTGCCGAGCATGTCGTTATCGATGACGTAGCTTTCCAGCGCGCAACCCATCAGGCTCGCCTGCATGCCGCTGGCCTGCGTAATCAGGTTGGAACCGGCCTGCGCGGCAAGCGTTACCGTGAGGCATTTTTCATAGCCGCTTTGCGCATCGGCGATCTTGCTGTCCGTGGCGCCGGCAATGCTCGAGTTCGGCAAGTTGTAGAAATTCGCCATTTGCGCGCATGCCGCCATCGCGATCGCACCCTCGGGGCTGCCGCCGCTCATCGCACCGGTACGCAGGTCGGTCAGCATCGGGCGGGTGCCGAAGACGACCTTTGCCCGCGGGTTGACCAGCCATGCGAAGATCATGCCGGACAGGGTTTCGGCAACGGTCTGGGCGATGGTGCCCGCCATCGTCACCGGGCTCGAGGCGCCCATTTGCCCGAAGGTATTGGAATGCAGCGGGATACCCAGTCGCGCCGCCTCGGCCATCACTTCGCAGGAATCGGGGTCGAAACGCAGCGGCGGCACCGGCGGATTGATGTTCAGCGACAGGAAGGGCCGCTCCAGGAAAGCATCGCGCGAACCCGCGATCGCGAAACACATTTCGGCAATTTCCTCGACATGCGCGGCGCGCGACGCCGAGGCGAAAACGTGTTTACTGGTACCACGGAGACAGGCGTAGGCGGTATTGATATCGAGGCTGCGCAGGTCAGGCATGTCGCGCGCAACCAGCGAGCGGCTGAAGAAATGGATATGCTCCAGGCTGTCTACGAGGCGCGCGGCATCGTAGAGGTCGCGCAAGTTCGATTCACGGTAACGCCCGGTTTCAAGATCGAGCACCAGCGGCGCCGCACCGCCGGAGCCGACATGCACGCGCCCACCGCCGAGTTGCATGTCGTGCTCGGGACGTTGCCCGCAAAGGCTAAAATCCCGCTGCATGCCGGCGAGCGCACGCTCGATCAGATCGTCCGAAAAGTGCAGGCGTCCGTCGGCATCCAGACTACCGCCGGCCGCGGTAACGCTGTCGGCGACTATGTCCGGGGCCTCCGACATGCCGACCTCCCGAAGAATCCCGCGCACCGCCTGGTCGAGCCGCGGCAGGTCGGAAGGATCCAGCGGCTGATAGCGGCCGCCGACGATACCGCTCAGGCTCGCTCCCCCCGGTCGTAAACGCGAAGCTCCCGCGCCTCGGCGGCGACGTGTGCGTTTGGCGCGGGCGCCAGGCTCGGAATCGGTCATTGCAGGCAGCTCAGGCCGTTTGCCGGCGCCGCTGGCGCTTGCGTTGTTTCTGCGCCTGCAGCGACTCCTTGCTGCCGTCGTGCCAGCTGCCGAACAGCTTGTCCAGCGGGGCAGTGGTATTACCGTAGTTGAAATTGAAATACTGGTGGTGCAGCTGGTGGTACCAGTCGCCGGTGAAAAAACGCTTACCGCCGAGCTCGACGAAGTTGAAACCCGAATGCGATGGCGCCGGGCCTATCGCCATAAACAGGCTCAGCAACACAATCACGACCGGATGCACCGGCACCAACCAGAACAGGATGAAAACGCTGAAATACAGCAAATGCTCAAGCGGATGCATCGATATGCCGGTCCAGGGGCCCGTGTTGACGTTGCGATGGTGCAGCTCGTGCACGATCTTGTAGACAGGTTGCCAGTGCATGAATCGATGCACGCAGTAGAAATGAAATGTACCCCAGAAGAAGACGAACAGGATCATGCAACCGAAATAAACGGGATGCTCGCTGATCGACGGCACGGCCAGGTGGCCGTTGGCGTAAATCCAGTAGGTAATCACTTCGTAGGCGGTGCAGATGGTGACTCCGGAGACGATACTCCAGAACATATTGTCCCGGACCTGGTTGCCCCACAGGAACAACCTGCTGTCGGTGGCCAGCCATTTGTCGTGGTACTTGTACCTGCGTTGCTGGCCACGGCGCAGGTAGAGCCACCAGTGCAGGCCGCCGGCGACCAGCGTCAACAACGCCGCGTTGCGCAGCCAGACCAACGCCATCCAGCCCGGCTGGAACTCGGCCATTGCGCTCAACTCAGGCGTCAGGAAATACCACGCAACGAAGGCCAGCCCGATATAGAGGTGACCCCAGGGAAACAGCATGCCAAACAGCAGGTACTTCAACGCCGCCAGCGGTCGCGGTGGCCAGGCATAAAGTGCCGGCAGGCCGATAGTCGACTCGGGCTGATACTCGCCGGTGGGGTTAAAAGGCGTTGAAGCCATTGCAAAACCCTGCAACTTGAACTGTCGCGCGATTCTAGCGCCCCGTTGCACCGCGGGTAAAGTCCTGATTGCAACGCACTAGCCGGGCCGGATCGACGACGCCCAAGAAATAATTTTGCTGCAGCCCAAAGCTGCTTATAATCCCCGCATTACGAAGCCTGTGGAATCTGCATGTCTTTCGAAACCATCGAGTTATCCCACCGGGGTCCGGTTGCCCTGCTCGGCCTGAACCGGCCCGACAAGCTCAACGCGATCAACGCGGCCATGATTGCCGAGCTCAATAGCGCGCTGGACGAGATCGAGGCTAACGACGCGCTGCACGCGATCGTGGTATACGGTAACGGGCGCGCTTTCAGCGCGGGTTTCGACCTGCAGGCCGGCGTCGCCGCCAACCGCAGCACAGAGGCCGAATGGCGTAATGCCATCGATGCCGATCTCGACCTGATCATGCGTTTCTGGCACTCACCCAAGCCCACCGTGGCCGCGGTCCACGGTTACGTGCTGGCCGGCGGTTTCGAAATCGCGCTGGCCTGTGACATGACCGTCTGCGATGCGAGCAGCCTGTTCGGCGAGCCCGAACTGCGCTTCGGCAGCAGCATCGTGGCGTTGCTGTTGCCCTGGTACGTCAATCCCAAGCGCGCCAAGAAAATGCTGCTCAGCGGGCAGGATCGCATGGACGCAAAGGAAGCCCTGCGCCACGGCATCGTCAACGAAGTAGTTGACGAGGGCGATGCCCTGCCGCGCGGCATTTCGCTCGCGCGCGAGGTCGCGCTAATGGACCCGGATGCGGTCAGAATGACCAAGCAGGCGATCAACCAGACCTATGAAATCATGGGGCTGGGAAAGGCCTTGCGCATGGGCGCCGACACCTCGGTCAAAATCGAAACCCTGGAAACCGAACTACGCAAGCGCTTCAACCAGATACTGCGCAGCGAGGGCATGAAGGCGGCGCTGGCGTGGCGCGAGGCAAGACTCGGCCAGGATGACTGACCATAGGCTCGACCCATTGCTGAACCCGGCCCGTGTCGCGCTGGTCGGCGCTTCCGACAGGCCCGACAGCCCCGGCCAGGTGTTGGCGAGGATGGTGCTGGAATCAGGCTATGCCGGTGAGGTTTACCCGGTAAATCCCGGTTACTCCGAAATTCTCGGCCATACCTGCTATCCCTACCTCGAGTCACTGCCGGTCACCGTCGATCACGTCATCATCGCACTCGGCAATCAACACCTTGAAGGCGCGCTGCAGGCCGCGATCGAACACGGCGCACGCGCGGCGACCATCTATTCCAGCGGCGTGCTGGAACGGGACTCGGAACCCATGTTGAGGCAACGACTGTCCGCGATGGCGAAGGAGGCCGGGATCATGATCTGCGGAATCAACGGCATGGGTTTTTACAACGTCGGGCAGGATTTGTACGCCGGCATCTTCCCGCGCGCGGCTGAAATCATCAAGGGCCGGATCAGCTACATCGCGCAGTCGGGATCGGCGTTTACGACGCTATGCCACAACGGTTGCCGGCTGGGCTTCAACCTGTGCGTCTCCGCCGGTAACGAAATTACCACCAGCGTCGCCGATTACATGGACTGGTCTCTGGAGCAGCCCGATACCAGCGTCATCGGACTGTTTCTCGAGACCGTGCGCGCCCCGCAAGCTTTTGTCGCGGCGCTCGAGAAGGCGAACGAAAAATGCATCCCGGTTGTCGTATTAAAAATCGGTAAATCCCCGCTGAGCGCCGCGATGGCGATAACCCATACCGGCGCGATCGCCGGCAACCACGCCGCCTTCGAAGCGCTGTTCCGACGCCACGGCGTGATCGAGGTCAAGGACTTCGATGAAATGGCGTCGATCCTGATGCTGCTGCAGTCGGGGCGCGAGGCGGCCGACGGCGGCTTTGCCGCGGTCTTCGAGTCGGGCGGTTTCCGTGAATTGATTACTGACGAGGCCCAGGAGATGGGAATCAAGTTTGCGCCGCTCGAAGACAGCACCATCGAGGCGCTGCAACCTCATCTCGATGCCGGGCTCAGGGCGGAAAATCCGCTCGACGCCTGGGGTTCGCATGACCGCTTCGAGGAGCGCTTCGAGACATGCATGGAATTAATAATGCAGGATCCAAACGTCGCCGCGGGCGCTTTTATCAGTAATTTACGCGACGGCTATTATTTGTCGGAAGCGATTTACCGGGTGGTCGCCGCGGTGAGTCGAAAAACCGTCAAGCCGATAGCCCTGGCAACCTGCTACGCCGATCTTGCCAATAGCAGGATTTGCCGCCGCGCGTACGAGGCGGGAATTCCAGTGATCGACGGCGCCCGGGAGACGTTACTCGCGTTCCGGCACCTGTTTGAATATCACCGCTACCGGCGAGAGCGGTCGCGGGTAGCGGCCGCGATCGAGCTGGATCCGGAACGCGTCGCAGGCTGGCGGCAAGTAATCGCTGAACATGCCGACACGCCGCTGGGTGAAGTCGAGGCGCTTCGGCTGATGCAGGACTTCGAGATGCCGGTCGTTAAAAACCGGCCGATTGCGACCCGGGGGGAACTGCTGCCAGCAGCAAACGCCATCGGCTATCCACTGGTGCTGAAAACCGCGCAACCCGGGATCAACCACAAAAGCGACAGCCAGGGCGTCTTCGTCAACATTCGATCCGAGTCCGAATTGCTGGAACACTATGACGACCTGTGCGCCCGGCTCGGCCCCGCCGCCCTGCTCTCGCAAATGGTCGATGGCGGTGTCGAGATTGCGCTGGGAACGGTGAACGATCCGCAGTTCGGACCGATCGTCATGGTGGCCGCGGGCGGGGTGCTGGTCGAATTGCTGTCGGATCGGGCGGTCGCGATGTGCCCGGTCGATCCGCGGCAGGCGGACAGGATGCTCGAGTCGCTCAAGGCGAACCGCCTGTTGCTCGGCATGCGTGGCCAGGCGGCCGCCAATCGGCAGGCACTGATCGACGCCATCGTGCGCCTGTCGCAAATCGCATTTGACCTGCGCGACTGCATAGCCGAAATCGATCTAAATCCGGTACTGATAAACGCAACCGAAGCAGTTGCCGTGGATGCATTGATCTCACGCAGGATACCCGATCCCTCGTGTTAAAACTGATCCGTTCCGAGTGGCAACTGCTGCTGTTCGGATTCCTGATGACCTTCTGGTCGTCACCGGGTCAGACTTTCCTGATTTCACTGTTCAGCGGTGAACTACGCGCCGATCTCGGGCTTAGCGACGGCGAGTTCGCGGCCGTTTACTCGATGGCGACCCTGCTGAGCGCGATCGTCATGATCTGGAGTGGCTCGCTGGTCGACCGGTTCGACCTCAAGCGACTGTCGCTCGCGATCGTGTTGGGCCTGGCGCTAGGTTGCGGCATGATGTCCTACAGCGACAGCGTTTTCACGCTTTTGGTGAGCTTGTTCCTGCTGCGCCAGCTCGGCCAGGGCCTGATGTTTATCGTCAGCGGAACCGCGATGGTGCGCTACCTCGAGCAGCACAAGGGCAAGGCATCGGCGCTCGCCAGCATGGGTTATGCGGTGGCGGAAGCAGTGATGCCGAGCCTGCTGGTCGCTTTGCTGTTGTGGGCAGGCTGGCGTCAGAGCTGGCAGATTGCCGGCGCGCTGCTGCTGGTTTTCATGGTGCCGGCCATTCTGTACCTGCTGCGCGGTCATACGCAGCGGCACGCTGCTTACCTCGACCAACTCTCGCAAACGGCTGACGACACGCTGCAGGTCCATCGACGCCGCCAGTGGACGCGCGCCGAGGTCCTGCGCGACCGGTACTTTTACCTGTTCGCGCCCGGCCTGATGTCGCAGCCGTTGATGTTTACCGGCTTCATCTTTCACCAGGTACACCTGGTCGAATCCAGGGGCTGGCCGCTGATTGGCTGGGCCGCGCTGTTCTCGCTCTACGCCGTGGTGTCAGTGGTCACCAAGCTCGTTTCCGGCGTGCTAATCGACCGCTACGGCGCGATTCGCATGGTTCCGCTGGTGGCCCTGCCGATGGGTCTCGGCCTTGTTATCCTCGCATTTTCAACCAGCCTGTTGGGCGGTGCGCTGTTCCTGGTGCTGACCGGTATAACCGTCGGCTACCAGTCGACCACGACCGCACCTTTCTGGTCCGAGATGTACGGCAACAAGCATCTCGGCTCGATCAAATCACTCGGCGCCGCCGCCATGGTTTTCTGTACCGCGCTGTCGCCGATACTAATGGGCTGGCAGATCGACATCGGCACTGATATGGACACGCTTGCCCTTGCCGCCGCCGTCTATATCTTCGTTACCTCGGCACTGGCCTACTACGCCTTTCGGAGCCGACCCGCTTCGATAGTCTAGTCGCCTGCAACTTGTTCTAGCTGTCTTTCGCCACGGCCACCACGACCAGCACCAGGTAATCCTGTTTGTTGCAGCCCGGCACCGGAGGCATGGGATCTCCCGCGGATACGCGGAAATGCGACTCTGACGCCTGCGCCGGCGAACAGGAATTTTCGCCTGCCGCGGGGGTGTAGCGCGCCGAACGACAGCCCAGGTGAGTCACGTCATAGAGATTTGCGCCTTTGTTGAGTTCCCAGCGCCGATTGCCGTCCTCGTCGGAGGAATAAACCGTCAGGACCGCCATCGTCTCGCGGTAACCGGTGACGATATATTTCCCGGGTGGCAGCGGAAATTCCGGCGGCTCCATGATCAGCCCATTCTCCTCGAGCCACCAGTCCTGGCTATCGAATTGCCAGTTCGCCGGGGCTAGCCCGCCCGCGGCCTGCAGCTGCTCGAAGCTCTTCAAGCGCACGCCTCTCGGGCCTGGATCCACGGTCCACAGACCCCAGGTTTGCGCATTGTTGCCGGAGGTCGCATCGAGATCGCCAAGGGCCGCGATGTATTGCGTCGGAACTCGCTTGAACTGCGGCTCACTGCTGTCGCTAGCAAGCGCCGAAGGCGCCTGAAACAGCACGGCCATACAAACGGCCGCCGCGAGCAGCAGCCGCCCGCCATTCGTCATCTGGAATTTCATTTCTTGTCCCTGCCTGGTTAACTTGTCGAATTCTATACGGATAGCGGCAAATTGCGGATCACCCCGCCAGCAAAGCCAGGGCCCGGCGAGAATCCCGGCCTGCATAGATGAGTCGCAATTCCGGGTCAGAATAAAAACTGATTTATACCAGATTGTTTTACCCTGACTCAAAACCAGAGGGGAAATTAGTCGACGATGAATACCTGTCCAGTCAGGCAGCCTTCGACCGCCTTGCTGTAGGCCAGGCCGACCGCTGCCTCGGAGACATGGACGTGACCGCGAAAAAAACCGTCGTATTTTGCCCGCGAAACTTCGAGCACTTCCGGACTGACACAGTTGATTCGAATGCCGCGCGGCATATCGACCGCGGCGCCGAGCACGAAACCGTCGAGCGCGCCGTTGGCCGCGGCGGCGCAGGATCCGCCGGCAATCGGGTCGCGGTTCAATACCCCGCTGGTGAGCGTAAAGGAACCGCCATCGTTCATGTAGGCGAAACCTTCCAGCACGAGGTTGACCTGTGGTAAAACCTTGTGATTGATGCCTTTCATGAATTGCTCGCTGGTCATTTCATCGACCGCGCCGAAGTGACCGTGCCCGATCGCGCTGATCACGGCGTCGACCTTGCCGACCTGCTGGTACATCGCGCGAATGCTGTCGACATCCTCGATATCAGCCTGGACGTCTCCACTGCTGCGGCCGACCCTGATGATTTCGTGCCGCGGCGCCAGTGCGTCGACCGCGGTTTTTCCGACGGCGCCGCCCGCTCCGACTACGATAATTTTCATGCAACCCACTCCCGGGTGAAATCTGCCGTAATGTTATCGCTTAATACAGTCTTTTACTATGCGCGCGCGGAAGCCCTGCATGATAATCGGGGTCAGTGGGTTATCGGGCGCTGTGAAAATCCGCTCGTCGATCTGCCTGACCGGGATCAACTCGGCACCGGTGCCGGTCAGGAAGCATTCCTCCGCCTGCAACAGGTCCTCGAGCCTCAGGCTGGTTTCTTCGCAGGCGATACCGGCCTCGGCGGCGACTTCGATGACCACCGCGCGGGTAATGCCGGCGAGCAGACCATCGCTAACTGGAGGCGTTTTGAGGACACCGTCGGCCACGACGAAGAGGTTATCGACGCTGCCCTCGCTGACGAAGCCTTCGAGATTCAGCATCAAGGCCTCGTCCATGCCCGCGCGATTGGCTTCGATGCGTGCAAGAATATTGTTCAAATAGTTGAGACTCTTGATTTCCGGGCTCAGGCATTGCGCGGGCATGCGCCTCGTCCCGGCGACATGCAGACTAACGCCCTCGCTCGGATCGCTGACACTCATAACCCTGAGTTCGTCGGCGATAATAAACAGAACGGGGCGGTTGCAGGATCGCGGGTCGATACCGAGCGAGCCCGGACCCCGGGTTACCACCAGGCGCAGGTAGCCAGAATCTCCGGGATAAGCTTCGACCAGGGACTCGATTGCTGCCGTTATCTGTTGACGATTGCGGGGCAGTACCAGCCCGATAGCCGCTGCCGATTGCTCCAGTCGCTCGAGGTGCGCCTCGAGCATGAAGGTCCTGCCGTGATAAAAACGCAGGCCCTCGAACACGCCATCACCGTAAAGCAGGCCATGATCGAATACCGAGACCGAGGCCTGGCCGGCGGGAATGATCGAATCGTCGATCCAGCAGAGTGCAGCGTTAGTCATGTCGTTTTAGGTCAATATTAATGACCTATAATAATCTAGCAAAAGAATTTATAATGTCAACAGTATTGACATAAATTATCATCATGGCTAGAAGACAACAGGAATTGAACCAGGCACTGGAATCGATGCACTTCGGTTTCCGCGCCATGGTTTACCAACCCGACCAACGCCTGGCTAAACTGGGCCTGGCCCGCATTCACCACCGCCTGCTCTACTTCATTGGTCGCAACCCGGACTGCAGTATCAACGAGTTGCTGCAAATCATGCGTATTAGCAAGCAATACCTGCACCAGCCGCTGAAAAAGCTGCTCGACCTGGGTTACGTCAGACAAAAAACCGATGCCGACGACCGGCGCATCAGGCGCCTGCGACTTTCAGCAAAGGGCAGGAAACTGGAGTTCGAACTGAGCGAGGTTCAGCGGCGACGCTTTGCCGATATTTTCAAACAGGCGGGACCGGCGGCAGAAAAACACTGGCGCCAGGTAATGGCTCTACTCTGCGAGGAAATCGAATTCTAGCGGCCGCACCTCAGGCGCGACTGCCGCCGTCCAGTACCAGCGGGAAACCGGTGATGAAACGCGCCGAATCGCTACAGGCGTAGAGCACCATGTCCGCGACTTCCTGCGCGCTGCAGACACGGTTGAGCGGCACTCCCTCGGCGGATTCCCTGAGCCCGGCCTCGGCATCGAGCCCCCGGTCGCGGAATTCCCCGCGCAGCATCGGGGTATCGACGTCGCCCGGACAAATTGGCACGATGCGAACGCCCGCGCGCGCGTAGTCGAGCGCCATCGCGCGCGTCATCTGCAGCACCGCACCCTTGCTAGCGCAGTAGGCGGTCAGGTGATAGCTGCCGCTCAGGGCCGCATCCGAGGCGATGTTGACAATTGTTCCCTTGCTTTCACGTAAATGCGGCAGCGCGGCGCGGCAAATGTAAAACATACCGTTGACGTTGACATTCATGGTCTCCAGCCACTGCTCGTCGGTGGTTTCCTCGGCGGTCGCGTGGTATATGACACCGGCGCTATTGACGACGATATCGAGGCCACCGAGGATACCGACGGCCTCGCTTACAATCATGTCGCACTGCTTGCGTTTGCCGATATTACCGGCGACAAATGCAATACTTCCGGCTGCACCCTGGCAGCGCTCCATGATGTCGCGGGCGCGCGCCTGGTTGCGGCCGGTAATCACGACCCGGGCACCAGCCTCGACGAAGGCCAGCGCGCTCGCCTCGCCCATACCCGAGGTGCCGCCGGTAATCAGCACGCGCCGCTTTTTAAAGTTGAACCGTATCGAGGACTTGCCCATTCAGATTATCTCGCGACCACGCCGGTAATTGCCTTCAACTCGAGGAATTCCTCCAGCCCCCACCTGCCTTTTTCGCGCCCGTTACCGGACTGCTTGTAGCCGCCAAACGGGGTATCGGTGGTGCCGCCAACATAGTTGATCGCCACCTGCCCGGCACGCAGGCGCCTGGCAACCAGCTTGGCGCGTTCCATCTCGGTCGAACAAACGTAGGCCGAGAGGCCGTATACGGTATCGTTGGCGATGGCCACCGCCTCGTCTTCGGTGTCGTAACCGATAATCACCAGCACCGGTCCGAAGATTTCCTCGCGCGCGATCGTCATGCTGTTGTCGACGTTGGCAAAAACGGTTGGCTTGACGTAATAACCTGTCGGTAAATGCTGCGGGCGGCCGGTGCCGCCAGTAACCAGGGTCGCACCCTCGTCGATCCCCCGCTGGATCAGATCCTGGATCTTGTCGAACTGGGCCTGGTTGACTACCGGGCCGATATGCTCGCCGGGACTGGCCGGGTTATCGACGCCGATGCTTTCGGCCGCGGCCCGCGCGGCCTCGATCGCCTGCTCCATATCCGCATTCGGCACCAGCATGCGCGTCGGCGCGTTGCAGGACTGGCCGCTGTTTCCCATCATGTAATGCACGCCCTTGGTAACCGCCGAGACAATGTCGGCATCCTTGAGAATAATATTGGGCGACTTGCCGCCGAGCTCCTGACCCACGCGCTTGACCGTGTCCGCGGCCGCCCTGGCGACCGCAATGCCGCCGCGGGTCGAGCCGGTGAAAGACATCATATCGATGCCCGGGTGCTTCGACATGGCCTCGCCAACCACCGGGCCGTAGCCATTGACCAGGTTGAATACCCCGGCCGGTACGCCGGCTTCGCGCAGCACCTCGGTGAATATCATGGCATCGAGCGGCGATTCCTCGCTGGGTTTCAGCACCATGGTGCAACCAGCGGCGAGCGCCGGCATCACCTTGACCGCCACCTGGTTCATCGGCCAGTTCCACGGCGTGATCATGCCGCAGACGCCGATCGGTTCGTAGCGCAGTATCATGTCCTCTTCGACCGTTTCGAAAGGGAAATTCAACAAGGCCTTGATCGCGCTCTTGATATGGCCGTGGCCGAGCTTGGCCTGCGATCCGCGCGCGAGATCGATGGGGGCACCCATTTCATCGGAGATCGCCTGCGCGATATCGTCGAAGTAGTCTTTGTAGGTCGCGCGAATTCTCTCCAGCAGTTCGAGCCGCTGCTGCACGCTCCACTGCGAGTAACCGGTAAAAGCCGCGCGCGCGGCGGCCACGGCGCGATCGACATCCTCCGGGCTACCGGCACTAATCTGGGTAAAGGCCTTTTCGGTGGCGGGATTGATTACGTCGATGGTCGCGGGCGTCAACGGGTCGACCCATTCACCATCGATAAAAAACTTGAGGTAATCCATGTTAATTCGATCCTGGAGAAGGGTGAATATTACAGAAGACGGAATGTGCCGCGAAGCAGGATTTTGTGCAAGTAAATTCTCAAAAATCCTGTAGTAAACG
>Ga0316201_10002508_pt1 | contig 13095 bp, 12 predicted proteins | sample CS6wburrow_MG_FD_204516 | JGI IMG/M metagenome (GOLD analysis project Ga0316201, IMG submission 204516) | Coastal sediment microbial communities from Delaware Bay, Delaware, United States - CS-6 worm burrow | ecosystem: Environmental > Aquatic > Marine > Coastal > Sediment | place: USA... | reverse complement strand
GCCTGACGCAAGCACGTTACGGCATCACCTGGGGCCCGATCGGCGCAGCCATCGCCTGCCTGACGGAAGTGGTGGATTACACCGCCGACCGCAAACTCTTCGGCAGGCCACTGGCGGCCAACCAGGCTATCCAGATCCGCCTGGCAGACATGTCGCGACGAATCACCACCGCACAATTGCTGTCACTGCAACTGGGACGTTTGAAAGACGCCGGCAAGATGGCCCCGTCACAGGTCAGCCTGGCAAAATGGAATAACGTGCGCATGGCGCTGGATATCGCCCGCGATTGCCGGGATATACTGGGCGGCGCCGGTATTACGGTCGAACACAACGCCATCCGGCATATGCTGAACCTGGAAAGCGTCATTACCTATGAAGGCACCGAAACCGTGCACCAATTGGTCATCGGCAGGGAACTGACAGGTATCAACGCATTCTGAAGAGCCGTCATCCCGGGGCCGCGAATAGCGGAACCCGGGATCTGCGTGGTGTTACGTGCTTATGGGGATAGTGCTTTTATCGGCCTGCACGGCTTTCGGCGGGAAATTCCCGCCTGCGCGGGAATGACGGGTGAATAAACGGGGCTGACGTGGTTGAAGCTTAGGCTCCAATGATCAGGGGTTCAGGTTCCAGTTCGACACCGAAATTCGTTTTTACCGACGCTTGAACCGCTTCTGCAAGCGCGAAAATTTCACTGCCCGTGGCATCACCTTTGTTGATCAGGACCAGTGCATGTTGTGCCGACACCGCAGCCCGGCCCATGGAGCAGCCTTTCCAGCCACAGTGTTCTATCAACCAGGCTGCACTGAGTTTGACCTGATCATTTTCCTGTGGATATATCGGCAGACCCGATAGATCTTTCTGCAACTGCTCTGCCAGCGAACTGCTGACAACGGGGTTTTTGAAGAAGCTGCCAACATTGCCAGCCACCGCGGGATCAGGCAACTTGCGCCGGCGGATACGGATGACGGCTTCACTGACCTGTGCGGGTCCGGGTTCATCGATACCCATGGTGTCCAGTTCCTCACGAATCCCCTGGTAAGCCAGCTTTGGCTCGAAGTGGCGCCGCAAGCGCAAGCGAATGCGGGTGATCAGGAATCTTCCTGCATCGTGAGACTTAAAACGGCTGTCCCGGTAGCCGAAATGACAGTCCCTGTGCTTGAATTCATGCATGCCGCCACCGTCCAGTTCGAGCGCCTCCAGCGAATCAAAAACATCCGCCAGTTCGACACCGTAGGCGCCGATATTCTGCATTGGAGCAGCACCCGCGAGACCGGGTATCAGGGCAAGGTTTTCCAGTCCGGAAAGTCCCTGTTCCAGGCTCCACAGTACCAGTTGATGCCAGTTTTCCCCGGCCCAGGCCTCCACCAGGACCTCATCGTTCGAATCCGCAATAATTCTCTTGCCGGTGACGCGGTTGAGGATCACCGTGCCGTGCGTGTCAGCGGCGAACAGAATATTGCTGCCGCCACCAAGTACCAGGTCGCATGCCGGGTCAAACCGGTGCGTGGACATGAATTCCTGCAAATCGTCGGCTGAATCAAGTTCGAGTAGCTGGTCGGCAAAAGCCTCGACCGAAAAGCTGTTGAGATTCTTGAGCGAAGCCTGCCGTGTCCGCTTCATACCGTTGAGATTGCTGCAATGGCCTCAAGACAATCACTTACAAGGTCTGGACCCTTGTAAACAAACCCGGTATAAAACTGCACAAGGTCTGCACCCAACTGTATCTTTTCCGCTGCATCCGCACCGCTGGTTATGCCACCGGTGCCTATCAGGGCTATCTCGGCCGGCAGGGCCTTACGGAACGCCTGCAAAACATGGTTGGCCTTGTCCTTGACGGGCGCGCCACTGAGGCCGCCCTGTTCTTCCGCGTGCCGCATGCCTTTGACAGCATCCCGCGAGATGGTGGTATTGGTTGCAATCAGACCATCGAAAGCATTGCGCACCACCGCCTCAGCCATTTCTGGAATCTGCTCATCTTCAAGATCCGGTGCGACTTTGACCACCAGTGGCACGCGCTTGTCAAACTCATCGGCAAGTTCCAGGCGCCGCTGGTTCAACGCGGCCAGCAACTGGTCGAGTTGCCCGACGGCCTGCAGGTCGCGCAAGCCGGTGGTATTGGGCGATGAAATATTGACCGTGATGTAATCCGCATGGGCATACACTTTCTCCAGGCAGACCAGGTAATCATCGGCCGCATTTTCATTGGGCGTGTCAAAATTCTTGCCGATGTTGATACCGAGCACGCCTTTGTAACGGCGTTTTTGTACCTGGCGCTCAAGGTGATCCACGCCCTTGTTGTTGAAGCCCAGGCGGTTGATCATCGCGTTGGCTTGCTCAAGGCGAAATATGCGCGGTTTGGGGTTGCCGGGTTGCGGGCGCGGGGTGATGGTGCCGACTTCGATAAAACCGAAGCCGACACTACCGAGCGCATCGATGTAATCCCCGTTCTTGTCCATACCCGCAGCCATGCCCACCGGGTTGGGGAACTCAAGCCCCATGACCGTGACCGGCATATTACTGGCCTTGCAGAGCAGCTGGGTGGCGCCCACACCGTGCCCAAGGCGCAGGCCTTCCAGTGCAAGCCCGTGCGCGGTTTCCGGGTCCGCGATAAAGAGGGCCTTGCGCAGCAGGGGATAGAAGTTCGAAAGCATACGCTTACAAATCGAACTTGATGCCCTGGGCCAATGGCAGATCGGTACCCCAGTTAATGGTGTTGGTCTGCCGGCGCATGTAGAACTTCCAGGCGTCAGAGCCGGATTCACGACCGCCACCGGTTTCTTTCTCGCCACCGAATGCGCCGCCGATCTCAGCACCGGACGTGCCAATGTTGACATTGGCGATACCGCAGTCAGAACCGACTGCCGACAGGAAACGCTCGGCGTTGCGCACGTTCATGGTGAATATGGCGGAAGACAGGCCTTGGGGCACATCGTTGTGCATTTCGATGGCCTCGTCAATATCGCTGAATGGAATGACGTAGAGTATCGGCGCGAAGGTCTCATCCTGCACGATCTGCCATTCGTTCTTAGCCAGTATGATGGTGGGTTCGACAAAGCTGCCGGGACGATCGAGGCGCTTGCCGCCTGTCAGGACCTTGCCGCCCTCAGTGACTGCCGAAGCAACGGCGGCCTCAAAATAGCCGACGGCTGATTCATCGGTCAGCGGACCCATCAGTGTTTCCGGATCGAGCGGATCACCGATCTTTACCTGTTTGTAGGCATTCACAAGTGCTTCGTTGACCTGGTCGATGATGGATTCGTGCACGATCAGGCGACGTGTTGATGTGCAGCGTTGTCCGGCTGTGCCGACCGCTCCGAATACAATGCCGGGTATGCACATTTCAAGGTCTGCCGTTTCATCCATGATGATGGCGTTGTTGCCACCCAGTTCCAGCAGGCTTCGGCCCATGCGCTGGGCAACTTTGACCCCGACCTGGCGGCCGATGTTGGTGGAGCCGGTGAAGGAGATCAGGTCGACACGCTTGTCATTGACAAAGCGCTCAGCCAGGTCATGGCCGTCTTCCATGAAGCAATGAAAGATCGATGGGTAGCCGCCTTCCTCCAGGGCCGCGTTACAGATATTCTGTACCGCTATGCAGCAGAGCAGGCCACTGTGGGCCGGCTTCCAGACGGTCGTATCGCCGCAGATCGCTGCAATGAAGGAATTCCAGGCCCATACCGCCACCGGGAAGTTGAAAGCTGAAATAACACCGACAACGCCCAGCGGGTGCCATTGTTCATACATGCGGTGCATGGGTCGTTCTGAATGCATGGTGTTGCCGTACAGCATGCGTGACTGGCCAACGGCGAAATCGCCGATGTCGATCATTTCCTGAACCTCACCGTCACCCTCGGCCTTGATCTTGCCCATCTCCAGGCTGACCAGGCTACCCAGTGCGTCTTTATGTTCGCGAAGTGCTTCGGTGCATAAGCGGATCGCATTACCGCGCTCCGGCGCCGGTACCTGGCGCCACTCTTTGAATACCTGCCGCGAATGCTTCACCAGCGTTTCATAATCGTCTGCAGAAGCTCCGTAGACACGCGCAATAACTTCGCCGGTCGAGGGGTTGATCGCATCCTTTATGCCGGCATCGGTCGTGGTTGACCATTGGCCATTGCCAAGATAGGCGCCGGGATTAATGTCTTTAATGCCGAGGGCTTTGAGAAATTCCATAGTGTTTCTGCCTTGTAATGTTATGACCCGGTCTTCTGTCCTGACGCTGGCGCCAGACCGGATTTTGTTCGTGTTTAAACCCGATATTATCGCATTGCCAAGGCGGGGATGCACATCGGAATTCGACAGAAGTGCGGCATTAAGCCAGCGGTCCCGGGCTTAAAGCACCAAACCATGGAACCACCGGCCGAAGTGCGGGTCATAGCGTGCAACAAAAATGCCTGATCAGGATTGTAATTAACCATGCTATGCTCAATGTTGAAAGGTGCGGGCGCATGACAGCGCTTCCGGCTGTTAAGATTACCAATTCCGGTAGATTAGCCGAGGTACCATCCCGAAAGGTCCGTTTCGGCGTGGGGCCTGTGAAGACATGTGGAGTGCAGGTCGGAGTGAGTGAAGCGAAAGTTGATCAATTGCTGGTGGAGCGGGTGCAAAAAGGCGACAAGCGCGCCTTTGACCTGCTGATCCAGAAATACCAGCACCGAATCATCAGCCTGGTATCCCGTTACGTATCCGATTCGGCGGAAGCCCAGGACGTCGCCCAGGAAGCATTTATCAAGGCATACCGGGCGATCGGCAGGTTCAGGGGCGACAGCGCTTTTTACACCTGGTTGTACCGTATCGGAATCAACACCGCAAAGAACTGGATCGTCGCGAAGAACCGCCGACCGCCGGCCAGCGACATCGATGCTGTTGATGCGGAGCAATACAACATGAGCAGCCGCCTGAAAGAAACCAGCACGCCTGAAAACGAACTGCTGCGCGAGGAAATCGAGACCACGGTATATGACACCATTGCAAATCTGCCGGAAGATTTGCGCACGGCGATCATGCTGCGGGAAATGGACGGTATGAGTTACGAAGAGATCGCCACCACCATGGAATGTCCAATTGGAACCGTTCGCTCGAGAATTTTTCGAGCCCGGGAAGCAATTGATGAGAAACTAAAACCCCTGCTTGGTGGTCACACAAACAGCGGGGAATAAAAAGTAGTATCCGAAAAGGGTACACGGGACAGGGTAACAGACGAAATGAGTAAGGAATCTTTAGAACATCTATCCAGCTTGATGGACGGTGAGATCTCGCGTGAAGCGGGTTTGTTCATCACGCGCAGATTGTCCGCCGATGACGGCATGTGTGAGACGTGGGAGCGTTATCACCTGATCCGTGACTGCATTCGCCAACCCGGTGGCAAACACCTGGTTACTGGCCTCGCCGAAAAGTTGAACACTTCCCTGGAAGCTGAGGCGGCGCCTGTAACTTCGAAAAGAAGCGCCAGGGCCTGGTTAAAACCGGTTTCAGGATTGGCAATAGCCGCCAGCGTAGCGCTGATGGCTATCGTGGTCACTGCACCGCAATCGGTCGAGACGCCCGGCGATGGTGAAACCTCGCTTGCATCGCCGGCTGTCGAACCGTTTGTCAGTCCCAATACACTGCCACTTGCGCCGGTGTCGCAAGCGGCCAGCTATGACCCTGCTTTGAATGCTTATCTGTTGCGTCATAACCAGATGGCCAGAACCGCGGGCAGGCAGGGATTCGTGTCATTCGTGCCTATCGTGGCCACCCAGGTGGCGCCAGTGGTAGAGACCCCCGGGGATGAAGCAGATCCTGTAGAAGCGGACCGTCCGCTACAGACACCAGAAGAATAAATGAGAGTTTTGTCGCGGCAGGTCCAGGTACTTGTTTTCCTGATTGGCATCAGCGGAGCCGTTGCGGCCGGCGATTCCGGCGAGGCCCGCGAATTGCTGGAGAAAATGACGACGGCGATGAGCCAGATGAGTTACCAGGGAACGTTTGTTTATGTTCGCGACGATGTAGTGGAAACCATGCGTATTACGCATCTGACTGATGAAACGGGCGTTCGTGAGCGCTTGTATTCCGTCAGTGGCCCGCACCGGGAGGTTATCCGCGATCGCAAGGGTGTCCGTTGTTTCTTGCAGGATTCTGCAGCCGTTGTGGAAGACCAGGTCGTTTCGAACTCCTACTTTCCCGAGTTACCCCTCGCCATCATTGACGGCGATAACAGTGGATACAAAATTGAAACAGGCGGTGAGGCAAGAATTGCCGGGCAGAAAGCCCGCCGCGTCACCATTTCTCCGCGGGATAAATTCAGATACGGCTATGATTTCTGGCTGGAGGATCAAACCGGTTTGTTATTGAAATGGGTATTGTTCGATTCCCGCCACAATCCTTTGGCCAAACTTATGTTTACCGATTTTGCCATGGGTTCCGCCATCGACCTTGCGGAGATTGAGTCGGGTTCACGCAGCGAAGATTTTGTTGAAATGAAAACCTTTAGCCTGCAAAAGACCGTGGTGACCCAGTCCAGTCCGCGCTGGCAACCGGCAAAATTACCGCCCGGCTTTCAACTGACCTCCCACAGTCACAAGGCGGAAGCCGATAGTGTTTACGAACACATGGTCTACAGTGATGGCCTGGCGGCGGTTTCGGTTTACGTGGAGGAGCAGGGTAAGGGTATGACGGTCAAGCCGGGGGGCAGCCAATTGGGCACAAATAACGCCTACACCCATACAATGGGTGATATCCAAATCACGGTTATCGGTGAGGTGCCGGCAATTACGGTTAAGTCCATTGCCAAGGAAATGGCCTTGGCAGTCAATTCCAACTAGCTGGAAAATCACCTGCAAGACCATGACCTGTCGGCCAGACATTTACAATAGCGCACATAGCCGGGGGCAGTCGGGGCCATTACTCGGATGATCGAGCAGAACGTGCAGGTCATTCGCTGCCAGGACGACCGGATATGGGTGCGCCTGGGTTCCAGCTCCGGTTGCACAGCCTGTGATAATGGCAAGGGTTGTGGTGCCGGAGTTTTTGCCAGGTTAGTCAGACGTAAGCCGGTAGTTCTGGAATTGCCACGCAACCAAACGCGCGTGGAACGAGGTCAAATGCTGGTCCTGGCCTTTCCGGAACGTATCTACCTCAAGCTGGTCTGGAATAGTTACGGGTGGCCGTTATTGGCAGCATTGGCCGGGGCGGCGGCGGGTAACGGTTTGGGTAGCTGGTTTAAGTTCAGCCCCGGCCTGATTGATGCCTGCGCATTGTTCGCCGGATTACTGGCGGCATTTATTGCCATACGCCTGGTAAAGAACAACGCTAACCAGGGTCTCGTGCCCGCTTCTTTGCGGACGATGGTTTATTATCCGGCGGCCAACCCCAATATGTGCAATGAGAGTCGGAACAGCGAAAATACCGTTTAGTCATTTTATGTTATGTCGGAGGAAAAACATGCAACATAGGACAAGGGTGCAGATAGCAGTACTGCTGATGTTTTTTGTCAGCCTGCCGCTGGCTGCAAAAGTTACCGGGTTGCCGGATTTTACGGAGTTGGTGGAAAAAGCGGGTCCCGCGGTTGTCAACATCCGTGTCACCCAGTTTGGCTCACGCGGCCCGAGAGGTTCTGGACAGGATGATGAACTGGGTGAGGGACATCCGGAAATTCCTGAATTTTTCAGGCGCTATTTCAATGTACCCGAGGGACCACGTGGCCAGCAGCCCGACCGGCAGGGTGCAGGTTCCGGATTTATCTATGATGAGGAAGGTTACATTCTTACCAATCACCACGTGATTGAAAATGCCGATGAAATCATCATACGCATGGCCGATCGCCGCGAGTTCGAAGCCGAACTCATTGGCTCAGATGATGCCAGCGATATTGCCGTTCTGAAAATCGAGGTGGATGAGGATCTACCGTTTTTGCGCCTGGGTGAATCTGAGTCACTCCGGGCCGGTGAATGGGTAGCGGCGATTGGCTCGCCTTTTAATTTCGAGCAGAGCGTGACCGCAGGCATTGTCAGTGCCAAGGGCAGGAGCAACCAGGCACAGCAGTACGTGCCGTTCATCCAGACTGACGTTGCCATCAACCGGGGTAATTCCGGCGGTCCGTTGCTCAATATGGACGGTGAGGTTATCGGTATCAATTCATGGATACTGAGCTCCAGCGGTGGTTACATTGGCTTGTCTTTTTCCATCCCGGTTGAAGTCGCTATCAGCACTGCGAGACAACTGCGTGAAACCGGCAAAGTGGAGCGTGGCCTGCTGGGTGTGATGGTGGGAGCAGTTACCCGTGAGATGGCCGAAGCCCTGGGACTTGACCGTCCTGTCGGAGCGTTGGTCAACGATGTTACTGCGGATGGTTCGGCCGCGCGCGCCGGGATAGAGCCGGGCGACGTGATTCTTGACTTCAATGGTGACGCGGTGGAAACCTGGAATGATTTGCCGCCGCTGGTAGGCGCAAATCCGCCGGGAACCAAGGCCAGGGTAACGGTAAGTCGTGACGGCAAGGAAAAAATATTTAACGTGACCCTGGATGCGCTCGGCGGTGAGAGCGGCACTGCTGTCGCTGAAGATGAAGAGGATGTACAACCGGCCAATGCCCTTGGTCTCGTGGTTGAAAGTATCAGCAGCGACCGCCGGCGTGAACTGGGCGATCCCGAAGGCGGGGTCGTGATTACCGAAATTGAAAGTGACGATGCCTGGCGTGTCGGTCTGCGGCCGGGTGACGTGATCCTTATGATCAACAACCGCGACGTTGAAGACATGGACGACTTTGAAGCACTGGTCGAGAAAATTGAGCCGGGCCGCGCCGTGGCTTTGCGTATATGGCGAAACGGCACCGCGAATTTTATCGCTTACACGCCGCGCGTCGAGGAAGAAGAATAATCATTGCATCGGGATGATTGCGTGATTATGCAAATTCCGCGCAATTAAGCCGAACAATGATTGCCAGTCAGTTATAATGACGGGCTGATGACAAGGAGGCCATCCGTTGTTGACAACGGATGGCCTTCGACTGTTCTGGATAGAGAACACTTATGGAGTTTCACGGCTGAATTTAAAAATGGATCAGAATTACGTACGGAATTTTTCCATTATTGCCCATGTTGACCACGGCAAATCGACGCTGGCCGACCGCTTTATTCAGTTGTGTGATGGTTTGAGCGAGCGCGAAATGTCCGCCCAGGTACTCGATACCATGGACATAGAGCGGGAGCGGGGCATTACCATCAAGGCCCAGAGCGTAACGCTGGATTACAAGGCGGATGACGGCCATGTTTATCACCTGAATTTTATTGATACGCCCGGTCATGTCGACTTTTCCTACGAGGTGTCGCGTTCCCTGGCCGCCTGTGAAGGTGCCTTGCTGGTGGTAGATGCAGCCCAGGGTGTTGAGGCCCAAAGCGTGGCGAATTGCTACACCGCGGTGGAGCTGGGTCTGGAGGTCATTCCGGTATTGAACAAGATTGATCTGCCGTCGGCCGAGCCGGAGCGGGTCAAGCAGGAAATCGAAGATATCATCGGTATAGAGGCGCACAACGCGCTGGCGGTCAGCGCCAAAACCGGCGATGGTGTCAGGGAGGTGCTGGAACGCCTGATCCGGGATGTTCCACAGCCGGCCGGAGATCCTGATGCACCGCTTAAAGCGTTGATCATTGATTCCTGGTTTGACAATTACCTGGGTATCGTATCGCTGATTCGCGTCGTCGACGGAACTGTTGGCAAGCGTGAAAAGATAACGCTCATGTCTTCCGGTGACCAGCACCTTGTCGATCAGGTGGGTGTATTCACACCAAAACGTGAACTTCGTGAGACGTTGTCAGCCGGGGAAGTGGGTTTCCTGGTCGCCGCAATCAAGGACATCCATGGTGCGCCCGTTGGCGATACCATCACGCTCGCAAAGACGCCGGCGAGTGCAGCGCTGCCGGGTTTTGCAACCATGCAACCGCGGGTATTTGCCGGCCTGTTTCCCTCCGACGCGGATGACTACCCGGATTTGCGCGAAGCGCTGGAAAAACTGCAGTTGAACGATGCAGCGTTGAATTTCGAGCCGGAGACGTCAGAAGCGCTGGGATTTGGTTTCCGTTGCGGTTTTCTTGGCCTGCTGCACATGGATATTGTCCAGGAACGGCTGGAGCGCGAGTACGACGTTGACCTGATTACCACGGCGCCCACGGTCATCTACGAGGTAGAGATGACCGATGGCGAAGTCGTGACGCTCGAAAACCCTGCAAGAATGCCGCCGGTCAACAAGATCGCAGAGGTGCGTGAACCCATTATCCAGGCCAATATCCTCGTGCCGCAGAACTATGTCGGCGCTGTCATTGGTTTATGCGAGGAAAAGCGCGGCCGGCAAATCGGCATGCACTACATGGGTGGACAGGTTTCCATCAAGTATGAATTACCCCTGTCGGAAGTGGTCCTGGACTTTTTTGACCGCCTGAAATCCGTCAGTCGGGGGTATGCATCGTTTGAGTATCACTTCCTGCGTTTCAGCACCGGGCCATTTGTCCGCGTCGATATTCTGATCAATGGTGAGCGCGTGGACGCACTGTCAATTATCATGCACCGTGACCAGGCCCAGCGACGCGGCCGTGAGCTGGCTGTCAGCATGAAGGAGCTGATTCCGCGGCAGATGTTCGATGTTGCGATTCAGGCCTCTGTTGGTGCGCAGATCATTGCACGGACCACGGTCAAGGCACTGCGCAAAAACGTGACGGCGAAGTGTTATGGTGGTGACGCGACACGCAAGCGTAAGCTATTGGAAAAGCAGAAAGCCGGCAAAAAACGTATGAAACAGGTCGGTAGCGTTGAGATTCCGCAGGAGGCTTTCCTGGCGGTATTGCAGCAGGACGCAAAAAAGTAGATTCACTTTGAATTAGGTAAACCGAATGAATATTGATTTCGCATTAGTGCTGGTGGTGTTTACGACACTGAGCGGCTTGATCTGGCTGGTGGACAGCCTGTTGTTCAAACAAAGGCGCATGGACCGTTCAGTGCAAAGGAGCATCGAACCACCGCGTGAGCCGGTGATGGTGGAGTACGCCCGTTCCCTGTTTCCGGTACTTTTGATTGTCCTGGTATTCCGTTCATTCCTGTTTGAGCCGTTCAAAATCCCTTCGGGCTCAATGATCCCGACATTGCTGGTGGGTGATTTTATCGTGGTCAATAAATTCTCCTATGGAATTCGCCTGCCTGTATTGAATAAGAAAGTCATTGATATCGGCTTGCCCGAACGCGGTGCCGTCGTGGTTTTTCGCTACCCGCTCGATCCTGGTGTCAACTTCATTAAGCGGGCCGTGGGCCTGCCGGGAGATACCGTCACTTATCGCGACAAGCAGCTTTTTGTCAATGGTGAATTAGTGGAGTCAACTTCCGCGGGACGCTTTCAGAGCGGTGACGTCAAATGCTCCACGCCCGCTGCTGATGCCGCCCTGTATGATGAAAAACTGGGAGGCGTGAACCACGACATCCTCCTGCACGACAGCAGCCGGGGCCACGATGGACAATGGATTGTGCCGGAAGGGCATTATTTCATGATGGGTGACAACCGTGACCGCAGCAACGACAGCCGCGAATGGGGCTTCGTGCCGGAAGAGAACCTGCTGGGCCGGGCAGTGGGTATCTGGCTCAACTTTGATTTTGAAAAAGGCTGTGCCGATTTGTCGCGCGTTGGCGATGGCATAAAGTAGCGTAACGTAACGGTTGTGATTGCCGCGATACGCGATATAGTATGAGTACTGACATAGTCAAAAGGATGGCAACTGTGAAAACCCAGAAGCAAGGTGGACTAACCCTGATCAGCTTTATTTTTGTGCTCGCATTCGTGATCTTCGTATCTTATATCGGCATGAAAATCGGACCGATTTACATGGAATATTATTCTGTCGTCAGTGCGATGAATGGCGTGGCCTCGGAAAGAGGCAGCGCAAATCTTTCCCCTTATGATGTTCGTGTAAAAGTCTTGAACCGTCTTTATGTCAGTTACGCGGCCGAAAACGTCAAGGAAAAGCATATCAAGCTCACCCGTAATAACGGGGTTAACCTGCGCATCGCCTACGAAGTCCGCAAGCCGGTGATCGGTAATCTCGATGTGGTTGCAAAATTTGACAGGTCCGTGCGATTGGCTAACTGACCCGGGTTTCACATCGCGGTCTGCGCCTGCATGCTCAAGCAATGAGGGAAATTCCTAGTATACCCTACAGCTTCAAAGATCCGGACTTGCTGACCCTGGCCTTGTCTCACCGCAGCCTGGGACGGTTCAATAACGAACGCCTGGAGTTTCTCGGCGACAGCATATTGAACTTTGTTGTATCCGCACGATTATTCGAGCTCAAAACCACCGAGGATGAAGGCGACTTGAGCCGCTTGCGCGCGCGTGTGGTGCGTGGCGAAACGCTCGCTGAACTGGCCAATGGCCTGAAGCTGGGGGATTACATCAAGCTTGGCGAAGGCGAGTTGAAATCCGGTGGTTACAGGCGGAAATCCATCCTGGCAGACGCCTTGGAAGCGTTATTGGGCGCCATTTACCTGGATGGCGGTTTTGCGTCCTGTGAGAAGGTTATCGGACATATTATTGCCCCGGTTTTGCAAAACCTGCCCGACGCAGCGGAACTGAAAGATCCAAAAACGCGCCTGCAGGAGTACCTGCAGGGTGAGGGCCTCGCATTACCCGAATACCACCTGCTCAGCGACGAGGGCCCTCCGCACAGGAAAAATTTCCTGGTGCAATGCAGCAGCGAGAACGCCGGCTTCTCGGTGACAGGTGAGGGTCGCAGCCGGCGTAAGGCAGAGCAGGTGGCGGCAGCGGCGGCCCTGCAAATCATTCTCGGCGACACCAAGAAATGAGCACGTACCAATGACAGAGAACAACGCGGTGGAAAATGAATTTCGCTTTGGATATGTGTCCATTGTTGGCCGGCCCAACGTCGGCAAATCCACTTTGCTAAACCAGATACTCGGCCAAAAAGTCAGTATTGTCACTGCCAAGCCCCAGACGACCCGGCAAAGACTGGCAGGAATCAAAACCACACCGCAAGGGCAGGTTGTCTACGTGGATACACCGGGCATACACCATACGGCCAAGCGCGCGTTGAACCGCTATATGAACCGGGGTGCAAA
>Ga0316201_10002507_pt1 | contig 13097 bp, 8 predicted proteins | sample CS6wburrow_MG_FD_204516 | JGI IMG/M metagenome (GOLD analysis project Ga0316201, IMG submission 204516) | Coastal sediment microbial communities from Delaware Bay, Delaware, United States - CS-6 worm burrow | ecosystem: Environmental > Aquatic > Marine > Coastal > Sediment | place: USA: Delaware... | reverse complement strand
GCCGGTGCACCGGTCGCCTGCGCCCGGGTCCGCCCGACCCACACATTCTGGTTCGGCGACGAACCTCCCCTCCTCACGTACGAGCTTCAGGCCATCACGGCCGGGCATCCGAAGGACGCCACCTACGCGTGGGAGCTCCCGGGCGGCGCCACCGTCACCGGTCCCGGCACGCGCTGGATCTTCCCCGGCTTGTTCGAGAACCGCGTCACCCTGAGCGCCCGGTCCAAGACCGGCGCCACCCGCGCCGTTGCTCCCTTCTACGGATGGAGCTCCGCCCAGACCAGCCTCGCCGATCCCGCGCACCGCAAGGCCTTCCGCGATACGCTCACCACCATGGTGCAGTCCTACCCGACCGACCCTGATCCGGTCGCCTCATGGAGTTCCGCCCTCTGGAACAACCTCATCCGCACCACCGAACAGGGCGAGGGATACGATCTCCTCCACAACCTGTTCACCACCCGGTGGGACACGACGCGCAGGAAGCTCTCCCCGGCCCAGGCCGTGGCCCTGCAGGACATCTTCCTCGACATGCACCAGCAGCGCAACCCGAAGGACGCCCTGACTCTGATCGACGGGTTCCACAAGTCCTTCGACGAGGGCATCCGCCGTGACAGTCTCCTCATCCGCAAGGCGGAGGTCTACATGTACTATCTCAAGGACCGCGAGAGCGCGGCGCGGGGACTCGAGGCATTTTCCGAACGCCAGGGCGACATCGCCGAATGGGCCCGCATCCGGCAGGGCGACATCGCCTTCCTCAACGGGGACCTCAACAAGGCCACCCGGCTTTACGCCGAGGTCCAGAAAGCCGCCCGGCGCCAGCGCAGCCAGCCCGACCGCCTCATCACCGAGGACCTTCTCGGCAAGAGCGCCGCGGCCACGCCGAACAATGAAGAGGAGACCAAGAAGGAGCGCCGCATCGGCAACCCCCGCCCGCTCGGCCGGAAGGATGGAGGGGAAGAAACCGCACCCGATCCACCGGCACCGCCGTCACCCGGCGAGATCCTCCCCTACCGCGGATCCAACTGGCGGGTCGGCGCACTGCGCGATGTCTCGAATTCCGAGAACGTCGAGAAGCTCATCGAGGGAGGATTCCTCCTCGAGGCCCACCAGGCCCTCCGCGCCTGGGAGCGCGAGTTTCCCCTCAGCAAGATCAGCGGCGACCTCCTCCTGGTGGAGGCCAATTACCACATGAAACTCCGGGACTGGCAGCGGGCCCGGGTCATGCTCGAGGCATACTGCCGCGAGGTCGACGCCTCGAGCTTCCTCCCCGACGCCGTGCGCATGCTCGTCACCTGCGTGACGGAAATGAAGGCCCCGCGCCACGAGGTCCGCGACGTGGTCGAGAAAGTCAAGAAGCGCCTCGAATACCATCCCGTCGCGCGTGAACTGGAGGAGTTCCTCAAGTCGAAACAATGAAACGTGTCTCCAGCCTCCCCAACCCCAACGGGGTTCCGTCCCATAGCCCGGGGTTGGACGGAGGAACGACGGCCTACCCCGGGGTGAGAGCCTTACGATTCCCCTACCCCAACGGGGTTGCGTCCCGGCGGGTGTTGCACCCCAATCATGCCATGCACCCGAACCGACTCCACCGCACTTCCGCGACTCAACCCCGTTGGGGTAGATCAACACACAACCCGATACCCGGGGTAGTGCCGCAAGCGTCCCAACCCCGGGCTACTGGCCGCAATCCCGTTGGGATAAGAGACCTATCACCCGCGTTCCGGGGGCTTCTCTGGCGCACCCTCCTCGTAGCGCTGTTCCCGCTCCTCCTCTCCTCCCCCGCCACCGCCCAAAACACCAAGACCCCGGCACGCTACAAGCTCTACACCACGCCCGACCCCGCCGCCCCGGGCGGCATCACCGGGCGCGTGACCCGTCCTGGCAAACCGATCGAGCAGGTTCTCGCGATTCCCTTCGACGCCCCGGAAAAGGTCTACGAGGGGACCATTGAGGGTGACGACCAGCGCCGCTTCCGCTTCACCGGCCTGCCCATGCGCAAGTATGACCTCGTGATCATCTTCGACAACACCTTCTACGAGGGCATCCAGCTCGAACGCGGCGAGAACACCCTCACCGACGAGGACCGCGAGAAGATCGACACCATCGTGCAGAAGTCCGAGCCGTTCTTCACCCACAAGTTCATCCACCGTGCCGAGGGCACCACCGGCCGGGGCAACCAGTCCCGCGCCATCTGCACCTTCCTCCGCGCCAAGGGATCCGAGCTGATGTGGGAGAAGCACGAGGGCAAGTGGAATCGCGAGGATTTCCGCCGCACCTTCAAGCTCCTGATCCTCAAGGATGTCGGTCCCGGCTGGCAGGTGGTCCGCGCCCGCGACCTCTACCCCGTCTGGACGAGCCCGACCTTCGCCAAACCCACCCACCATTTCACCGCCTCCCTCTCCCGCATCCGCGTCGCCGACTCGATCAAGGACCTCGGCGACCTCGACCTGACGCGCTAAAATCCGTGAACAACAGACAATACGAGATTTGAGTCCAGTGTCCCTGAGTGTTTTGGTTTCAGTGTTCGGTGTTCAGTGTTCAGGCACTGAACCGAATGCTCCTGCTTTAGGCGGCCCTCGTGGTCACACTTCTCGATCCTCTGTGTCGCTTTGCGGCCTTTGCGTCTTTGCGGTTCAAAAAGACCGTCGAATAGTCGCTCAAGCAAACAGCACCAGGCACTGCACCGGCTCTTCTCTGAACACTGAAACCTGAACACTGAACACTCCTCATGGCCGAGATCCAATTCCTCTCCGGACCGCTCGACGGAAAGCGCATCACACTGACCGGCGACAGCACCACCCTGGGTCGCAGCCCGGAGACCGACATCCCCCTCGATGATGTCGCCGTCTCCGGCCGTCACGCCGAGCTGCGCAGCAAGGACGGCCGCTGGCAAGTCCGCGACCTCGACAGCAGCAACGGGCTCACCGTCAACGAGAAGAAGATGACGCGGGCCTGGTTGTCCCCGGGCGACGTCGTCGCGGTCGGCACCAGCCAGTTCATCCTCCACGACGAGGCCCGGCGGGACCGGGAGGCCGGCATTGAAACCAGCTCCGAGGACCTCGCCCTCGTCCACAAGATGCGGAACCGCACCGACCGGATCCGGCTTGAGGTCGGCAAGGTCATCGTCGGCCAGCGCGAAGTCCTCGACCAGGTCCTGATGTGCATGATCGCCGGGGGCCACGCCCTGCTCATCGGCCTGCCCGGCATGGCCAAGACCCTCCTCGTCCGGACCATTTCGCAGGTCCTCGACCTCAAGTTCAAGCGCGTCCAGTTCACCCCCGACCTGATGCCCACCGACATCATCGGCACCGACGTCCTCGAGACGGACCAGGCCACCGGCAACAAGGAGTTCCGCTTCCTGCAGGGCCCCATCTTCTGCAACCTCCTCCTGGCCGACGAAATCAACCGCACCCCGCCGAAAACCCAGGCCGCCCTGCTCGAGGCGATGCAGGAAAAGATGGTCACGGCCGGCACCGAGACCTACACCCTCGACGAACCGTTCTTCGTCCTTGCCACCCAGAACCCGATCGAACAGGAAGGCACCTACCCGCTCCCCGAGGCCCAGCTCGACCGCTTCATGTTCAACATCATGGTCGATTATCCCGCCCCCCACGAGGAAGAGGAGATTCTCCGGGCCACCACCGCCGGCAAGCGCCCCGATCCGGAGGCGGTCCTCACCAAGGAAGACATCATCCAGCTCCAGGAGGTGGTGCGCAAGGTCCCCGTCTCCGACCACATCATCAAGTATGTCACCCGCCTCGTCGGCGCCACCCGCCCCGTCAACGAGGACGCCCCGGAAGTCACGAAGGAATTCGTCTCCACCGGTGCCGGCCCCCGCGCCGGCCAATACCTCATCCTCGCCGCCAAGGCCACCGCCATCCTCGAAGGCCGCATCCACATCAGCTGTTCCGACATCCGCCGCGCCGCCCCTCCCGTCCTGCGCCACCGCATCCTCACCAACTTCGCCGCCGACTCCGAAGGCATGACCTCCCTCGACATCATCCTGAAGCTCCTCAAGGAAGTCCCCGAACCCGGCGCCGACGCCTATCCCGCCGAGGGCGGGAAGAAGCAAACCAAGGGCAAAAAGGCAGAGCAGGTGTAGTCCGCTCCACCAGAGACAAGCTCCCGGTTGCGCATCGCTCTACGGAGGATGCGCTGTTTCTTGCTCCTGCTCAGCTTGGTTTCCCCTTTCTCCGCCCTTGCCGGGCAACCCACCGGCAGCGCCATCGCCAAGGCCGCCCGGGCCCGGGTCGGGGTCACCACCACTTACGATCCCGCCTACGTCGGCCTCAAATACCCCGGCGGCGATGTCCCCAACGATCGCGGCGTCTGCACCGACGTCGTGATCAGGGCCCTGCGCCAGTCCGGCGTCGATCTCCAGAAACTCGTCCACAAGGATATGAAGGCCCATTTTGACGCCTATCCGAAGATCTGGGGACTGAAAGGCACCGACCGGAACATCGACCACCGCCGCGTTCCCAATCTCAAGACTTTCTTCAAGCGCCGGGGCTTCAGCCTCCCCGTCACAAAGAAGGCCGAGGACTACCAGCCCGGCGACCTCGTCACCTGCACCGTCCCTCCTCATCTCCCCCACATCATGATCGTCAGTGACCGAAAGTCCGCCAACGGCACCCCTCTCGTGGTCCATAACATCGGCCGTGGCACCCGGGAGGAGGACGCCCTCTTCACCTACCCGCTCACCGGACACTACCGGTGGAAGTCCCCCGGTCCTTGATCAGGACCCCACGCTCGGAGCGCTCCATCCCGGCTCCGCCATGCTCCCACGCTCCACCCCGCCCGACAAAGAACTCCAGATGCCCATCGAGGCCCGGCGGCTCGAAGTCCTGACATGCGTATACGTATATGCCTGTAGGGTCGCCCGTTTCCCGGACTTCACTGACTCACTGCACAGACCTGTCCTCGCCCAGCCCGCCCAGCGGGTCCTTGCCCAGCCGCGACCGATGGGAGTGCAGACCTTTTCGAATTTTTTACTGCAAGCCAAAGAATTGCGCCTCGCCTCCCCCCGAATCCGGGAAGTCGGGTTCAGGCTTTGATATGGCCCGCCGGAACGGCGGCGGCTCACACGCCGGAGGGGGCTCCCCAAGGGGGCCGTTTCCCCACGCTTGGGAGCCAAAATCCTTGGATTTGCGGGACAAATCCCCGGGAAAAGCACGATTTTATGCATATTCTTATTTAAATTCACGTAGTTTGTATCATTAAATCTTGTGAATTTTTATAAAAAGTGTGATTCTCGGCCTTGTCGATCGTCAAGTTCGTGACTCACCCCCGCATGAAATCCCTTCATTTCTCAACGCCCCTTGGTTTTCGCGGCACTTTCGCCACGGTTCTGGCGGCGACTTTCCTGTCTGCGCTCAGGCTTTCCGCCGCGATCGACATCAGCGACGAGCTCCAGGTCTTCTCGTCGTTCGGTTCCTCGACGTCGGCCCCCCTCAGTGGAGAAACCATGGAGAGCTTCTTCGGGGAAACCGTCGGCACCAACACCATCCACGGAACCGTCTACCACGACTGGTGGGGCGATGGGGGTTACTCCGGCGACTGGGGCCTCATGGGCGTGGTGGTGGAACTCTATGAAGACGTCAACGGCAACGGTCTCCCCGATGACGGACTTCCGCCCTACCGGAGGACCGCCACCGACTGGTGGGGGGACTTCTCCTTCACCCAGATCCCGGACGGCGACGTGGTGGTCGTGGAGATCGATCCCGCCGGCTCGACCAGCACCAACGATGTTCAGGGTCACCCCACCGACAACATCGTCGCCCTGACTCTCGCCGGCTTCCAGACCTGGACCGGCGTCCTCTTCCTCGACACCTGGGTCGCCGAGAAAAAACTCCAAGGCTCGGTGCGGATCGACACGGACGGCTCCGGCACGTTCTCTCAGGAGGATGCGCCGCACGAAGACCTTTGGATCGGCCTCTATGTGGATCTTGATGCGGACGGAAAACTCGACCCGGAAGATGTCCTGGTCGACTCCACTACCACCGGGGATGACGGAAAATACACGTTTTGGTACGTGACCAGCGGTCACTACATCGTTTCGAAGGCGACGTTGGCGGGCATCACCGGCATCTGGGATGAGGATGGCGGTTCAGTCAACGGTCTGGATGCCATTGCGGTGCAAATGACCGGACAACCCTCGAACGGACACAACTTCCTGAATGCGACAGACTCGATCAGCGGCAAGGTCCGTCATGATCTGGACGGGGACGGGGACTTCTCCGACCAAGACGATGGTCTTCTGGGCGTGCAGGTGCATCTCTACGAGGACACGAACGGCAACCAGCAATTCGATCCGGGCACGGACCTCAAGCTCGTCGAGACCACGACGCGCCGAGCCGGCAACTTCTCATTCCTCGGCGTTGCCGACGGCTCCTACCTGGTGGTCGAGATCGATCCGGCGGGCGCCTCCAGCACCAACGACACCGGCGGCGTGGCCCTGCAGGCCACCGGCCCGGACAGTTGGATCCACGTGCAGGTCGAGGGCGGAGAGAGCTCCAATGACGCGGAGTTCCTCGACACCAACGTTCCCGCAGCCACCATCAGGGGCAAGGTGCTCAACGACCTCGATGGCGACGGGGACCTGGATGATGCGGACGATGTTCTTTCCGGGGTCGAGGTGCGACTCTACACGGATCCGAATGGCGACGGTGACCCGGAGGACGGAATGAACCTCAATGTCGATCCCACCAATCTCAAGGGCAACTACTCGTTTCGGAACGTCGTCCCCGGAGACTACGTCCTCGTCGAGGAGGACCCCGACGGCGCCACCAGCACCAACGACGCCGACGACGATGCGCTGGGAGGCGGTGGCACGGATAATCGCATTGCCGTGACGCTCGTCGGAGACGCCACCATCACCAAACGCAACTTCCTGGATACCGGAGCCCAGGTGTCCTCGATCAAGGGCATCGTCCTCAATGATGACGACGCCACCAACGACAATGTCGTCGGCGTGGAGGACCAGCGGATCGGGGGTGTCAAAATCGAAATCTTCAAGGACCTCGATGGCAACCGATTGAAGGATGTCGGTGAGCATCCCGTCGGAACCGTCCTCAGTGCGACCGACGGCACCTTCGTCGTTCCGAACCTGGTCGAAGGCACCTACCTTCTCCGGGAGACCGACCCGGCCGGAGCAATCAGCGAGTTCGACACTGACGGAGCCCCGGATGACAATGTGATCGGCCTTTATTTGCAGGACGTCGACAGCACCGGACACGTCTTTCTGGACGACGGCATCGCAACCCACGCCATCAGCGGACGGGTGACCAACGGGGAAGACCCGATCTCCGGTGTCGCCATTACACTCACCAACGAAACGGGCGGCTCCCTCGACATGATCCAGACCGCTCCGGACGGCTCGTTCACGTTCCCGAACCTGCCGGACGGCAGCTACACGCTCACCGAGGCCAATCCCGCCGGCGCCACCGGCGGCAGCGACGCGGACGGCGGCGACCCGGATGTCACAGAGATCATCCTCGCCGGCAGCGACAGCTCCGGCAACGATTTCATCGACCTCGGCATCTCCCTCTCCGCCATCAGCGGCGCAGTCTTCGACGAAACCAACTGGAACAGCATCATCGATGAGGACGATGCGCCGATCGCCGGTGCCTTCATCTCGCTGTTCCAGGACACCAATGCCAACGGCTGGGCCGATCCCGGAGAACCCCTGCTCGCCCGCACCCACACCGGCTGGGACGGCTCCTACCGCTTCAGCGGTCTGATGGACGGCGATTATGTGGTCACTTCCATCAACGTCGGCGGCTTCAGCGTCACCGACGCGGACGGCTCGTTCAACGGGATCGATGCCATCGCGGTGACGCTCGCCGGCGGCACCGACTCGCCCCACAACGACTTCCTCGATGAAGGGATCACGCTCCGCCACATCCGTGGATCGGTCACCGACGGAAGCAATCCGATTCAGGGCGTGGTCCTGGTCCTCACCAATGCCGACGGGGACTTCATCGAGGCCACCGCCACCAACAGCGACGGCGAATACATCTTCCCGAACCTGCCCAACGGCGATTACCTCGTCCACGAGATCGACCCGGCCGGCACGACCGGCGGCAGTGATTTCGACGGCCCGTCAAACGGAGACAACACCATCGCGGTGACGATCTTCTTCATGAACATCTCGGGCCGGAACTTCACCGATGTCATCGAAGCGCAGCATTTCCATTCCATCTCCGGTCGCGTCCTCGACGACACCGACACCGATGGCAACACCGATTCCACCGAACGCCCGGTCGACGGTCTCGAGCTCGCCCTCTACCGCGACGCCGACGAGAACGGGGACGCCGACGGAAACGAAATCGTGTCGCAGACCTGCACCGATCCGGACGGCAGGTTCGTCTTCTCGCAAATCGCCGACGGCAACTACCTGGTCAAGGCCCTGCCGATGCCCGGAAGCGTCTCCCAAGCCACCGGGACCTCCTCCGGCGATCCGGCGGTGCTCGCCGTGTCGGTCGCCGGACAGGACTCCGACGACAACACTCTCACCGCCGCGATCGATCCGGCCGGATACTTCTTCGATTCCCTCACCGGCGAGATCCTCACCGGAGGCCACATCGACGTCATCCCCTCCGGTTTCGGAGTGCCGACCATCATCCAGAGCGGGATCAACGGCCAGTATTCCTTCGTGGTCGACAGCGCCGGCACTTACACCATGGTGATCACTCCCCCGGAGGGATACTTCGTGGATCCGGCCCGCCCGGTGGCCGCCTCTTCCTATGATCCGACCGGCATGCCCGACCCGGATGTCATCGGATCCATCGAGGACCCCGCCAATCCCGGATACCTCGTCGATTCTTCCGCCGGAACCAATCCCTATTACCTCGTCTTCGATCTTGAGCCCGGCGATCCGCTCGTTCTCAGCAACAACATCCCGCTGCGGACGCAGGCGACCCGCAGCTTCCCGCAATTCCTCGCCGATCTGAACGTCCCGGGCGGCAGCGACTCCCAGCCCGTTCCCGACCAGGCCGGAATCGGCGGCAACCCCGACCGCGACGTGCAGAGCAACCTGCTTGAGTATGCCCTCACCGAAGACCCCAACACCGGGGCCAGCCCGAACCACGGCGGATTCCGTGTCGATCTCGTCGACCAGACCGCGGGCCGCATCGACGCCTCGTTCACGCGCCACGTCGGAACGCTTGATCTCATCTACACCATCCAAACCAAGGACCAGCTCATCGGCACCTGGAGCGACTTCGTGACCATCCCGGCGGGACAGGACGCCCCGGAACCGTTCATCGTCACCCCCAACGGCGACGGCACCGAAAGCGTGGTCTATCCCGACCTCCCCAACGCCGCCGGCAGCGGACTGACAAGCGATCTTGGCTTCGTCCGGCTCCGGGTTTCCCTCGACGCCGACCAGAACGGCGCCGCGGACACCCTGGCGGACGGCACTCCGGCCCTCGACCATACCGCAAGCTTCGGCTGGCAGTGCTCCGGGTTCAACACCGCCCAGATCGCCTCGTTTTCGCACCCCTTCTCCAACGCGCCCGTCTTCTCCGGAACGATCGACTACGTGCAGGGCGCGGCCGTGAATGTGGCGAGCTCCTCCAACAACTTCGACCTGTCGGGCATCATCACCGGTGGAGGCGCCTGCTACCTCCAGGTCACCAGCGGACCCCTCGAGGGCCAGCGCTTCGATATCGCGAGCGCCGCCGTGATCGCCCTGACCCTGGTCGATGACCCGGACATCTTCGCCGACTCCGACGGGGTCACCAGCCTCAACACCAGCAGCGGGCTGCCCACCAACGCGGATCTTGCCGGTGAGAGCTTCGTCGTCATCCCGCACCTGACAGTTGACCAGCTCTTCGACAAGAACGCCGCCTTCGCCGGCCAGGCCAGCGGAATCCCAAGCCGCGCCGCCAAGCTCTTCTTCTACAACAACCGGTCCGACAGCCCCGGCCTCGAGTCCCTCATCCTCGTCGACCTCGGCGCCGAGCAACGCTGGATCCGTTCCAATGACCTCGCCCAGCTCACCGACCGGGGCGCCATGCCGATCGACCGCTGCGCCGGCACCTACGTCTACCCCGGGCTTGGTCCCGTCACGGATCAGTTCGCCATCGGCATGGTCGCCGATCACGCCGTCGCCGCCTCCTTCAGCAGTGGATACAACCTCGCCGGATCCCCCTTCCCGCTCGACCAGACCCCCACCGGTGTGGACGGACGCGCCATGACCGTCGCCAACGGGTTTGCCGGCGGCATCAATCCCAACCAGGCCTCCGAGCTTCTCTTCTGGACCGGCGACTTCGCCGTCGACCAGGGCGCCACCTACGTGCAGGGCTACGACTCCTACATGCAGCTCGACGGTGCCGGCATGCGCCGATGGATCGACGTTTCCGACCAGCAGCTCAACGACCTCGGCCTGAGCCTCCTCATGGAAAGCCACCGGGCCGTCACCATCAAGGTTCCGTCCGGCACGCGGATCGAGGCGCACACTTACCCCGTCCCGGCACAGCCCTAGCAATCACCCTCAGGCCTTCCGGGGATCCCATCCGCCCAGCTTGCACACGCGACGGAAGTGCTTCCCTTCCACCGGCATGATGCTCAAGCGGTTCCCCTTCCTCACCACCAACATCCCCTCCAACTTGGGATCCGATTTCATGTTAGCCAGGCTCACTTCCTTCGGAAACGCGGCCACGAACGCAAAGTCCACCAGCAACCAGCGCGGCTTGTCCTCCGACGACTTCGGATCGAAATACTTCGACTTCCGGTCCCACTGCGTGGGATCCGGATATGCCTCGCTCACCACCCGCGCCACACCCACCACTCCGGGCAGCTCACAATTCGAATGATAGTAGAGTGCCAGGTCGCCCTGGCTCATTCCATCCCGCATGAAATTTCGCGCCTGATAGTTCCGCACCCCGTCCCACGGTTCCTGTTTCACCTCCGCCAGATCCTGCAGTGAAAAGACGTGGGGCTCCGATTTGATCAACCAATACTTCACATGTCCGTTCTAAATTCCTCCTCACTCCAACGCAAGCCCTGCGCCGGGAATACCGGATCTCCTGCCCGTGAATCCACGCAATCCCGGGGCTTCCAGCGGATCCGCGCCAACCTGACTCCACCGGCAAGGCCTGTTTTCAGGGCAAAAAGGGTTGCGCGTCCCGGAAAACCGCTTATGTCGCGCCGCCCCATGCATCACCTTCTCAAACTGATCATGATCTCGGTGGCCGTCCTCGGTCTCCCCGTGGCCCAGGCCAGCACCAAGAGTTCCGTCCGGACCGGCAAGGCGTCGTGGTATGAAATCAAGTGCAACGGCGGCACCCATACCGCCAGCGGTGAGACGCTCAACGACTGGGCCATGACAGCCGCCCACAAGACCCTCCCGATGGGCACCCGGGTCCGGGTCACCAACCGGGACAACGGGCGCTCGGTGGTTGTCAAGATCAACGATCGCGGACCCTACATCAAGGGCCGCATCATCGATGTCACCAAGGGCGTCGCCCACAAGCTGGGCTTCATCAAGAAGGGCGTCGTGCCCGTCACGGTCGAGGTCCTCTGAACCCCCGCTCCCCCGCGAACCTCCGGGAACGATCCCGATGGCGGCTTCCTCCACCGGGACTGCCGGCGCTCCACCCTGTTGGCGTTCAGAACTTGTAAGAAATGCCGCTGATGACCTTGAAGTCGTTCTGCTCCCGCATGATGGCGGGCGTGTTCTCGAACTTGTCCTGCACGAAGACCTTGAAGCTCAGATCCTGCGAGAGGTAGGTTTCGAGACCCAGTTCACCAATCAAGCGGTAATCCGGGAAATCATCGACCGGGGAAAAAAACGAGAGGCTCTGGAACACCCGGGTGTAGTCGGTCACCCAGATCTCGAAGCGTTCCCCGAGGTAGAGGTTCACGAAGCTCTTGTCGACCCCGCCTTGTTGCTCCCACGTGTGACCCAGTCCGGTTTCCAGGGAAAACTGCTTCTCCTCGTCACGCAGGACGTAATGCCCGATGAGCGCACTCAGTCCGATCCGGTAATTGATGTCGGCCAGGGAGTCATGCCGGCCATCGAGGCGCAGACCCGTGTAGTTCTTCGCATCAAACAACTTCTTCCACGAAGCCGTCAGAAGGATCTCCTCGGTCGTGGTGGTGTCCTCGTCCTTGCCGTAGGCGTAGGTGATGTTGGCAAAGAACTCGTTCTGGTTCCCGAACTCCTTGTCAACGGTCAGACTGGCCGTGACGAAGAGGTTTTCGCTGTTGCCACTGGTGAAACTGGCTCCGAGATCGAAACTGCTTGTCCATTCCTGCTGGTCGTCATGTCCCGGCACCGCCACGAGCGCTTGAAATTTCCGGGCCCGGTCGAGCTGGTCGGTCGTTCCGATCGCGCTCAGGGCCGCGGATACCGATCCGCTCAAGGCCAGCGCCAGGGCTCCTCCAATGACAGTCGTTCTTTTCATGGATTCTTGAGTCGATTCACCGGACCAATGCCGATGTCACCCCCTCGACATCACCCAAGAAGGCTCCCGTCACAAGAACCGAATCTCAAATTCCGACCGCGACGCCGGCCGCCTCGGCACACCGCCGCCCGTCCAGGGCCGCCGAAACGATCCCTCCGGCGAAGCCGCCGCCCTCGCCACAGGGGAAAAGTCCCTCGAAATCAGGATGTTGCAGCGATACGGGATCGCGCGGGATCCGCACCGGGGAGCTGCTGCGAGTCTCGAACCCGACCAACAAGGCCTCCCGGCTGCCGTATCCGCGCATCGACCGGGTAAAGCGCCTCAAGCCTTCCGCCAGCCGCTGTCCCAGGAATACCGGCAGCAAGGCCGCCAAATCCACCGGTCGCACGCCCGGAAAGTAGCTCGTCTTGGGGAGTTCTGCGGATTCCCTGCCCGCCAGAAAATCCACCAGCCGTTGGGCCGGCGCCACCTGCCCGCCACCCCCGGCCCGCTTGGCGGCCCGCTCGAGTTCCTTTTGCAGGGCCACTCCGGCCAGCACTCCGTGCCCGGCCCGCCACGGCCCGGTATCCTCCGGTTCCACCCCCACCACGATCCCGCTGTTGGCAAACGGAGAGTCCCGCCGTGACAAGGACATGCCGTTCACCACGATCTCGTCATTCTCGGTCGCACACGGCACGATGAAGCCCC
>Ga0316201_10002506_pt1 | contig 13102 bp, 6 predicted proteins | sample CS6wburrow_MG_FD_204516 | JGI IMG/M metagenome (GOLD analysis project Ga0316201, IMG submission 204516) | Coastal sediment microbial communities from Delaware Bay, Delaware, United States - CS-6 worm burrow | ecosystem: Environmental > Aquatic > Marine > Coastal > Sediment | place: USA: Delaware... | reverse complement strand
CAAGTATGTTGACGAGGTTCAGTTCCGCCGCGGAGAGTATTTTTTCATTCGCAAGAAATTCCTCAACGCCGAAGACGCGTACGGTTCCATCATAAAGATGGGCTCGACATCGTCGTATTACGAACTCGCGCTGTACAAGCTGGGATGGTCGCTATACAAGCAGGAGTTCTACGAGGAGGCCCTGCACAACTATGTGGCCTTGCTCGACTACAGAAATTCGATTGGCTACGACTTTGATCAGAACTTCGAGGAGAATGACGAGCATCGCATAGCGGATACCTTCCGCGTGATCAGTCTGAGCTTCTCGAACCTCGGTGGTCCGGAGGTTGTTGACGAGTATTTCGCAGCCAGTGGGCACCGTACCTATGCGGACAAGATCTACGGCAATTTGGGCGAGTTCTATTTCGACAAGCTTCGCTACGATGATGCCACGTCGGTCTACAAGTCATTCATCGCCCTGAATCCGTTCCACTCCGTGTCTCCACATTTCGGCATGCGCGTTATCGAAATTTACGGTGAAGCAGGATTCCCGCTGTTGGTGGTTGAGTCGAAAAGAGAGTTCGCCACGACTTACGCGCTTGATGCGGAATACTGGCAGCATTTTGACATTCAGGATTCTCCGGATGTCGTTGCCTTCCTGAAAACCAACCTGACCGACCTCGCGGGGCATTATCACGCGTTGTACCAGGATGAAAATCTTGTCGACGATCGCGGAAGTAATTTCAGCGAGGCGCAACGTTGGTACAGGCAGTTGCTGGCTTCATTCCCAACGGACCCCGAGACGCCAAAGGTTAATTATCAGCTTGCCGACCTGTTGCTCGAGAACGAAGACTTCGATGAAGCGGCGAGGGAGTACGAGCGCACCGCCTACGACTACGCCGATCACGAGAAAGCATCTGCGGCTGGTTATGCGGCAGTCTATGCGTACCGCAAGAGTCTCGAAGTTGCGACGGGTGCAAGGCAGCGTGAAGTCAAGATGCTGACTGCCGAGAGTTCGCTGAGATTTGCGGATGCGTTTGTATCGCACGAACAGGCGCCGATGGTTCTTGGCGCAGCCGCAGACGATCTTTATGAGATGAAAGATTTCGCGCTGGCGATCGAGTCCGCCCATAAGCTGATCGATCGTTATCCAGGAACCGATACGGCTCTGTTGCGCTCGGCGTGGGCCGTAATCGCGCATTCGTCGATCGACATTACCGAATACGAAGACGCGGAGCATGCGTATACGAATGTCCTGGCACTGACGCCATCTGATGATGAGTCTCGCCCGGCTGTTATAGATGGCCTGGCCGCGTCCATTTATAAACAGGCGGAACAGGCAAATCTGCTTGAAGACTACCGGGCCGCCGCGAATCACTTTCTCAGAATCAAGGATGTGGCACCGACCTCGAACATCCGCGCTGCCGCCGAATATGATGCCGCTGCGGCGTTGATCAAGCTGCAGGACTGGGAGATGTCGGCCCGCGTGCTTGAGGATTTCCGGGTAGACAATCCGGATCATCAACTCAATGCCGATGCGACGAAGCAGCTGGCTTTCGTGTATCACGAGAATGGACAGGTTGAACGCGCAGCGAGAGAGCATGAAAGAATTTCAATCGAGGCCACGGATCCCGAATTGAAACGCGAGGCGCTGCTTACTGCCGGCGAACTGTACGACAAGGTCGACGTAGTCGAAGACGCAATACGCGTCTACGAGATCTACGTGGCTGAGTATCCATTTCCCATGGATATCGCCATGGAGACGCGTTCGCGTCTCGCCGAGATTTTTAAGCTGCGGCTTGACTATAACCGCTACTACGAGGAACTCGGCGACATCATCGCTGCTGATCGCGAGGCCGGCTCAGAGCGTACGGATAGAAGTCGCTATCTCGCATCGAAAGCGGCCCTGGTGCTTGCAGAGCGCAGCTACGAGCGCTTTGCAGATCTTCAGCTGACGCAGCCTTTCGAGGAAAGCCTGAACGAAAAACAGAATCGTATGGACGTTGCTACAGCCGCGTTCGAAGAGCTTGTGAGCTACGAGGTTGCTGACGTTACCTCGGCGGCAACCTATTACATTGCACAGATATACCGCGACTTCAGCGTAGCGCTTCTGGAGTCAGAGCGACCGGCAGGTCTCAGCGAGGCGGAAAAAGTCGACTACGAAATGGTTTTGGAGGAAGAAGCATTTCCGTTTGAGGAGCGCGCAATTGAAATTCATGAAGAGAATTTCGAACTGCTTGCTGCAGGAGTCTACAACGTGTGGGTCCAGCAGAGTCTCGACGAACTTGCGGTCCTTATGCCTGGGCGCTACGCCAAGAATGAGACCAGTGAGGGCTACCTGGGTTCGATCGACTCGTATGCCTATCGCATGCCAATAGTCCCGGAAATCACAACGATGCCAGGCGCGACTATCGAGCCGCCCGATGGATTCGTAACCAGCCAGGAGCCGGAATGACCATCAATTTTTGCTCTCATAATCAGTGGCTTGTGGGCCCGGCGGCGTTGGCTTTGATGCTGCTGCTCGGTGCCTGCGCGTCAAACGATACTTCGTCGCGGCCAGCGGCGTCGATCGCCGTTCAGGAAGACATTGGTTTTACGATTACCGAGCCTGTCGCAGTCGATAACAATGTCAGAACCGAATACGTTGAGGCGCTGAATCATCTGGAGCGTGCGCAGCATGAAGAGGGGTTAGCGATGCTGCAGCATGTTGCAAGTAGTGCCCCTGACCTGAGCGCACCGAGAATCGAGATGGGTATCGCTTACCATGCGGTTGGTGACCTGGATGCCGCAGAAGAAAACCTGTTGCTGGCGCTGGAGCTGAATCCCGATCATCCGATTGCCCATAATGAACTTGGTATCGTGTATCGCAAGACCGGTCGATTCGCGGCGGCGCGCCAAAGTTACGAATCTGCACTTGCCGTGTATCCCGGATATCACCACGCAAGACGAAACCTTGGCATTTTGTGCGATTTGTATCTTGCGGATCTGGATTGTGCGTTGGAGAACTACGAGGCGTATATGAAGACGGTTCCCGGCGACGACCAGGCGGCGATGTGGATCGCAGATATTCGCGGTCGACTGGGCCAGTAGGAGGGCATCATGCACACAAAATTAACGATATTAATTGCCTTACTGTTGCTTGTTTCGCCAAATGTATTTGCCGCGGATGCCGAGGAAACCCAGGCGCAAGATGCCGAACCTTCTGCGGAGGCCGATGATGGGAGCGACGAGCCATCATCCGGGCCGCGAAAAATGTCGGGTATGTCGGTGCTTGGTAACGAAGAAGCACCCAAATCGCTGGTCATCATTCCGTGGAAGTCGTCGGAACTCGGCGACGACATCAGCCTCTCAGACACACTTGACGATCGGGCTCGTCCGGTTGACAAGGAAGTCTTTATGCGTGAGTTGAGTTTCTACGAAATACGCTCGGGCGAGTAATCTTTAGCGGCCAAACTGGCGCGTCTCAAATCAGTAACTCCAGGTACTCGCGCATCCGCGTGAGGCAGTTCAAAACTCTGCGACAGAACTTAGTCCAAGGTTCCCGAACGTGGACTGCGTCACATTCAAAGGCGTGACGGCCGTCTAAGGTTCACCTATTCGCGGATTAATCCGGAATATTAAGTAAAAGAGGATTTCGAAATGGATTTTTTCTACTCAATTGTAGGTTTCTTCTCAACGGGCGGCATATTCATGTACCCGATACTGCTGGTCTTCGCTGTCGGTGTCGCAATTGCGGTCGAGCGTTACATCACGTTGTCGATGGTTACCAACAAAAACCAGGTTGTATGGAAGAAGGTGCAGCCTTTGCTGACGAATGGTGAGTTCGACGAAGCGCGTGAGATGACGAGCCAAGACGAATCCACAATTTCTCAGGTCCTGAACATGGGGCTGTCTCTGCAGGGTGCGGTTCGACGTCGTGAAGACATCGAGATCGCAATGGAAGAAAGCATGATGGACATCGTGCCGCGTCTTGAGAAAAGAACGCCGTACGTTGCGCTTGCTTCCAGTATTGCGACCTTGCTCGGACTGCTCGGCACGATCATGGGACTGATCCAGGCATTCACGGCCGTAGCTAACGCCAATCCGGCGGAGAAAGCGGATCTGCTGTCTGCCAGTATTTCGGTCGCGATGAACACGACAGCATTCGGCCTCATGGTGGCTATCCCGTTGCTCGTAGTGCACGCCATACTGACAAGCAAGACAGGCGACATCGTCGATAGCCTCGAGATGGCGACGGTGAAGGCGCTGAACGTCTTTTCCAGAAGGGCCAAGCGCGCAGTAGAGGCCTGAGCGTCGTGGCCAGGAAACACCACTACAAGCGGCGTACCAAGGCGGATGCGCACGAGATCGATGTAACCACCTTCCTCAACCTGATGGTGGTGCTGGTCCCGTTCCTGCTGATTACGGCCGTTTTTTCGCGCCTGACGATCGTCGAGCTGGATTTGCCAAGCTCGGCATCACAATCGAATCATCGGCCGGACACGTTTCGCGTCGAGGTGATCGTTCGGGAAGAGGGCATCGAGATCAGCAACGGTACCGCGATCATCGCGTCGATTCCGAAAAAGGAAGATGAATTCGATCTCGAAACGCTCTCCGACTTCATGGTGATGCTGAAGCAGCAATACCCTTCGCATGACGCGGCGTCCGTATTGATGGAAGCACAGATTCCTTACGACTACCTGATCCAGGTCATGGATGTTGTGAGAAGTGTTGAGCTGCCAGTCCAGGGCCAGGAAGCTGGCGGTGGTCAGGCGGTTGTCGATAGCCAGGAAGTTGTTGACGGTCAGGAGCAGATGCAGTTGTACGCGCTGTTTTCCGAGATTTCCGTTGGAGATGCACCGTGAGAAATTCTCGCCGAATAAAACGCATGTCACGCAACCGGGTGAAGATCACAAAGATGAACCTGACGTCCCTGATGGACGTGTTCACTATTCTCGTATTCTTCCTGCTTGTAAATTCCGGCTCCGTCGAAATCCTCGAGGCGCCTAAGAACGTCTTGTTGCCGGAATCCAAGGTTGAATCGAAACCCCGTGAGACCGTGATCATCTCTGTGAGCCCGGAAGAGATTATGGTGCAGGGGCAGCTTGTCGCAATGGTTGCCGACGTCATGGAAGGGCGGCCGGGTGCCATAGATCCTGTCACCGCGCGACTGTCTCAACTAAAGAACAACATCGTTGGTCCCACTACCCGTGTAGTGGCCGGCAGCCAGGAAGTCACGATCCTGGCAGACCGGTCCGTACCGTTCGCCGTGGTCAAGAAGATCATGTCGACCTGTACCGGCGAGGGGTTCGAAAACGTGTCTCTGGCGGTAATCCAGAGACCGTCGCAGATGGCCGCGAACTAGCTGCCACCACAGGGATGAAGGTGGAAACGTGAATCCAGAGTTTTCGGAAAAAGAACATTCATTACTCGAGCAGGTTGAAGAATCTGAGCTCGTGCTTGATGAACTCAACCGCGAGCTTCAGGGCTTCGAAGAGAAGCTGGAGAAGCTGGCCAGTCTCGATCAGCGATATGTGTTGCTGGGCGAGGCATGTCGTTCACTCGAAGTGCTTGACGATCTTGGCGCAACCGATCTCTTCTGGGGCGACACGGTTGATCCCGTCGGCTCAGCTGATCGTATTCATGAGGCGCGCAGCAAAATCGACAAGCATTGCGAAGAGATCGTAAACGTCGAAAAGAAACGCTCCGCGCTGATCGAAAAGATAGGCGAGCAAAACCTGACGCTGGACTGTCTGCACTACGATCTCACTGACCTGATGGACCGCGAAGAGGCGCGCCAGAATGAGTGGCGTGTCGAGCGGGATGAAGGCGAACTGCCACAGTATGAGCAGGTCATGCCATGGTCGAGGGGTTACGAAGAAGATCAGCGATTCCGCAAGTCTCTTGGCATGTCCGTGGCAGCCTCGTTTGCACTGGCGGTCCTTTTCAGCACCGTGGCGCTGCCGATTATCGATCGCAGCACAGAAATCGTAGTGCCCGAGCGCGTCGCGAAGCTGGTTCAGGCAGCTCCGAAACCGAAGGAACCGGAACCGGTTATTGAACAACCGGTCCCGGAAGAGGAAATACCCGAGCCCGAAGAGACAATCGTTGAAGAGCTTCCTGACAAAATCGTACCAGAGGCTCCAGAGGAACCAGCCATGGCTGCGGCTGACAAGCCCAACACCAAGGAGCAGGTCAAGACCAAAGGCATTCTCGCGTTTCGTGACAGTTTTGCAAGCCGCGCCTCGTTGCGCCCCACGGCTAATCTTGGGTCGCAGGCGCGCATCAGTAACGCCGGTGAAAACGCCGTCGGTCGACCGTCCCGATCCATGGTCAGCACGAATGCGCCTGGTTCCAGCGGCGGTATCAACCTGGCGGATATAAGCCGTGATGTCGGCGGCGGTGGTGGTGGTGGCATGGAAGGCGTTGCTGTTAGCCGCGTAGCCAGCTCGATCGGTGGTGGTGGCGGCACAGGCGACCGGCCGTCAGCTGGTGGTGGCGCCATGGCCGGGCGCACTGACGAAGAAATCCAGATTGTGTTCGATCGTTACAAGGCGTCGTTGTATCGCCTGTACAACCGCGAGCTTCGCAAGGATCCGACACTGCGTGGGCAAATGGTCATCCGATTGACTATCGAGCCCGACGGCACCGTGTCGATGTGCGAACTGCAGTCCACGGACATGAACTCCGAATTGTTGTCGCAGCAAGTAGTTGGTCGCATTGGAACCTTCAACTTTGGCGCCAAGGAAGATATTGGTGCCGTGACAATCATTTATCCAATCGACTTCCTGCCGGCTGCCTGATTCACGGTCGTAACGACCACGAAATCAGCAGGCGGGGATACTGTAGAAATTAGATGGATCTAAGTAACACAAGAAGAACAGGGACGCGCGGCGGTCAGCTGATTGCCTGGTTGTTCGCGTTCGTTTGCCTTTTGGGTATGGCGGCAACGGCGCAGGCGCAGGCGGTAGATTGCTCAGAATTTCCGAACGCCACGATCGACGGCAATGTAGATCCGAATCCGCCGTCGAACATCAATATCGATACAACTTGCCGAGTCCTCAATTTCCCGGCGAGTAATCCGCTGACGACCAACTTCGCGTTTTACACCAGCCCGGGACAGAACGACGAGCGCTGGCTGATCATCTTCGACAACGTTGTCCACACGGGCCAGATGGCCTGTAACTCAGTTGCGGGCCACAAGATCTGGTTTACAAACGGCTCATCGACCACGATCCAGGACGGTTGCCAGAATTACCTGATTCCGGTCGAGAAGATCGACAAGCGCAACCCGGCCGGCACGACGACGGCTGCAATCGGCGTGCCGTTTACCTACACAATGACAATACCGGTGCTTTTCGATCCGGCCACTGATCCCAATACAGGCGGTCCTGTAGGAGTTATCGACTGGCAGGGTTCAGTTAATGACCTGCATAGCGTCATCCTCACCGACGATCTAAATGCGACCGGGGTCGATCTCACGTACGTGAATCACACGATGTACTGGAAAGACTCTGGCGCCCCGGTCAGCCACACGTTCACGAACAACGGCGGACAGCTCAGCTACGTTCTCGATCCAATCATTCCGGCCACAGAGCAGATTGTCATCGAACTCACCGTCGTGCTCGAGGACACGCCCGTCAATGCGCCGGGGACACAGTTCGTCAACACTGCCAAGTGGAGTTTCGGGCGGCTGATTGAAGACGAGTTTTTCGAACCGCTGCCCGGTGAGTGGGGTATTACAGAACCGCTGACAATCGCGGCACCCGAACTCGTCATGACGAAGACCGGGCCGACGGATCTTAGCCGAACGTTGAATCTCGGCGAGTGGGGCGAGTTCGGGCTGGATGTACTGAACACCGGGCTGAGTGGCGCCTGGGATATCACAATTCGCGACCTGCTGCCGAACGGACCGACTGGCGGCATGTGTGATGTCACACCGGAAATTCTCAGCGCGCAGGTATTTGGCGTGGACGGCATCACCCCGGTGCCCGGCAAGGGGCCGCTCACCGAAGGAGTTGACTACACACTGAATTTCAGCGGTGCGCCAAGCTGCGAATTGACTCTTAACATTCTAACCGATCAGGGCGTGATCGGCGCGGGTGAGCGCCTGGTTATTTCCTACCGGACGCAGCTCGATTCCGACAGCGAGGATGGCGCATCGCTTACGAACATCGCCGGTGTGACGCAATGGTTCAATGGCGACGCGACTAACGTTGATCGCGTCGAATTCAACCGCACACTGACAGATGGCTCGCCCGGAATACTCGATCACGAGGACGCACATACGGTTCAAGTAGGCCTCTTCGGCTGGTTCTTCGAAAAGACGGTACAGAACGTGACCACGGGCGAGTACCCGGCGACGATAGCCGGTCCGGGCGACGTTCTTCGGTACTCGCTGCGTCTACAGACGACTGACGGCGCGCTAAACAACTTCCAGTTCCTCGACGACCTCGGTGCTTTCAATTCGAATGCTGCCTTTGTGCCCGGATCACTTGCGCTGGTTGCGGCGACCGTAACCGCAGGTGCAGTAACAACAGGTACAGATGCGTTCGGCGGCAGCAATGGCGACGGTATTGTTGACATCAGAAACCTGGACCTGCCGGCTGCGAGCGAAGTCACGATTCAGTACGAGGTGACGCTCGCGTCAAACCTGATCGACGGTACGGTAGTCACCAACCAGGCGGGGCTTTACGGACCTGCGTGGCTGGCCGACAGTGACGACCCGTTTGTCAACGGGCAAGCTGATCCAACAGTGCAGGGCGATGAAGACCCGACACGAGTCCTGATCGAAGCGGAACCGCCACCAGCGCTGACCAAGGCCAATACGCAGCCGACAGCAACGATCGGGGAAGAGTTCAGTTACCTCGTTACTGTTCCTTCGGTCGCGCACAATGCTGATATCTACGATGTTCGCATCATCGATGACCTGACCGCGTCGGCGGCAAATCTGCAATTCGTTGACGCGACATACGTATCCGGTAACGGCAACCTGATCAATTCGGGCAGCGATACAAACCTCGTTATAGAAGCCAATGGCAACGGCATAGATATTCCCGCCGGCGAACAAGCCGTAATCGAGATCACGGTAAGATTGCTCGATACCAGCACTAACGTAGCCGGCCTGGCGTTCACAAATACTGCCTCGTACACCTACAACCTGGTCAATAACGACCCTATCACGCAACGGCTTGGGGATCCGGGCACTACCGAGCCCATGACCATTGTTGAGCCTGACCTGACGCTCGAAAAGAGCGGGCCGCTGGGGGTGCGTCTTGGTCTTCCTGCGACATTCACGCTGAATATTCACAACGTCGGCGATTCTTCCGCGTGGAATATAACGATTGGCGACCTGTTGCCGAACCAGGCCGATGGCGGCATGTGCGATGCTGCACCGCAGAACATCACGGCACAGGTTTTCGAGAGCGACGGTGTGACGCCTGTTTCGGCGGTGTTCGTCGAAGGAACCGACTTTACGGCGACTTTCCTTGGTGACCCGACCTGCACGATGACTTTGTCGATGCTGACGAGCGAGACGGAAATTGGTGCGGACCAGCGGCTCATAGTCAACTATGAAGCGGAACTCGATGCGGGCAGTATCGAGAACGCCGTACTAACCAACATTGCGGGCGTTACAGAATGGTTCGGCCTCGATGTGACCGGTGCGGCACAGCAACCGTACGCCCGGACCTACGCGCGAGCGATTACCGACGGCACAGTCGGCACACTCGATCATGAGGATGCACATACGACCGCGGTCTTCACGCCGGAGCTAATTTTCGAGAAGTATCCCGTGAATGTGACGACGGGCGACAATCCTGCGGCGACAGCAACCCCCGGCGATACGATTCGATATGTGCTGTACATCGAGAATGCCGGCGATACGCTCATCGAAAATTTCAGCATTGTTGACGAACTCGACAGCTTGAATGGACTGCCGGCGTTCCAGGCAGGCACGCTCAATGTTGTTACAGTTCCGACTGGTGCGGATGCAAGTAATTCGGACCCGAACGGTGGCACGAGCGGCACTGGCCTGCTCGATGTTCGCAATCTCAGTCTCGATGGCCCGGGCGATAGCCTGCAGGTCGAGTTTGAGGTCACCCTTGCGCCTGTAATTGCCAACGATACGGTTGTTCTGAACCAGTCCGTCGCAATGTTCTCCGGCTTCCCGATTGCGCTCAGTGACGATCCGAATGTTAGTGGCGCAGCCGACCCGAATGTTGACGGGGATGAGGATCCGACAGAACTCCTGATCCAGTCCGCACCCTATTTCGATATCGATAAAGTATCCAGTTACCTTAGCGGTGACCCGAATGTACTTCTGGCAGGCGAGACGCTGCGCTATACGATTACGGTTCAGAACATCGGCACCGACAACGCGATAAACGTCGAGCTTGCTGACCAGGTGCCGGCGAACACGAGCTATGTCGCAGGAAGCACGACACTTAACGGCGTCGTCGTGGCGGATTCGACAAACGGTGGATCGCCGCTGATCGACGGCATACTGATCAATGCGCCCGAGGATCCGACACCGGGCGTCCTGAACGCCGGCGTCGCGGACAACACTGCGACGATTACGTTTGACGTTGTTGTTTACTCCAATGTGCCCGATGGCACGATCCTTTCAAACCAGGCATTCGTCAGCGCCGTCGACGACAACCTTGCCGACCTGCCGTCGGATGATCCGCGGACGGATGTGCCCGATGATCCGACGCGCGATGTCGTCGGCAACTTCCCGCTGTTGTTCGCTGAAAAATCTGCGGTCCTGCAAGTAGACAATGGTTCGCCAGGCGTCGTCGATCCCCTGGATGTTCTGCGCTACACGATTACCGTCTATAACAACGGTAGTGTGCCAGCGACGATGGCCGAGCTGTTCGATAACGTGCCGGCCGATGTTACCTATGTTGCCGATACCACAACGCTCAACGGTTTGCCGGTGGGGCAGCCTGATGGCGGCGTATTCCCGCTGGAGGCACGTCTGCCAATAAGTTCGGCGGATCTCACACCGCCGCTGCCTGGCGTCGATGAGGGCGTCCTGTCGCCAGGAGAAGCAGCTGTCGTTCAATTCGACATGCAGGTCAATGACGCCACTCCGCGTGGCACAGTGATTACCAACCAGGCGACTGTTTACAGTGACGAGGTCGCCAACCTTCTTACCGACGGCGACGGTAACCCGGCAACAGGACCAGAACCCACGGTGGTTGTCGTCGGGGATGCTCAGCTGCTGACGATCGTCAAGGAAGTGTCGGTTGTAGATGGTGGTCCGGCGATCCCCGGTGCAATGCTCGAATACGTCGTTACAGTGCAGAACGCCGGTACTGTTCCGGCTTTGTATGTCACGCTTCGAGACGACCTCGACGAGGTCAACCCGGGCTACCTCGCCTATGTCGACCAGTCTGCGACGTTGAATGGTCTGCCGGCAGGCGTGGACGTTACCGGTACCGTCATCACGGCGGACTATTTCACGGAATATGGCGCACTTCCTCCCGGGGAGTTCGCGGTATTGCGCTTCCGTGCCGTAATCGACCCGACCCTCGTTGAAGGCACGACGATCGTAAACACCGGCCGTGTCTACTGGGATGATCCACAGCAGCAGGCCGATGCGACCGTCATGATCGACGTGGGCGCCATGCCTGACGCGGGCATGCTCAGTGGCTACGTCTGGCACGACGCGGACCACGACAATGTGCCAGGTGGGTTGGAAACCCCGTTGGCAGGATGGACCGTGGAGCTACTGCTCGACGATCAACCTGTGCGCTCCGTCGTTACGGATGCCGATGGCTACTACCTGTTCATCAATGTGATCCCGAACTACGCAACCGGACAGTTCTACGCCCTACGCTTTACCGCGCCGGGCGCTGGAACAATGACGGCCGTGATGGGCGACACCGATTCCGATTTCACGGATGGTCCGCAACGGATTGATGAAATAGATGTGCAGGAAGGCAGTAACCTCCTGGCGCTGAATATGCCGGTTGACCCGAACGGCGTCATCTATGACTCGATAACGCGTGGTCCGGTAACGGGTGCCACGGTCACCTTGCTCGATGCTCGTAACAGTGTGCCGCTGCCGAGCAGCTGTTTTGATGATCCGAATCAGCAGGGTCAGATTACTGTACCGAACGGCTACTACAAGTTTGATATCAATTTCTCCGACCCGGCTTGCCAGAGCGGTAACAGCTTCCTGCTCCAGGTCACGGCGCCAGGCACGGCGTACGTGGCCGGCGTATCGCAGATGATACCGCCGACATCGGATCTCTCGACGTTGCCATTCGATGTACCGAGCTGCCCTGGGTCTGCGAACGATGCGGTGCTTGCGACGGCACAGCATTGCGAGGCACAGGTCTCTGAATTTGCACCGGCGGTAACGGTGCCGGCACAAAGTCCGGGTACTGCTTACCACCTGTTGCTGCGCGTCGATGGCACGCAGTCGCCGGGTACGAGCCAGCTATTCAACAACCATGTACCACTGGATCCGCGTCTGGATGGTGCTGTGGCCGTAACCAAGACGACACCGATGCTGAATGTCACGCGCGGCCAGTTGGTGCCCTATGTAATAACGGTAAGCAACTCGTTTGGCGCAGACTTGCGAGACGTCGTCGTTGTCGATCGATTCCCGACCGGATTCAGATATATAGAGGGCTCGGCGCGCTTTGATGGTGTTGAAAGCGAGCCGGTGATCAACGGTAACGAACTGGTCTGGTCAGATATTCTGCTCACCACCGACGGGACGCATGAAATCAAGCTGCTGCTGGCCGTCGGCGCTGGCGTTACCGAGGGTGAGTTTGTTAACCGTGCGCAAGCCGTGAATGAAATTACGGGCTCCGTAATGTCTGCGGAGGCCACGGCAACCGTTCGCATTGTCCCAGACCCGACATTCGACTGTACTGATGTCAACGGCAAGGTATTCAACGACTTCAACCGTAATGGTTTCCAGGACGAAGATGAAATCGGTCTGCCGGGCGTAAGGTTGGTATCAGCCAGGGGCCTTGCAGCGACAACGGACAGCCATGGCCGCTATCACATAACCTGCGCAATCGTTCCAAACGAAAGTCGCGGCAGCAATTTCGTCCTCAAGCTGGATGACCGCACTTTGCCAAGCGGATATCGTGCGTCGACCCGGCCGGTACAGGTGCAACGCGCG
>Ga0316201_10002504_pt1 | contig 13102 bp, 9 predicted proteins | sample CS6wburrow_MG_FD_204516 | JGI IMG/M metagenome (GOLD analysis project Ga0316201, IMG submission 204516) | Coastal sediment microbial communities from Delaware Bay, Delaware, United States - CS-6 worm burrow | ecosystem: Environmental > Aquatic > Marine > Coastal > Sediment | place: USA: Delaware... | reverse complement strand
ATCTGCCAAAGATTGAAGGTATTTAGCATGATTGGAACAAAGCAAAATATGCTCTTTAGGAAAGCCAAGGTTGATTATCAATTCAATATAGAGTTGATAACCGGCTACCCCTTTTAACGCGGCTCTGGGATCATCCTCTTTTTCATAGTATTTGAGGATACTAGGCAAGTGTTCATAGTCTTCATCAGCAAATTCTTCAATGGCTAACCGAACATCCAAGATGATATAGTCAACCTTGAGCAGATTTTCAGGATCATAGATAAACTCTAATCCATCTGCAAAAGTGAATTCCAAAAACACGCCCCGTTTTTCTAACAGAAGTCTCATTTCTTCTTTGTTAGTCGGACGTTGTTCACTTTCAATATCCTGCAAAAGCTCACCAAATACAAAATCAGTATAAGGTTTGACAGAATAGTTTTCTTCAAAATCCTCAACCCATAAGAATTGGCTCATATTTTTTCCTCAATGAGTAAGTGAGTCGGTATTTGTAATTCAGCGATATAGTGGTTCTGTGATACCAAAGTCGAAAAATGTCCTCCTAATTTTTGAGTAATGGTTTTCAAGAAAATCTGTCCTTTATGACTCCCTTTATCAGATCGTTTACTTTCATAAGGATTGTCACTTGAAAAAATGCAAAAATCGGGTTGAATTTTCCAATTGATTTTAAGTGTTGTATTTTCTTGAACGCTATAGTATTTAATCGCATTTAAAATCATTTCAGTCATAACAATAAGCAATATAGATTCCGTAATACCATAGCGTTCAAAATGGATAACATTGTCATCAACTATGTTGAGTTCTAAGGGAAATAAATGCGCTTTTACCCACTCAAATTTATTAGAGCTCATCATAAACGTCTCTTGCCACTGAATCTGCAATTTTTTCCATAAGCCAAGATATTCTTTTTTTCGTGCCCACTGTCTAGGAGTAACATTTATATCAGCACGATTGTTTCTTTTAGCATAAGCAATATAGTGTTGCAAGATTTTATTTCGATTATCTTCTATCAATAAATCGGCTAGTGCTAACAATAAAGATTTTTCGAGCGTTGCTAATATTGTTCCATTTCCCTCCCTATCTTGAAGTAATTTTTCACACAAATTTTCTGAATTGGTGGAAATAATGCCAAAAATATCAAACAAACCCCGCATAGTATCCAATGATTCTAAAGCAATATTCGGATTATTTTCATGTAGGGCATTGTAATATAGGACTTGTATAGAACCACGAAATTTATGGGCAATTAACCCCATCATATTTTCTAGTTCTGAGTTGGCTTTTTCTAGCTCTTGTTTAGCTTTTTCTTGTTCTTCGATTTTTCTGATTTTTTCTATATCTAATAATGCTTCATGTGCCGATTTGCGGATCGTGTCGATTAAGCCTTTTTGGATATCCTTTTCATTCAACACGATTTCTTCTAAAATTTCGCCCCTAGAAGAATCGTTTTCATTGCTATTTTCACCAGCATAAGCTTTAGAAAACCAGTATTCCGCTTCTTGAAGATTTTGAGAACATCCCAGTCCATCTTTATACATTATTCCCAACCGGTATTGAGCAGAAATCACTAAGGGATCATTTTCTTTGTCATGTTCGGCTACTTTACGAAGCCATTGTAATGCCTTCTCACAATCCTCAGTCACACCTAAACTATTTTTATAGGCAATACCTAAATTATATTGTGCGGTGATGTGTCCTTGTTCGGCTGCTTTTTGCCAAAATTCAATCGCTTTTTCTCTGTCAAGCTCAACAACGTTGTTTATGCCCTCATAGTAGATGTTACCTAAACGATATTGGGCTTCACAGTATTTCTTGCTGGCAGCTTTTTCCCAAAGATCAACTATTGTCTTTTCTTCTATATCTTTTGTAACACCTTCACCTTTATAATAAGCAAGGCCCAAGTTATATTGTGCCTTTGTATGTTCTTGTGTTGCGGCTTTATCCCACCAATCAACCGCTTTGACATAGCTTTGTTCAACGCCTTTACCTTCGTAATATGCAATACCTAACTCATATTGAGCATCATCATGTCCTTGGTTAGCCGCTTTTTCCCACCAATAAGTGGCTTGCGTATCCTCTTTATCTTTATAATAAACGCCCAATTCATATTGTGCGTTAGAATGCCCCTGTTTAGCGGCTTGTTCCCACCAATAAATGGCCTCTGTATCATCTGGAGCAACACCTTCACCACTCGTATAGGCATTACCTAAGTCATATTGTGCATCAACATGTCCCTGAGTAGCGGCTTTTTTCGACCAAACAACGGCTTGTGCATAATCTTGAACAAGGCCCTCACCTTCATAATAGGCCAGAGCCAAGTTATATTGTGCCTCTGCATGTCCCTGATTGGCGGCTTGCCAATACCAGGTTATCGCTTGTTCATAATCCAACTTAACGCCCGTACCATAATAATAGGCATCGCCTAATTTATATTGCGCGTCAGCATCACCTTGTTCGGCTGCTAATAAATCAGTTTGAAATTCTGTTTCAGCCATAAGTTATTATCCTTACAATCGTTATTATCTTTAATCAAGGGGGACATTTCTAAAAAAAGGGCCATCTAAATCTTGACGGCCGGATTGATTTTCGTTCAAAATTTATTTTGCTGCTCTTTCCGTGCAAAAATTATTTTGCGAAGGCCATGTTCATCATTGCTATAGATTGTCATAAAATTAGGGTAGTGCTGCAATGTGAGTGATATTGATAGAACATTTTGCACCGAAGCGAAGCGCCTTTGCGCCTTTGCGCCTTTGCGTGAGATTGGTTTTAGATCGAACCCTTTTTTGAGTTTAAAATAATAGCAACTTTATTGATTAAAGGATTTAAACGGGGTATCTCATGCTCCAATCCTTTATTAATATAATATACAATCCCGTTATGATTTATAAAAGGATTTAAAACCAACTACAAGGATTGCTAACTTCAATGCGATTGTATATAACGAATTTAAACCACTCACTACAAGGATTAGATATAATAAAGAATTTAAACGACTAACTATAACAACTATGAATCACACCCTCCCAAAAATCGGTTTCATTTCCCTTGGTTGCCCTAAAGCTACCGTGGATTCAGAACGCATTCTGACTCAGTTACGTGCAGAAGAGTATTTTATTACGCCCCATTATGAAGAGGCTGATTTGGTTGTGGTGAATACCTGCGGTTTTATTGATGAAGCGGTAGCGGAGTCTTTGGATGCGATTGGTGAAGCGTTGGCTGAAAATGGTAAAGTAATTGTCACCGGTTGTCTAGGGGCATCTGGCGATATTGTGAAAAAAACGTTTCCAGCAGTCTTAGCGGTGACTGGCCCAAATGCCTTGGAAGACGTGATGGATGCGATCCATGCCCAATTGCCGCCACAACATGATCCGTATACTAATTTAGTACCGCCTGGAGGGATTAAACTGACACCCCGTCATTATGCTTATTTAAAAATCGCGGAAGGCTGTAATCAAAAATGTCGTTTTTGTATTATCCCTACCCTACGTGGGCCTTTAGTGAGTCGGCCTATTGGTGAGATATTGGATGAGGCAGAACATCTTGTCAAAGCGGGTGTGCGCGAAGTGCTGATTGTGTCTCAAGATACGGCCGCTTATGGTGTTGATACCCAATACCGCTTAGATTTTTGGCAAGGCCGTCCGCTTAAAACGCGGATTGTTGAATTGGCTCGCCATTTAGGGGAACTCGATGCATGGATACGGCTACATTATGTTTATCCTTATCCTCATGTTGATCAAGTCGTGGAATTGATGGCAGAGGGTTGGATAGTGCCCTATTTGGATGTGCCGTTGCAACATGCTAGTCCTGGCATTTTGAAAGCGATGCGTCGCCCGGCGGATAGTGAACATCAGTTAAATCGTATTGCCCATTGGCGAAGCATTTGCCCCGATATCACACTGCGTAGCACTTTTATTGTTGGTTTTCCCGGCGAAACGGAGCAAGACTTTGAACAATTATTAGCCTTTATTCAAGCGGCACGTTTAGATCGAGTCGGTGCTTTCGCTTATTCACCGATAGAAGGGGCAACGGCGAATGCGTTGCCAGGCGCGGTACCCGAAGAGATTAAGGCAGAACGTTTAGCCCGTTTTATGACAATGCAAAGTGCTATCAGTGCAGAAAAACTTCAGGAAAGGGTAGGCCAAAATGTGACGGTATTGGTAGATGAAGTCACCTCAGAGGCCGTTTATGCGCGAAGCGCGGCTGAAGCGCCAGAGATAGATGGCAGTGTCATCATCGAAGTGAAGGATGCATTGGATTTATTAATGCCAGGCGATTTTGTTGATGTGACGATAACGGAAGCGGATGAGCATGATTTGTATGCCGTGTTCACATCTGAATAAGGAAGTTCCAAAAAAATACTGCACACGGGCACAATTTAAACTTTTATGTTAGCTGGGGGGTGTGATTAAAAGTACATGGCTGCTGGAAAGCCACTAATGCCGATTCAATGTTGGCTTTGTGTGTCGTGAGGGCAAATAAGAATATTGGAAAGAGGCTAAAACCGCATAAAGAATAATGAAAAACCATGCACTTTTAATCACACCCTTAGCTGGGCTTTTGTTTTGCCCATCAACCTCATTATGAAAAGTTAAGGGGCGCATTCCCAAAAAAAGGGTCATTATCAATCCGCACAAAAGCAAAATAACATGCATTCCAAGCGGGCCGCAAAATAACATGCACTCCCAGCGGGCCGTAAAATTTATTTTACGAAATGACCCTTTTTTTGGGAATGCGCCCAAAGTTAAGTTTGTTCCCGCGCTGAGTATATCTTAGCGACTTAGCGACTTGGCGTGAGAGCTTAAACTCTGTGGTACTCTGTGTTACTCTGTCCGTGTTGAAGCAGTGAACACTGATAACTGTTTTTTGATGTATTTGCATACTTATGCAAGGTTTTTATAGATATTACCAATAAATTCAAATACTTATTCATATCATACGGGCGACGAGAAAGCTTAGGCTTTGTTGGGCGATTGCACCAACAATTAAACTAACGATGAGGGTTTCACCACGGGCTATGATCTCGCGCAGCGAATTACTGCGTTTCATATTCAACCCCTTCGGGGTTACACATTTTAAGATTTTTATTGATTTGCCTTTGTACTTTATGCAATCGGGAAACGCTATAAAAGCGCTTGTTTTGGATAAGGTCTTATCAGGATAAGGGATTCATTTGTCAGTATTAATGGTTACTCCCTCCAGTTTCTTGTCTTTGACTTAATCCCTCCAAGAGTGTAATCATTTCCAAAATATAATCCTTGTCGTTCTTAAAGGAGAACACCATGAAATTCCCTTATGGGATTTGCGATTTTGAAAAAATTATCACCAACGGTTATTTTTATGTGGATCGTACTGATAAGATTCCACTGATTGAAGAAACGGGAGAGTATCTGCTTTTCTTGCGCCCCCGTCGTTTCGGTAAAAGCTTAGTGCTTTCCATGCTCGAAAACTATTACGATGTCGCAAAAGCTAAACAATTTGAACGCTTGTTTGGACATCTCGCGATTGGACAAAATCCCACTCCCAAGCATAATCAGTATTTTGTAATGAACTGGGATTTTTCGGCAATTGATTCAAGTGGCAGTGCCGAGGATATTCGGCAACAGTTGCACGATCATATCAATGGTTGCATTGAACACTTCAAGGCACATTATAAAGATTTTCTAGCGAATGAAATTGAATTACATCCGACTAATGCGATACGTTCCTTACAATCGCTACTTGCTGCCCTCCAAAGTACATCCTATAAACTCTATTTGTTGATTGACGAATATGATAATTTTGCCAATGAAGTCATGATGGCAGGAAAATCAAATAGTCGAGACAGATATGAAACATTGATTCAGGGAGAAGGGGCATTAAAAGCTTTATTCAAAGCCGTTAAAACCGGAACCAAAGGATTGGGGATTGATCGGATATTTATTACTGGCGTTTCACCAGTGGTGATGAGCGATATCAGCAGTGGTTTTAATATCGCTGAAGATATTTCTTTGCAAGCTGAATTTAATGATCTCTGTGGTTTTCATGAGTCGGAAATGACCGAGCCATTGCTTCAAATTACCAAGAAATGTAATCTGTCATCTGAAAAGAGGCTTGAAGCATTAACCGTTATGAAAATTTTCTATGATGGTTACTGCTTTAGCTATGAAACCAATGATTTGGTTTATAATCCCACATTAACCCTTTACTTTCTGAAAACCTTTCAGCGTACTTGTCAGTATCCCCACAAGATATTGGACAGTAATCTGGCAATGGATAAAGGGAAAATTACCTACATTTCTCAATTACCCCATGGGAATAAAATCATTATAAACGCTTTAAATGATAATCATCCTGTCGTTATTTCAGAATTGTCAGACAATTTTGGCATACACGAGATGTTGACTGGCACTAAAGATACCCCCTTTATGGCTTCACTATTGTATTATTTTGGCGTGTTGACTTTTGGCGGATATACCTTAAATGGGGAACTCATTCTTAGGATACCTAATTTGGTGATGCGTAAACTGTATGTTGAACGGCTCCAAGAATTACTTTTGCCCGAATGGACAATAAAAGAGAAAGCCATGCGTATGGTTCAACAGTTTTATCAAACTGGCGATTTGCAGCCGTTATGTCAATTTATGGTGGAAACCTATTTCAAGACATTCAGTAATCGGGATTATAATTGGACAAATGAACTCACAATCAAAACCGCTTTTTTGACGTTGTTGTTCAACGATACTTTTTATATCATGGATTCGGAAACCGAAGTGGGGAGGCGATATACTGACTTAACCCTGATAGTTCGCTTTGATATGCGCCGCTATCAATTATTGGATTTTCTGATAGAGTTTAAATATGTGAAGTTCAAAGAAATCGGTTTAAGTGCTGAACAAGTCAAACAACTGAGCGATGACGAACTTGAGGCTTCCGAAATCGTCAAAGACAAGTTCAAGGAATCCGAAAGCCAATTGAAGAGTTATCGGCACACGCTGCAATCCCGTTATGGCAATCAATTGCGCTTGCATTGTTATAGTGTCGTTGCTGTGGGTTATGAGCGGTTAATGACTCGTAAGTACAACGAATTTGGAGATTAAACTTAAAAAATATAAACGCGCTTAGACGCTAAAGACGCTAAAGACGCTATTTGTCATGAGAAATCGTTGCGTCTCTTGCGTCTCTTGCGCCTCTTGCGTTATCAATAAGTTTAGCGATTTTTGATGATAAAAAGATTAATCAGTGTTAATCATGATAATCAGTTTAATCAGCGTTCTATCCCTAAATCACAAAACACCGCATCGTATCAGGAGTGTTGGAACTTATTCAGCAAAAATCCGCTTCAAAAAATCCTGCAATGTTTTCCAAGAATCCTCATCTGCTGTTTTATCATAACCCACTGGTAGGTTAAGTTGTTTCGCAACCTTATTAGCATCGGGATTGGTAAAGCTATGTTGAGCACCAGGATAGGCGATAAATTCTAAATCGACTGTGGCATTTTCCATTTCTTGCTTAAAAGCTTTTACTTGATCAGGCGAGACAAATTGATCATCGTTTCCATGCAAAACGAGTACTTTGGTTTTCACAACGCCTTCCTGGGCAGGCGTTTGGGTTGCCAAACTGCCATGAAAACTGGCGACACCGTCCAAGTCTAGTCCAGCACGCGCCATGTCAAGTACAATACCGCCACCAAAGCAGTAACCTATTGCTGCAATTTTGGCAGCATCAACACGCTCTTCTTCTTCTAGCAAGGTGTATGCGGCCGTAAAACGCGCTTTGGCAACAGCCATATCGTTGATGACTACCATCATAAACTCCTTCGCTTCTTTGATATGTGCTGTGTTTTTGCCATCACCGTACATGTCCACAGCAAAGGCGATATAGCCTAATTCTGCTAACATGCGGGCGCGTTTGCGTGCATATTCATTGTGCCCCCACCCTTCATGAACCACTAATATGCCTGGGCGTTTGCCTGTGATATCAGTGTCGTAGGCGAGGTAGCCTTTTAAGGTTACGCCATTTGCGCTATAGTCTACCGGTTCACCTTTGATGTCAGCATAAGCGGGGAAGCCTGTAGACAGTAATAGTATCAATAAACTGGGTAATAATCGTTTCATGCTTGATGGCCTTTTGAGTTGTGGATTGAAAAATAAATGGCGCTAAAGCGCCTACTACAAACGAGTTAATAAAATAAATGAAAATTGAACAATTGGTCATTATTATTGAAAATTAGACATTACTCATTTTCAAGCTATCACTTGGCATAAAGACCAAGGCGTGTTAATTTTATTTCTTCTATAAGAATAATATAAATAACGGGATAAATATAGTACAACAGAAATAAACGAATATACTAGGGTAGCGTTGATTCAGTATTCAAAAATCCACCAACATTCTTTCTTTATAATCACTTTCATTAATTTTCACTAAACTCAAAAGCGAGCAGTATAATAAAAATGGATATCAAATCAGCATTGAAAGCGGTGACTGAAAATCGCGATTTAACGATGGATGAAATGTCATCCGTTATGCGAAGTATTATGACAGGCGAGACGACCCAAGCACAAATCGGTGGTTTTTTGATTGGGATGCGTATGAAGGGCGAAACGGTCGAAGAAATTGCGGCAGCCGCACAAATCATGCGTGAACTCGTCACGCCAGTGTCATTTGATGGTCAGTATGTTGTGGATATCGTCGGTACTGGCGGTGATGGCATGAGTACTTTTAATATTTCCACGGCCAGTGCGCTTGTCGTTGCGGCGGCTGGCGGAAAGGTGGCGAAACATGGCAATCGTTCTGTATCCAGTCAATCGGGTAGTGCTGATGCCTTGGAAGCCTTGGGTGTGAATATTAATATCAAACCTGAGCAAGTGGCTGAATGTGTTAATAAAATTGGTATTGGTTTTATGTTTGCCCCCTTGCATCATAGTGCGATGAAACACGCTATTGGGCCACGCCGTGAAATGGGAGTACGTACACTCTTTAATTTGTTAGGCCCTTTAACGAATCCGGCTAATGCGCTCAATCAAGTCATTGGTGTTTTTAGTAAAACGTGGGTAGAACCGGTGGCACAGGTGTTAAAACGTTTGGGTAGTGAGCATGTTTTGGTTGTCCACTCAGAAGATGGCTTGGATGAAATCAGTATCTCGGCACCGACTTATGTTGCAGAATTAGACAACGGCGTTATCACAACTTATACGTTGACCCCTGATGAATTCGGTTTTAATCGTGCGGCTTTAAGCGATATACAAGTCAATTCCGTTGCTGATAGCGTCGCGATGCTACTCGGCGTATTAGATAATAAAAACAGTCCTGCGAGAGATATTGTCACACTTAATGCGGGAGCGGCCATCTATGCTGCGGGTTTAACCGCAAGTCTTGCAGAGGGCATCACACAAGCACAAACGGTTTTGAGCCAGGGTGCTGTCCGCGAGAAACTGACGGCCTGGGTGAATTTAAGCCAAAGTTTTTAAAGTGACAGTCTAGGTGATATTTAAGTCAACGTTTTTAAAGCTAAATCCCCCCACCTTTTTCAAAGGGGGATACACCTTTTGCATTTTTCAACTCGAAATTCGCATAAAAAGTCGCCATTTATACAGTGGGTAGTCGTTAATAGCGAATAACATTCGTCATTGTGATGATATGATTAGTGATGGATAAGGGGTTAGGCCGTTTGCTCTGACAACTGAGAAACGCAAGTTTTTGATTTAAAATCATAACGAAAAAACGAATTGTGGGATAATCACTTTATAATGATCTCTTATCTAATTCACGAGTCAATTATCAATGAGTAGAGACGCACGGCCGTGCGTCTCTAGCGATGCATCGCATCGAAACAGAGACGCGAGGCAGAGCAAATCTACGAAAACTGATAGGTGGTAAGTTAGGATGTTCGTTTTTCATTTTTTATTGATATAACCACAGATTCCACGGAGGTTCTATTTTTCCATAGCGCATGTTATTGCTATCAATACTCAATGTTCAGAAAAAGGGAAAACATTGGTAACCAAAGCGATGTGATGTTTATGGGGGAATGGGGAAGATTTAAACAAACGTTTTTTTATGAACTATCTCGACAAATAGGGGCTAGGGCAAAGGATTGTCCTTGTGTGAAGGTAGAGACGCACGGCCGTGCGTCTCTACTCAACGAGCCCAGTGCCATGTAACAAGAAACGATTAGATTAAGATTAAGAATAGAAGCACAGTTACAGATCACTGATCAGTGATCACTGATCACTGATCACTGATCACTGATCACTGAAATATAGGTAAACAATAATGAGCGGTACACCCAACATGCTAAAAAATTTATTCAAACGAAAATCAGCGTTGAGCCAAACCCCCGATATTTTAAAAAAGATTATCCGACATAAGGTGGAAGAAATTGAAGCACACTCTAAAAGTATTTCTTTGCGTAGTCTCGGCCACATGGTTGCTAACTGCCCCCCACCGCGTGGATTTGTCGAAGGGATAAATGCACGACTGCAATTACAACAACCCGCTGTTATAGCCGAGATCAAAAAAGCATCGCCTAGCCGAGGGGTGTTGCGGCCTGATTTTGATCCCGTAGCCATTGCAAAAAGTTATGAAGAAAATGATGCTGCCTGTTTGTCCGTCCTTACCGATAGAGAATTTTTTCAAGGGGCTGATGAGTATCTGTCGCAAGTCCATGAAAGCTGTGTGCTGCCTATTTTGCGTAAGGATTTTATTATTGATGCTTATCAAATTTATGAGTCCCGCGCTATCGGAGCGGACTGTATTTTGCTTATAGTGGCTGCATTAGATGATACACAGTTGCGTGATTTAGCTGACTTGGCAAATCATTTGGGTATGGATGTGCTTGTTGAAGTGCATACCCGCGAAGAATTAGAACGGGCACTGTCATTGAATACGCGCTTGATAGGTATCAATAACCGTAACTTGCAGACTTTTACCACACAGGTTAAAACCACTTTGGAATTATTACCTTTGATTCCTAAAAAATTTATTGTGGTGAGTGAAAGTGGTATTCATACGCCTCAAGATGTGAAATTATTGCGTAGGGCAGGTGTGCATGCTTTTTTAGTAGGTGAAGCTTTTATGAAAGCAGATGATCCTGGGGCGGCTTTGTGTCGTTTATTTAACTAATTGAAAGTATTGATTTTTATCATGATTGATACAGGTTACTTTTTATGTCTCAACTACTTGTTGTCCTTAAACGCCATACATTACGGTGGTTGCTCAGCTTAGCCATATTGTTATTTTTTGTTTTGCATACAACCAAGACTGTTGAATGGAGCTTTATTAACGCTTTAGAACATAAAGCCTATGATGCCAGGCTAGATTTCACGATGCCTAAAACAGTCGATTCTCGTATTCTGATTGTTGATATTGATGAACACAGTTTGAGTGAAATAGGCCGTTGGCCTTGGAATCGTTCAGTTATGGCGCGTCTCATTGACCAATTATTCGACACCTACGAGATTGATGTCCTTGGTATGGATATCGTATTTGCCGAACCCGATGACAGTTCTGGGTTGAAAAAATTACAAGCCCTCGCAGAAGGCCCTTTAAAAGATGAAACGGCGTTTTTAAATCGACTCAAAACGCTCGAAACCAAATTGGATTATGATGCTTTATTAGCGCAAAGCATGCAGAATCGTCGAATCGTATTAGGTTATGCTTTTACCACGGCTCAAGAAGAGCAGTCAGATATAAAAGCTGGCAAACTACCCTCTCCTACCTTTTCTCACGAAGACGTACAAGCCTATCATTTGAGTTATTTGACGGGTAAAGGTTTTGCCGCCAATTTACCCCAATTTCAGGATAATGCCATTGCGGCAGGCCATTTTAATGTTGATCCTGATCCTGATGGTATCGTGCGACGTGTACCCATGCTTTATGCTTACAAAGGAGAATTATATGAATCACTCTCACTGGCAATCACACGGGTAGCCTTAGGGGTTCAAGATATTGAATTGAGTTTATACTCACAAGACGGACAACCTCACTTAGAAAACTTGATGGTTGGCAATCGGACGATTCCTGTTGATGACTTCTTTCAAACCTTAGTGCCGTACCGAGGATCGCGGCGCAGTTTTCCTTACGTGTCGGCGACAGATGTATTGCATGGCCGTATTAAAGACCCTAATATTTTGAAAAATAATATTGTTTTATTAGGCACCTCAGCGCAAGGTTTGCAAGATTTACGGGCTACGCCAGTGGAAAGTATCTTTCCTGGGGTAGAAATTCATGCCAATATGATTTCAGGCATGTTAGATAATAATCTGATGTCTCAACTGTCTTCAGAAAATAAGCTAGAAACGCTGCTATTAATTTTGATTGGCATCATCATGATTAGTTTACTCCCCTTATTCAGTCCCCTGATGGCTACAATCGGCACTCTAGGGTTATCAGGATTAGTGATTTGGATTAATATGACGGTTTGGCATGACCAATATTTTGTCTTACCTTTAGCGACGACGCTTTTATTAATCTTAACGCAGTTCCTCTTCAACATGTCTTATGGCTATTTTCTGGAATCAACTAACAAACGCCATTTAACAAATTTGTTTGGACAATACGTGCCACCCGAATTGGTTGATGAGATGAGTAAAAATCTGGGGGGAAATCAATATCAATTTTCTATGGAAGGCGAAAGTCGGAAAATGACCGTTTTGTTTTCAGATGTGCGTGGTTTTACCAGTCTTTCTGAAGGGCTTGAACCTAAAGAGTTATCTCAGTTAATGAATGAATATCTCACACCCATGACGCATATCATTCACGAACATCGCGGTACAATTGATAAATATATGGGTGATGCCATCATGGCATTTTGGGGTGCCCCTTTAATTGACCAGAAACATGCGCGTCATGCGCTTGATGCGGCTATGGAAATGCTTAAGCATTTAGAAATATTGCAGCAAGAATTTAAGGCAAAAGGCTGGCCGGAAATCAAAATTGGTATTGGCATCAATACCGGTGTGATGAGTGTCGGCAATATGGGATCACAATTTCGTATGGCCTACACAGTATTAGGTGATGCGGTGAATTTAGGATCACGCTTAGAAGGCGCGACTAAACAATATGGTGTACAGCTTATCGTGAGTGAAGCAACCCGATATGCGGTGCCTGAATACCTTTACCGCGA
>Ga0316201_10002503_pt1 | contig 13103 bp, 12 predicted proteins | sample CS6wburrow_MG_FD_204516 | JGI IMG/M metagenome (GOLD analysis project Ga0316201, IMG submission 204516) | Coastal sediment microbial communities from Delaware Bay, Delaware, United States - CS-6 worm burrow | ecosystem: Environmental > Aquatic > Marine > Coastal > Sediment | place: USA... | reverse complement strand
GAGAAGCCCATTATCAACACGATGGGAAATGAAGGAACATTTACGCTGAATCTGTATACCGCAGACTTTACGACATCCAGTCGCATGTCCGAGGCGATAAATACTCAATTTGGTCTGGGTACAGCAAAAGCAATCGATCCTGTATCGGTTGAAGTCGTGTCTCCAAGAGACAGGGCACAAAGGGTCGAATTCATGTCCATGGTGGAAAATCTGACGCTACAGCCAGGTGATGCTTCTGCGCGTGTGGTGATTAATTCAAGAACCGGCACCGTTGTTATCAGCAATATGGTGCGCGTGACACCGGCGGCAGTTGCTCATGGCAGCCTGGTGGTAACGATTACCGAAGACAAGCTGGTTAGCCAGCCCTTTGCGCCATTCACGAGTGGGGCCACAACCGAGGTTGTGCAGGATACACAAATCGATATACAACAGGAACAAAATCATATGTTCGTGTTCGAGCCGGGTGTTGATCTTAACGATATCGTACGTGCCGTGAATCAGGTCGGTGCAGCGCCGGGTGATCTTGTTGCCATCCTTGAGGCGCTGAAAGAGGCTGGCGCCCTGAGGGCGGAGCTGGTTGTTATCTAAGTAACCAATACTGCTTAACCTATGAGTACTGGTAGCATCATGCATAACGAACTGTCCAATGCCGGTATGTATACCGATATGAGCGGCCTGGCAAAGCTGCGTGCACAGGCATCTCAGAAGTCACCCGACGCAAACAAGGAAGTCGCCAGGCAATTCGAGGCGCTGTTTATACAGACTATGCTCAAGGCCATGCGCGAGGCGAGCCAGTTGAGTGAAACCACCGATGGTGAACAAACCCGTTTTTACCAGGATATGTATGACAAGCAGATCGCACTGGATCTGGCCAGAAAAGACGGCATTGGACTTGCCGCGATAATCGAACGTCAGCTTGGCGGGCCGGCAGCCGCTGATGCCGCATCCCTGGCTCAGGCGGTATCCCCGGTGCAGGCGGTATACCCTGCTCGGGCGGTATCCCAGGCTCAGGCGATATCTCCGGCACAGGCGGTATCCCAGCCCCAGGCGCCATCCCAAATTACACAGAAATCAACGCAAAACACCCCTGCAAGATGGATGCCAGCCAGCCAGGAAGCTTTCATACAGGACCTCTGGCCCCATGCTGCAATAAGCGCTAAAGAACTGGGTGTACCTGCCGATGTATTAATAGCGCAGGCCGCGCTTGAAACAGGTTGGGGCAGAAAGATGATTCACGACCCGCAGGGCGGCAACGCGTTTAATTTGTTTGGCATCAAGGCTGATAAACACTGGCAAGGTGAGCATGTAAACGTTCCTACGATCGAATACCGGGATGGAATTGCGCAGCGCGAACATGCCTCGTTTCGTTCTTATGCCTCTCTGAGTGAGAGCATGGATGATTATGTGGCATTTTTACAGCAAAACCCTCGTTATCAACAGGCGTTGGAAAAAGCGGGTAATGCACAGGACTTTTTAATGGAGCTCCAGCAGGCCGGTTATGCGACTGATCCTGCTTATGCAGAAAAGATCTACGACATCATGAATCGGGACGTTTTCTCGAAGACTGTGTCTGAACTGCGTCTGTCTGCTGGCTTCACGAAAGAGCCTGCCGGTTAATTAACATTCAATATTTAATCATGGTGTTCAGCATGATAGCAGCAATGAATATCAACAGGAGTTAACAAAATGGCTGGCGGAGACTTATTCAGTATTGGCACTTCAGGCTTGCTTGCGTTTCAACGTTCGCTGAACACGATCAGCCATAATATTGCTAATGTCAATACCAAAGGTTACAGCAAGCAGTCAGTAGACCTGGCAACAAGGCCGCCACAGGCCACTGGCTATGGCTTTGCTGGTAATGGCGTAGAAACTGTCACCATACGGCGGTCTTACGATGCCTTCGTAGAAAGCAGCTTGCGTTCCAGTACTTCAGCAACAGCAGAATTCGAATCTTTCCACGCACTGGCCTCACAGCTGGATAATGTACTGGCCAACACTGATACCGGTATGAACTCATCACTGCAACGCTATTTTAATGCCGTTCAGGATGTTGCTGATACACCGTCTTCACCTGCAGCACGGCAAGTACTGTTCAACGAAGGTCAACAACTTGCAACCCAGTTCAATGAACTGGCTGACTGGATAGAAGGCGTTCGCGGGCAGGTCAACAGTGAGATACGAAGTGGCGTCGACGAAGTTAATCAGATCAGCGCGGCGATAGCTGAACTGAATCAGGCGATTGTGATTGAGCAGGGGCGCGCAGGTCATCCACCGAATGATCTGCTCGATCAACGTGACACCCTGATCAAGGATATGTCAGAACTCGTGTCCGTAACAACGCTGCAGCAGGATGATGGCTCCGTTAATGTTTTAGTCGGAACCGGCCAGGTGCTGGTTAGAGGCAACACGGCCACACCACTGACCGTGGTACAGGAAGCGGGTGATCCTAACCAGCTGGGCGTTGCAGTGCAGGGTAATGCTGGCGTTCTGGTACCTGTTACCAGTCAGCTATCAGGCGGACGACTGGGAGGTGTAATCAACTTCCGTGAGCAGATGCTCGATCCGTCCAGCAACAGTCTTGGCCTGGTTGCCATTGGCATGGGTAATTTTGTTAACGAGCAGCATCAGCGTGGTATGGACCTGAATGGTGTGCTCGGACTTGATGTCTTCAGCGTGGCCCAGCCGCAGGTGCTTACTGTGGCCGGCACTCCGGGTAATGTTTCGGTTGCGCTTGATGATGTATCGCAGTTAACAAATTCAGATTACAAACTGCGGTTCAATGCCGGTACATGGGAGCTGACAAATAAGCTGACCGGCCAGAATGTTGCCATGACGGGCACGGGTACCGCGGTAGATCCATTCATCGCAGAGGGTATGTCGATAGAAATATCTGCTGCACCAGCCAATGGTGATACTTATCTATTACGTCCGACACGTAATGGTGCAATGGATATGCAGATGGTGCTGGCTAACAGCCGCCAGATTGCTGCAGCGGCACCTGTCAGGAGCGCCGCTGCTAGCGCTAATACCGGCACGGGTGTCATCACAGCCGGTTCGGTCAGCGATATTAATAATGCGGTTTTCCAGGCTACCCCTGGCCAGCTGTCGCCACCGCTACTGGTGCGTTTCACCACTGGCACCAGCTACGACATTTACGATAACACGAACGCTGCCAGTCCGGTTCTGCTGGAAGCCGGCATAGCATATGACCCGGCAACCGGGGCTGAACTGTTCCCGACGCCCGGTGGTCTGGATCATGGCTATCGCATGCAGTTAACGGGGGCACCGCTCGCCGGCGATGAATTCAACTCCGAATATAACACCGGCGGTATAGGTGATAACCGCAACGCGCTGCTACTGGCGGGTCTTGCCACTGACAAGTTAATGTACGGGGGCAGCGCAAGCATTACCGACACTTACAACGGCCTTGTTGCTGATGTCGGCACCGGTACCAAACAGGCCGAAATAAACAGTCTTGCACAGAAGCGAATACTGGAGCAGACACAGGCAATCCGGGAATCGATTTCAGGGGTTAACCTCGATGAAGAAGCGGCTAACCTGATCCGGTATCAACAGGCCTACCAGGCGGCGGCACAGGTGATATCAACGGCGAATTCGTTATTCGATACCCTACTCAATGCTGTGAGGAGATAAACCATGCGTATTTCAACATCGTGGATTTTTCAGCAAGGCGTTAATGCCATGCTTGACCAGCAGACTACGCTCGCAAAAACACAACAGCAGCTTGCAACCGGCAAGAGGATCCTGGCACCGAGCGATGACCCGTCAGCATCGACCCGTGTGCTTGAACTGGATCAACTAATCGATACCTCGAAGCAGTATCAACGCAACTCGGATTACGCCGAGACACGGCTTAGACTCGAGGAAACTGTGCTGACTGACGTTGGTGACATTCTGCAGCGGATCAGGGAACTGGCCGTGCGCGCCAATAATGACACCTTGAGTGCAGGAGACAGGATGGCCATTGCAGTTGAGGTTCGAACCAATCTTGATGGATTGTTACAGCTCTCGAACAGTAAAGATGCGACCGGAGAGTATTTATTCTCAGGTTACAAGACAGGTACTCAAGCATTCAGTGATAATGGGGCGGGGAATTATTCTTACGATGGTGATCAGGGCGAACGCAGCCTGCAGATTGGACCCACGAGACAGGTCTCTGTCGGCGACTCGGGTGATAACGTATTCATGAAAGTAGATAATGGCGCCGGTGGCATCGGCAGTATGTTTGAAGCGCTGTATGATTTTGCCGTTGACCTGGAGGCCAATGCTCCATCGGCAACAACATTAACACGGCTGGATTCGGCGATAGACGAAGTGTTGAATACCCGGGCATCGATCGGTGCGCGCCTCAACACGATCGACAGTCAACGCAGTATGAACGACTCATTTGATCTTCTATTGCAGGAAAATCGCTCGACTCTGGAAGATCTCGATTATGCAGAAGCAGTCAGCCGGTTTGAACGTCAATTACTGGCGCTGCAGGCGTCCCAGCAAAGTTTTGTGAAAATAGAAGGGCTGTCGCTGTTTAATTATTTATAAAGAGTAATCGCATATGCATGCGATGACAAAGCGTTGAACGGTGCAGTTCCTGCATCAGATTGATCCAGTACAGAAACAATTATTAGGTCAATTTTAAAAATTAAAGTCTATAGCTCTGCTCGCTAATAACCCGATCAACAGTAAGCCTGCTGTTGAAAGGCTGTACGATCAACACACTTCTGACCCTATCTTATTGATTTATAAAGACTATATTTTTCTATTAATTCTCTAAAGATATCCCTCCGCTCGCCGATGTTATAGCTGGAAGCGGTGAATATCTCGATTTTAGATATATCCGCTAAATACAACGCGCAGCCCTGAGTGGTTGTGCAGATAGATTGGAGAAGACACATGTCACTTATCATTAATACTAATATTATGTCGCTCAATGCACAGCGTAACGTCAGTGCAACCAATAACGACCTGGCAACATCACTGCAGCGCCTGTCGTCCGGCCTGCGTATCAACAGCGCCAAGGATGATGCCGCAGGTCTGTACACGGTTGAACGTATGACCGCAGACATCCGTGGCTTGAACCAGGCTGCTCGTAACGCCGCTGATGGTATTTCGTTGTCACAGACGGCTGAAGCCGCGCTGGGTAATATCGGCGAAAACCTGCAACGTATACGTGAACTGGCTGTCCAGGCTTCGAACGGCACGGTCGAAGACCGCACCGGTCTGCAGACTGAAGTCGATTTGCTGTCTGATGAAATCGCACGTGTTGTTGATGCTGCCAGCTTCAATGGTGTGAAATTGCTGGATGGTACTACATTAGCCAACCTGGATTTTCAGATCGGCCAGGATGCGGGTGAACTGATATCAATTGCTGCTGCAGACCTGGATATCACAGGCATTACGGCCTATGGTGGTACCGGCTCTTTTGACGTCAGCACAGCGGTTTTGTCACAGGCTGTTTTGACCGCTGCAGATGCTGATATCGACGCTGTTTCTCAGTTACGTGCCACCTTTGGTGCCACCCAGAACCGGTTCGAGTCGGTGATCAGCAGTGTACAGAGTTATGCAGAGAATGTAACTGCATCACGTAGCCGCATCCAGGATGCGGATTTTGCGGCCGAAACCGCGAACCTGACCAAGGTACAGATCATGCAGCAGGCGGGTGTTGCCATGCTGGCACAGGCAAATGCTGTACCGCAGAACGTGCTTGCACTGCTGCGTTAAGTTAGTGATCGTTAATGTCCGGGGCTATATTGCCCCGGACACACATGAATAAGGTGACCATTATGGTGACTGAAATAGATGCAGAAGTTCTCTTTACCGTTAACTCCCGTCAGGCACGTGGTCCTGAGAAAGTTCATCCTGTAAATCCGGCCAAACCTGTACAGGAACTGCCGGATGATGGCAAGAAATTGCCGCCGGGAAGCAACGATCCCAAAGAAATAGATGATGCTGTGCAGGATATTAACGAACATATCCAGGTTGCGCACCGTGAATTGCTGTTTAGTGTTGACGAAGACAGTGGCCATGCTGTGATAAAAGTCATGGATATGAACACTAAAGAGGTTATTCGGCAAATTCCCAGCGAAGAAGCGCTGAAATTTGCACGCATGATCGAAGAAGGTGCTGATCTCGAATTAATCAATACCTATATCTAAACTGGCACTGAACTTGCTTCATTACCTGGTAACGATGCCAGTAATAGTCTTACTATCGAGCAACCATTGTTGCTGGCATGTTAACAGCGCAAAACAAAACCAGATAATAAGTTTGACCATCGATGTAAGAATAGAGATTTCCCGGAGATAAGAATGGCAACAATTTCAGCAGCAGGTGTCGGATCAGGACTGGATATACAGTCGATTATCAGTCAGCTGATGGAAATAGAAAGGCAGCCACTGCAAAGGCTGCAGTTCAAACAGGGCCAGCTCGAGGCGCAGATCAGCGCCTATGGACAACTGAGCAGTTCATTATCGAATTTCCAGGCTGCGATGGAAAAACTTGGTTCAGTCTCTGCGCTCAAGGTATTCAACGGTACTAGCAGCAATCCTGATGTCATCAATGTCACACCAACCAGCAGTGCCGAGCTGGGCAGCTTTGGTGTTGAAGTTGTGCGTCTCGCTGAGAATCACAAAATGGCCACGCAGGAATCCCTGGATACCGATACTTTTGGTGGTCGAAGAAATGATGCGCTGAATATCCAGCTTGGCAGCGATCCTGCCAATACAATTACGGTTGATTTGCGTCCTGCGAAAACGCTGTCTGAAATCCGTTCCGCAATTAACGACGATCCAAATAATCCCGGGGTAACCGCGACCATCATCCATGGTGACAATAATAACCAGAAACTGATACTGACAGCCGATGACAGCGGCGCGGAAAATGCACTCACATTATCGACATCCGGGCGAATAAATTTGAATGCTTTTGGTTTTCAGACATTGAACGACATCGCGGGTGACACCAGCCTGCTCGATGCCGAGTTCACTGTCGATGGTTATACCATTACACGCCCGGGCAATGACATCAGTGACGTGATCAGTGGTGTGACGCTGAATCTTGTCAGCGAAGATCCGGGAAACACGCATACCATTGCTATTGAACGTGACCTGGAAGCTGTTGAGGAAGCGGTACAGTCATTCGCAACTGCGTTCAATGAATTACGCGCTTCGATCAAAAGCCTGCGTGCCGGCCAGCTCGAGGCTGACAGTTCATTACTCTCGATCGAGCGTCGGATTTTTTCTGTGCTGAATAACCCGGCCACGGGCGGCAGCTACAGCGTGCTTTCCGAGGTGGGCCTGAGTATACAGAAGGATGGCACCATGTCGCTGGACAGCAGCGATCTCAAGGCGGCACTACAGTCTGATTTTGATGGCGTAGCACAGCTGTTTGCAGCTGATGGACAGGGTTATGCCAATCGCCTGGAAACACTGGCAGACAGCTGGTTAACCACGGGCGGATTGATCGATTCGCGTGAGGATGGTCTCAAGGCGCGCGTGGATGACCTCGTCGACAGGCAAATATCGTTTGAACGTAATCTTGCAATCGTTGAATCCCGCTATCTTGCGAAATTCACAGCGCTGGATGCACTGGTAGGACAGCTGCAAGGCACAGGACAGTTTTTGACGAATCAACTGGCACAGTTACCTGAAGCATACACGGGTGAGTAGTGCCAGGCATAATACTGGTGAATATTAACAATACTGGAGAAGCTTAATGGGTATTTCTACATCAGGGAGTAACGTTAGTCATTACAAACAGGTGGACTGCTATACCGGGGTAACCGAAGCAGATCCTCATCAATTAGTGCAGATGCTGTTAGATGGGGCGCTGGGAAAAATAGCAGTTGCCAAGGGCCTGATAACACGCAGTGACACAGCACAGAAAGGCGAGGTTATTGGCCAGGTAATTTCAATCGTCGGCGGCCTGCGCTCCAGCCTTGATATGACAAACGGCGGTGAGATTGCGGCTAACCTGGATGGTTTGTATGTGTACATCGAAAGCCGCCTGCTTGAATCTAATTTGAACAATGACGTCGTCATCCTCGATGAAGTCGCATCATTGCTGCGTGAAGTTAAAACAGCGTGGGAATCGATTCCTCCAGAATCGAGGTCAAAACCGGCTGTCAATGCTGCCGCGGTGTAGATCCTGTAATTAGTCAACACCACAGTAAAGTATATATAAAAATAGTTATTAAATGGGGCGACCAATGATTGAACTCAAGCAAGACAAAACCGCAAACATTTCAGATCTGATCGAGCATAGTCATGCTATGTTAGGGCATGCAGAAGCAGGGGAGTGGGAAACGGTTATCGAAGATGAAGTGATACGTCGTCAGCTCATCAACACGTTTTTTTCGAAACCTTCAAACATCGCCAACGAGCCTGACATCAGCACTGCCATACAGGAGCTGCTGCTGATCAATGACAAGCTGGAGCAGCTGACAACCGATGCCAGGACCAGGGCAAAAACAGAGGCAGGCTCAATCAGCAACGGGCGCAAGGCCATCAGCGCCTACGCGGATAATGCGGCTTGATCATTAACCTGAATCCGTAATGATTCACCAATATCACACCCTAATCGGGTAATAAAATAAGTCCACAGATGAACGCAGATAAACACAGATGTTTTTATATTCCACCTGCCGCTACACTGCTCCACGCGAAAAAGCACAAATAAAATTGATGTCACTTCTGCGCAAGCGCACTGCTGTCCGTAATAATCGCGAAGTTAGCAAACGTGGCCTCACAATGCGGCTTTACCCATGTTTTATCAACATTAAGACTTAAATTTATATACTCTCCAAACAGCGTCATTCCGGTATGTTTTTAGCCGGAATCCAGCGTCTTTGTTAAATTGCAAACAGAATAGTGGTCCGCGAAAAACGCAAATAACGCGAACAAAAATAAAAACACAAGCACAATTAAAGGATTTAGCACTTTTTGCGTCCTTTGCGTTTTTCGCGGACAAATAACATTTTAATATCTGTGTTTATCTGTGGACTGAGTTTTTTATTTGCATGTATTTTCTGACGCTGTTTGTCAGATCAAATACAGACCACTACAGCTCAACGTCTACGCCCAGCTCTTTGGTCCAGACCAGTTTTCCAATGATCTTGAATTTGGCAACCGACAGGGCGCCGCGTTTTTTACGTTGAGTATTGGCGTCCTGTATCGCATCGATGATTTCTTCGCGTGAGGCCTGATACATCTCCAGTGGTTCAAATTCGTCATCCATCAACGACAATATAACCAGGTCCCAGTCACCATCAGTATTTAACTGGCCAATACGATGTCCCGGTTTTACCGAGTCACCGACAACCCGGCTTTTAATCTGAATTCGCAAGCCTTCGCGCTCATTTCTGCCTGTCGCATCAAAGCCTGCGGATTGATCCTGATTAAGCTCGAGATCAAGATGCCGGGATACATCGTGGCGGGCTATTTCACCAGAGACAGGCAGCATTGTTCCGGTCGTGCGACGAAACTCTGCCGCAAGCCTCCGGGTTTCCTGAATCAGTTTGTCATACGAATATAAAGACATTACTGTTCTATTAGTATATTTATTGTTTATATGCGAGAGGATGCAATGTTATTGGGATCGTGGTTGATTACAAAGCTGCTATGTTGATGCCGATTACTGATAGTTTAAATATCAGGCTTCACTATGGAAAACAGGCTGTGTGGCAGACATCCAGCTATTTCGTAACGACATAATCATGACATTGCAGCTGGAAATGGCGACGGTTGTTTGTCGCGCCTCAACTAGACAAATTGCAACATATTGAAATAAAAGGAAAATAAATAATAGGCACGGTACTTGCTCTAACAAAAGCAACATAGATAAACAATAATGTTGCGAGCGGTATATGAATCGTGCAGATAACTTAACGGGTGAGCAGCTTGAAGATGCATTCCAGCTTTTCAATCAGCTATCAGAGACGCTGGCTGAATCTTATGGTGACCTGCAAATACAGGTAGAGCATCTTTCCAAAGAACTCGCTGAAGCGCGAAGTGAGCGTCTGAAGCAGCTTGCCGAGAAAGAGTTGATCGCAAACAGGCTTGAACGGCTGCTTGATACCCTGCCTGCCGGTATTGTTGTGCTGGATGGAAATGGTTGTATATCACAGGCAAATCCTGTCGCTCATGACATGCTTGGAGAGGATTTAGCGGAGCAGCCCTGGCAGGCTATCGCGCAGCAGGTATTTATATCTGATGGCGATGAATTGCGACTACAGGATGGACGCTGGGTGAGTGTTTCAGTGCGTTCACTGGACACAGAGCCGGGAAAAATCATACTGGTAACCGATATTACCGAGACGCACACACTGCAGGGCATTGTCAGTCGGCAACAGCGATTGACATCCCTGGGTGAGATGGTTGCCAGCCTGGCACACCAGATTCGCACGCCACTTGCGACAGCATTACTGTATTTATCCAATTTAGTTCACCCTCGTGCACAGAGCGGTGACAGGGTTCATTATGCGGAAAAAGCCAGGGAACGGCTGCACCTCCTGGAGCGTATGGTCAACGATATGCTGGTCTTTGCCCGTGGCGAGGTTTCTGATTCTGAATGCTTTGATGTGGCAGACTTCGTTGCAGAGTTTCGCCAATCACTGGAGCCTCAACTTTCCGAGTCTAAAGCAATTCTGACTATTGATAACCAGGTCTCCTGCGCCAGTCTTTGCGGAAACAGGGACGCATTGTCAGGGGCATTCCACAACATTGTGAACAACGCACTACAATCCGGTGAAGAGTCGTTGATGCTGGAAATAAAGGTGTCATTGACGGATGAAGACATGGTCGAATTCTGTTTCAGGGATAATGGCTGTGGTATTCCGGATGAGATCAAGGACCGTGTTTTAGAGCCTTTCTTCACCACCAGGTCGAGTGGTACCGGCCTGGGTCTTGCTGTTGTGAATGCAACTGTTTCGAGTTACCGCGGCAAGCTTGATATTCAGTCGGAAACCGGTGTCGGCAGCTGCTTAAACGTCAGGCTTCCACTCATGAGCAGAGACATGATGCTGTCGAGTGAAATCAACAATACAGATGCTCAGGCGCTTTTGCTGACTAGACATCCAGTATATAAAAATAACAAAACTAACAATATTCACGATGTAAAAGAGGTAAGCGTATGAATCAGGGTACGGTTCTTGTAGTCGAAGATGACCCGTCGTTACGTGAAGTCATTAGCGAGACGCTGCAGCTGGCAAAATACCATGTTGAAACTGCAGAGAATGGTCGACAGGCCTTAGAGTGTCTTGACAGTAACAAGGATATTGCACTGCTGGTCAGCGACGTACAGATGCAACCGCTAGATGGCCATGAACTGCTCAAGCTTACCAAATCACGTTACCCGGAAATGCCGGTCATACTTATGACGGCCTATGGAACGATTGAGAAAGCCGTCAAGGCCATGCACGAAGGCGCGAATGACTATCTGGTCAAACCTTTCGAGGCTGACACGCTGGTGGATACAGTTGGGCGCTTTATGGTGCCGAAAAACAACGAAGGTGATCACGGGCTTATCGCTGTAGACCCACGCAGCCAGGAAATGGCAGATGTAGCTCGCCGTGTTGCAGCCACAGATGCAACGGTGATGATAAGTGGTGAATCCGGCGTCGGTAAGGAAGTGGTCTCGCGCTTTATTCATTCTCACTCCAGCCGGTCACAAGGCCCGTTTGTTGCAATTAATTGCGCAGCCATACCCGAGAATATGCTGGAGTCAGTTTTATTCGGTTATGAGAAGGGTGCCTTCACCGGGGCTTACCAGGCAAAGGCAGGTAAGTTCGAACAGGCACAGGGCGGCACCTTGTTGCTGGACGAAGTCACGGAAATGGATCTTGGTCTGCAGGCCAAGCTGTTGCGCGTATTACAGGAGCGGGAAGTGGAACGTCTTGGTGGGCGTAACGTGATCCCGCTGGATGTTCGTATTCTCGCAACTACCAATCGTGATATTCGCCAGGTTGTTGCTGAAGGAAGTTTTCGCGAGGACCTATTCTACAGGCTCAATGTTTTTCCGTTAAATATATTGCCTTTGCGCGAGCGTGCAGATGATATTTTGCCGTTGGCTAAACATCTAATGATGTCTTACGCAGATGATGGAACTGCATTGAGTTTATCAAACTCAGCTATTGATGTATTAAGAGAGCACAGCTGGCCGGGTAATGTGCGTGAGCTTGATAACGTCGTACAGCGAGCCATGATCTTGAGAGCAGGAAACACTATAGAAGCTGGTGATATCCGCTTTGAACAGGTCGCTGCTTTCGATAATACAGAGCGAAGCGAAATTACGACACTATCCAGTAGCGCCAGGCCAGCTGATGAAAGTCTTAGCAGTGATTTAAAAGCCCGCGAAGCTGACATTATTATTTCAGCATTACGGGCCAAGAACAGCCGTCGGGAAGTTGCACAGAAACTGGGTATCAGTCCACGTACCTTGCGCTACAAGCTGGCCAAGTTACGCGATGCAGGCGTTGCCATACCCGTTTAAGGAATAATCCTGGCCTGATTCCTGCATCTAAAAAGAATTGAAAACAACAGCTGATATTAGCAAGACGAAAAATTAAACATTCCGCACCCGATTACGGGCGGTATATGAAACGGGAAAGATCATGAGTGATATTGATGTTAGCCAGGTTCTACAGCAAATGCGCACAATGGCGGCTATGGCTGAAAACAAACTGCCGCTGGACATGAGTGCTGATGCAGTAAAAGCGGATTTTGGGCAATTATTAAAGAACTCGATAAACGAGGTTAACGAGACACAAAAAACGGCAAAGAGTCTCGCCACTGCCTTTGAAGCGGGTGACAAAAATGTGAATTTAAGTGAAGTAATGGTGGCAATTCAGAAGGCGAGCGTATCTTTTCAGGCAATGACCCAGGTGCGTAATAACCTTGTCTCCGCGTACAAGGAAATAATGAACATGCAGGTGTAAAGCCATGCATAAAAAATCTTTTCTAAAAGGTACATATTAATGGCATTAGTGTCAGCAGAGAATGTAACAGCACAGGCACAGGGTTTCGGTGCCTTGCCTGCGCTGCGTCAGTTAGGCCTGATGTTCGGCCTTGCGGTCAGTGTGGCTCTGGGTG
>Ga0316201_10002502_pt1 | contig 13110 bp, 9 predicted proteins | sample CS6wburrow_MG_FD_204516 | JGI IMG/M metagenome (GOLD analysis project Ga0316201, IMG submission 204516) | Coastal sediment microbial communities from Delaware Bay, Delaware, United States - CS-6 worm burrow | ecosystem: Environmental > Aquatic > Marine > Coastal > Sediment | place: USA: Delaware... | reverse complement strand
ACGCCTGCGCGAAGAAACCTTCCGTGCAGTACAAGAGGGGACGGGCTTGGCTCGCGACCTCGACGAATTTGATAAGTACTACCTGCACCTCTTTATGTGGGATAAAGGGGCCGACGAGATTGCCGGAGCCTATCGGATCGGGTTAGCCGACGAGATTGTGAAAAGACACGGCAAGCAGGGGCTCTATACGGCAACGCTTTTTCGCTTTCGTTCCGGATTCCTTGAGAAACTCGGACCCGCTGTCGAACTGGGCCGTTCTTTTGTTTGCCTGAAATATCAAAAGAAGCACGCCTCGCTTGCTTTGATTTGGAGAGGTATTGGTGAATTCATCGTTCGTAATCCAAAATATAAAACACTTTTCGGGCCAGTCAGCATCACCGATGCCTATCATAATATTTCTAAAAATCTCATGGTTCATTTCTTTCGGGAACACAGCTTCGACGTAGAAATGTCGCAATTGGTTAAAGCTCGAAAGCCCCCCAAAGTACCAAAGATGCTTCGTGGTATATCGCTTAAAAGTATCGGTGAGTCGATTAAATCGGTCGATGCCATTTCAACTATCATTTCTGGCTTTGAAGAAGATGAGAAAGGCATTCCCATCTTGTTACGTCATTATTTAAAACTGAATGGTGTACTTTTGAGTTTTAATGTGGATCCGGCATTTGGCGATGTGATCGACGGCCTCATCCTTGTTGATTTAACAAAAACTGAGCCAAAGTTGTTACAGCGTTATTTCGGAAAAGATGGCTATACGCGTTTTATGGAATTCCACGCCAACACAGTTCCTGAAGCTGTCGTTTAAAAAATACCCACTTGTATTCGAGCGGTTATTCATAATTAGAAATCAAAGCCCAACAATTATACATTTACCAATTGTATGAAAATTGCACTCGCACAATTCTCGGTCGCTCGCGGGCAACCTGACTTGAATATTAGTAAAATTATCAAATATATTGAATCGGCTAAAGCGCAGCGGGTTGAAGTGTTGTTTCTACCGGAGATGTGTACAACCGGGTTTGATTGGGCTAAAAATAAGTCACTCCTCGATGAGGCGGGCGAATCGGTTGAAATCATACGCCGGCAGGCAGCAACATCAGGTGTTTCTGTGTGTGGCTCTTTTTTGGAAAAGACCGAGACGGGTAACGCCGCGAATACACTCTATTATTTTAATTCAGACGGAAAAAAATTAGCCAAATATCGAAAAGTTCATTTGTTCACGCTTTTCCACGAAGAAGCCCACGTTGAAGCTGGAAATGCAATTATTGTTGCCGACACGGAACTAGGGGAAACGGGATTCTCGATTTGCTACGATTTACGCTTTCCCGAGTTGTTCCGTAAGTGCGCCTTGGCGGGCGCGGAAGTACAAGTGCTCGCGGCCGCTTTTCCACATCCGAGGCTCGATCACTGGCAGACGTTGGTTCGTGCTCGTGCGATCGAAAACCAATGCTTTTTCATCGCTACGAATCAATGCGGCTATGAAGGGCACGGTGTAGACATTGGGAAAACGCACTACTTCGGGCATTCCATGGTAGTGGATCCTTGGGGCGAGATTGTGATAGAGGCCGACGAGTCCGAAGGTCTATTTACTGCCGAGCTCGACTTTACGAAAGTCGGCAAAATACGAAATGAATTAACCGCCCTGAAGGATCGACGGTCGGACTTATATTAATCTGTCAGGCAGACGGTCTTGATGAATGCGGACCGATCTTCGGCCTTAAAGAAAGCCGTGCCTGCAACCAGAGTATCGACTCCTCGAGAGGTGCACGATTCCGCCGTCTTCAGATCCACGCCTCCATCGACTTCGAGACGGTAATTCAGGCCGAGTTCCTCCCGCCATTTTGCAAGCAATTCAATTTTAGGCAGCACATCTTCACGGAAGCTTTGGCCACCAAATCCGGGCTGAACTGTCATCAAAAGGACGATGTCGCAGACTTCGAGGTAAGGCTTGGCCGCTTCGGCAGGCGTGCCGGGATTCAACACGACCCCGCATTTGCAATCCCGCGAGCGAATATGCTTAAGGGTTTCTGCCACTGGGTAATCAGGTTCGACGTGAATCGTGATTTGCTCCGCCCCGGCATCGATAAAGGGATCTACAAATTTATCCGGATTATCGAGCATGAGGTGAACATCGAAAAAAAGCTCTGAGGCGGACCGCAGTGCCTTCACCGTTTGTGGGCCGAAAGTGAGGTTCGGTACAAAGTGTCCATCCATAATATCCAGATGCACCCATTTGAGGCCCGCATCGGCAATTTCCCGGATGCTACTTTTCAGGTCGGCGTGATCGCCGGCAAGAATGGAGGGGGCGAGGATTATTTCGTGAGCATTTGGCATGGTCTGCATGTTTGGCGCGATTTAGGTAACTGGCAAGAACGGCATGGTCTGGATGGGCTTTTTCTTGTATGAATAGATTGATTCACGATTAATACGGACATGTTGGATCACCCGGAGTCAAAAAAAGGATGTTGTACGCCGCAACGGGACACTCGTGTCCTCAAGGCGACTGTCGGTTCATTGCCGCCCACCTCGAGTTCTCGAAATCAGGGTACAACGGATGGAATGATTCATCTGGATGGCGGAAAATTCCTGATGGGCTATGAAGGACCTGAGGCATGGCCGGAGGACGGCGAAGGCCCTGTTCGCGAGGTTGAATTGAGTCCCTTTTGGCTGGATGCCACTGCAGTGACGAATGCTCAGTTTTTAGAGTTTGTTGAAGCTACGAATTACATCAGCGAGTCGGAGCGTTTTGGCTGGGCTTATGTGTTTATCGGACAGCTATCCAACTCGAAGCAGCGCAAGCTTCGCGAAACTCAGACGGTACAAGGTCTGCAATGGTGGTATGCGATTGAAGGAGCCTGCTGGAAAAAACCGGAGGGCCCCGGGTCCACTATTAAGAAACGGATGGACCACCCGGTGGTGAGCGTTTCATGGAACGATGCCGTTGCCTATGCCGAGTGGGCAGGTAAGCGCCTTCCGACTGAAGCCGAGTGGGAATATGCTGCCCGTGGACCCCACGAACAGTTGATGTATCCTTGGGGCATGGAACTCGAACCCGAAGGCAAGCATCGTTGCAATGTATGGCAGGGCGATTTCCCAAAGAAGAACACCGCAGCCGACGGTTATCTGTGGACCGCACCCGTCCGCGCTTTCAGGAAAATGGATTGGGGCTTTTATAACATGGTCGGCAACGTCTGGGAGTGGTGCGCCGATTGGTTTAGCCCGACATGGCATGTCGCTGCTTCAGACGAAACACGGATCAACCCCAAAGGGCCGAGCGAGGGCCAGAACCGTGTAATGAAAGGCGGCTCCTTTCTGTGCCATGAGAGTTATTGTAACCGCTATCGTCTCGGTGCGCGAACCGCCAATACACCGGATTCCGCCACGACGAATCTGGGCTTTCGCTGTGCGATGGATGGGTAGGGCATCCTATTGGTTTCGATCCAATGGGCCTGTTTTTTGGGGAATTCTCTAATTCAGAGAAATTTCTCCGCGCTCGATTACATTCGTTGCGGGTAGCCACTTCGAAGTCGTGCCTAGCTTGGCGCGGAGCTTATAGTCGAGCATCTCCTTTGGTTCGTTGATGAGCTTGGAAGCTAAGCGGACGCTATTGATCAGGCTGGCGGCGGAGCTGACCGAAATGACTTCTTCGCTATAGCCTTCAATGGAGGGGATGTCGCGCGCGGTGCCAGTTACGATTTCGATACCGTCAAGGCTGAGTTCGTAGTAGAGGCCTTTCAGGTGCAGTGTTTCCGCGTTGGGATTCACAATCCGGAGTTTGATCGTGAACTGTAGGGCGGCGGTGTCGGTTTCACTCTTTTCGATACCGACAACATCGACTTTAGGCTGTTCATAGTCCCGATCGATCGTCGCGCAAGCTCCGGTCATGAGTGTGATAATGCAGAGGGCGAGGGTAGTCCATCGGGCAACGATTTTCATGTATTTAAATCACCTCAAAATCGCCGCAGTGGCAAAGCCTAAAGCGCACTTTATTGTCGACCTAACTATTCAGTGAAGCACGCAAGTTCTCGATGAAGCTCGCTGGGATATGGTTGTGATGATGGCGGTATGCTTCGAGGACGGCACCAGCGACCGCTGGCAGTTTGGGGCGTTGCGGTTGCACGCCTTCAACTGTTTTAATCAGCAGTGCGTGGAGGTGCTTATAGAAAAATGAATTCGAGTCCGAGAGGCCACCGGTAATGGCGAGTTTAAGTGAGGTGGCTCCGGATTTACGCTGAGAGGCTCGAACCATGGCGACGATTTCGTTTAATGCGCTTTCGAGTATATGATTTGCCGTCGCATCGCCGCCTTCAGCCAGATTCATGACGATCGGGCAGAGCGCCGCGATGCTTTTCCAGTCAATGTCACCGCCGTGAAGAAGCGGAACGATCGCATCGACGGAATCGATACCGAGCGCATTAAAAATCGCTTCTTGTAGCGCATTGCCTTCGATCCGTCCGTCTGCTTGGCGCACGGCGGTCTCGATCGCTCGCTTGCCGATCCATCCGGAGGAACCTGCATCATCAATGATCGAGCCCCATCCTCCAGTTTGATGAATCTTGCCAGTCTCATCGGTCGCGAGACAAACCGAACCAGTGCCTAAAATAAGTAAAGCGCCTGGGTTTCGGGTGAAGGCACCTGTCAGGGCAACTTGAGCATCGGTTTGAAGACTGAAACCGTATGCTGGTTTCGGGGTGATGGTACCAACCATTGCAGAGACGGTGCGCTGTGCTGTTTTTGTTGATGAGCCCGCCAGTCCGTAACAGGCCGCCATCAATTCGATCTTAGTGCCTGTACCGGCGAAGGCCTGCGCAGACACTTCCTTTAAGGTCTCGGCGAGTTCGGATTCGGTCCTGTGTTGGACGTTAGTGGGACCCGATCGGCCACGACCAAGAATCTCACCGTCTGCATTAACCAGCAAACTGCGTGTCTGCGTGCCACCTCCGTCGATTCCTAAATACACCTCCATTAAATACTATCAGTAATGGATCTAGGCCCGCTGTCTACGAGGGAATCGTTGCGACTATATGCCGACTAATAACCCGATCAATATCTTGGCGATCAGGATCATGACAATCAATGCCACGGGATAAGCAGAAACGTAGCTGACGACGGGGACTTGAGAGTCGGTCTTAGCGGTAATCGCACCCAGTGCGGGTGTGGAGGTCATTCCACCACATATTCCGCCGAGTGCTTGCAAGGGATCCAGTTTAAATACTTTGCGCGCCAGCGGCCAAGCCACGATCAGTGGGATCACGCTTACCAGTACACCTAGACCAAAAAGCATCGGTCCGTATTCCTGGAGTGTGGAAACCAGAGAGACGCCACCACGTACACCCGCGTTCGCCAAAAAGAAGACGAGTCCGAGCTCCTGTAGCAGTAAGCGGGTAGGGCGCGGAATATGTCCGACGATTCGCCCGACTCGACCGAAGTGCCCTAGTATGAGTGCGACAAAGAGAGGGCCACCAGCGAGGCCGAGTGTAATCGGGCTACTGCCCGGGAGTCCGATTGGAATTAACCCGACAATGATACCCAAGGTGAGTCCTGCTGAAAGGGAAAGTAGGTCGGTGGCGTCGATCGCGTTGCTGCGGTGCCCGACTGCTTTGGCAAACCTTTTTAAATCGTCGGTTCGTCCAACCGATGTGAGCTGGTCATTCACCTCGATGACGGTGGATGCATTCGGCACAAAAGTTAGTCCCAGTCGGGTGATCCGAGTGATGACAACTCCGTAGTTTTTCAAGGGTGCGATATCGCGAATGGTTTGCCCGGCGATTTTACGGGTGGTGACGAGTAGCTGCTGGCGTTCGTTTTCCACGTCTTTGAGGACGTGGCGGTCACTGCGTTGACCAAGGTAATCGATCGCAATCGACATTTCCTTGCTTCGCCCCACAAGCAGTAAAAGCTGCCCCTGAGTAAAGGTGTCGTCGTAGCTGAGAGGAACGAGTTGATCCTCCTTTAGTACACGCGACACTTGGCAGGCGTTGAAATTTGTAATTCCTGCATCGGCGATCTTTTTTCCGATCAGGTTTGGATTGGTCACTTCAACGAGTACATTTTCCACGCGGTCTTCGGAATCGGAACTCGCTTCGTGCTTTGCCGCGATTTCTTCGAGATCGTGCTTCAGTAGTCTGGGCATCAGTTGCACAAAGAGGACCACTCCGATCACACCGAATGGGTAAGCGATACCATACCCGATACTGACGCCCGATGCGGATTCTTTGAGACCTTCAGTCGCGGCTGCGAGTGCCGGGGTGCTGGTAAGGGCTCCGGCAAAAATTCCTGTTGCGAGATCGGCAGGCAGTCCAAGCAGTTTGGCTCCGGCCCAAGTGATGGCACCTCCGGAGATAACGATTACCAATGCCAATTTGGCCAAGGTCGCACCTTCGCGCGCGACGGATGAAAAGAAGCGTCCACCTGCTCCAATGCCGACACAGTAAACAAAGAGCACGAGACCCAGCGTGCCGACACCGCCAGGAATCGTGTAGCCGAGGTGGCCGGCAAGCAGGGCGGTAAAGAGTACTCCTGAGCTGCCTAGGTTGATGCCCTTAATTGTAATGTTACCGAGCAATAAGCCAGTGGCAATTATAGCAAAAAGCGCAACCAACGGTTGCGATAAAAGAAGTTCGTTTATGGCCTCTAGGTTCATGATATTTTCTTACGGAAGGAACGTCTTTGATAAGTTTAACTAATTCAAGTATATTATTGAATTAGTTTTCCTGTACGAGGGCCATGAATGATGACTCGTCAAGAATCTGAATTCCTAGCTTTACGGCTTTGTCGTACTTAGAGCCAGAGGCTTCTCCGGCAATGACGTAATCCGTCTTTTTGCTCACGCTTGAACTGGTGCGTCCACCGGCTTTTTCAATCAATTCACTTGCTTCGCCGCGGGTCAAGGTCGGGAGTGCTCCGGTCAGGACGAAGATCTTACCCGCGAGCTTCCCGTCGGCATTATTGCTGTGTTTTGCGGTGAAGTTTAAACCATAGCTTCGTAGGCGCTCGATCAGTTCGCGATTTTCTGAATCGTCAAACCAGGCATGAATACTCTGCGCCATGATTGAGCCAATCCCATCGACTTCTTCAAGTAACTCTTCCGTGGCAGAGGCGATCGCATCTAGCGAATCAAAGTGAGCCTCCAGATCTTTGGCGGACTGTTTGCCGACGTGTGGTATCCCGAGACCGTGGATGAGTTGCCAAAGAGATCGCCCCTTACTGGCCTCGAGGGCGTCGATCAAATTTTGAGCGGACTTCTCGGCGAATTTTTCCAGCCCGAGGAGTTGTTCTTTTTTTAGCGTGTAGAGGTCCGCAACGGTTTTGACAAGTTCCCGTGAGACGAGTTGCTCGACAACTGCCGTGCCAAGATTCTCAATATCCATACAAGCGCGGCTAGCAAAATGCTGGAGGGTGCGTTGTTGGCGGATGGGATCATCTTTATGAGTAATGCGCCAAGCCGCACCATCCGGGTCGCGTTCGGCCTCGATGCCCAGCGCACGTAAATGTGCCCCAAAGTCAAAGGGTTGGCTCTCTGGCGGACGCTTGCTTTCGATTACACCGAGTACCTGTGGAATGATTTCGCCAGCCTTTTGCACCAATACAGTGTCGCCCGGGCGAATGTCTTTGCGGCGAATTTCATCCTCATTATGCAGCGTCGCTCGAGAGACCGTGGTTCCGGCAAGTTGAACCGGTTCAAGTATCGCGACCGGTGTGACGGCACCAGTTCGGCCGATTTGCAGGCTGATTTCTTTGAGTAATGTTTCCGCTTGTTCCGCTTCAAACTTATAGGCGATCGCCCAGCGTGGTGATTTCGAGGTGAAACCAGCTTCTTGTTGTAGCCGGAAATCGTCAAGTTTGACCACCGCTCCGTCAGTGGGGTAGGTAAACCTTTGGCGGATCGTATCCAGCTCTTCGATACATTTCCATGCGGCCTCAATGCCCTCACTGAGCCAGTACTTTTCGAGCACGGGGAAGCTCCATGTTTTTAGTTTTTCCTGGATTTCTGCTTGATGGCCGAAGAAGCGCGCAGGCTCGCAGGCACCGATGCCATAGAGGACTATGTTAAGCTTGCGAGCGCGTGCCTCAGTCGGATCGAGTAGCTTGATCGTTCCCGCTGCCAGATTGCGTGGATTGGCATAGAGTTGTTGGCCTTGGGCTTGGCGTGCGGCATTAATCCGATCAAACTCCTCGTGACGCATATAGATTTCGCCGCGGACCTCGAGGATATCGGGTGCATTCTCAATCTTCGGTGGAAGCCCTTCGATATGGCGGACGTTTTGCGTGATATCGTCACCCTCGGTTCCATTGCCACGGGAGGCCGCCCGAACAAATTGACCACCTTCGTAAGTCAGGCTGACGGCTACGCCATCGATCTTCGGTTCGACCAGAAAGTTGAGAGTTTGGCCGGGAAAACGCTTTTCCAAGCGCTTCCCAAATTCGATCAATTCCTCCATGCTGTAGGTATTGTCGAGGCTGAGCATCGGCTTCCGGTGCGTATAGCTAGCAAAGCCCTCCAACCGGTCATCGCCAACGGATTGGGTCGGGGAATCACTAAAATCAAGCTCCGGATTCGCCGCTTCCAGCTTCGCCAGTCGTGCCTTCAGTCGATCGTATGCCTGATCGTCGATCTTGGGACGCGCTTCTCTATAATAGAGGCGGTCGTGCGCTTCGATTTCGGCGCGAAGTTTGGCAATATCTTTCTGGGGGTCTGACATTGCCCTAGGATTGAACCCCTTAATCAGTATGAATCAATGTGAATAAACGCTTCAGCGCAAATGATAGAAACTTAAGGGGTTTGGAGCTTACAACTGAACGACCATTATTTTTACTGATATGAATCAAGTCTTGTAGTTTATATTGAATCACAAATTACTAAGTTAACTTTTACTGGCCTCTGTGCAACCTGCTGGAACCGAGTGTAGGTTGAATGGGCCCATATATAGCTTTAAAATAAAAAGATGCAGAATCGTCTAGCACAAGAAAACAGCCTCTATCTATTGCAACACGCCTCAAACCCAGTCCATTGGTACCCTTGGGGCGAGGAAGCACTGGCGGCTGCCGAGGAGACAGGGAAGCCGCTCCTGGTTTCGATTGGTTATTCGGCCTGTCATTGGTGCCACGTTATGGCCCACGAAAGCTTTGAAGATGACTATATCGCGAAGTTGATGAACCAGCACTTCATCTGTGTGAAGGTGGACCGCGAAGAGCGTCCCGATGTGGATCAGGTCTATATGGAGGCGGTGCAAATGATTCAACATCAGGGAGGTTGGCCGTTGAATGTGTTTTGTCTGCCCGACGGTCGTCCTTTTTTCGGTGGCACTTACTTTCCGCCTGAGGACCGAGGGCAGGGGCTGATCCCATGGCCGCAGGTACTCATGCGTGTGTCCGATCATTTTAAACGCTCAAAAGCTGAATTGATTGATAATGCAGAAGCGATTCAGAAAAACATTATGGCCGCGACTCAAGCAGCCAGCACGGGTGGCGCCAGCAGCACTTGGGAGAATGCGCATCTGATCGCTGCCGCGCAGGGCATTTGCGGAAATCACGATGATCAATACGGTGGTTTTGGTGGCGCACCGAAATTCCCGCCTTCAATGACGTTGAATTTCCTGCAGGCGCTCCGCCGCACATCTGCAGTGGAGGAGGGCGAACCCGAACTGGCCGAGCGAATTGACGGAGTTTGCCACGCCACACTTCGTGCTATGGCGCATGGTGGGCTTTTTGATCAATTCGGTGGGGGTTTTGCCCGCTATAGCGTCGATGCGCATTGGCTGATTCCGCACTTCGAGAAGATGCTCTATGATAATGCACTTTTAATCGATGCCTATACCCGTGGTTGGCTGGATAATCGGGATCCGCTCTATGCCGCGGTGGTCGGAGAAACCATTGCTTGGCTGGAGCGTGAGATGAGTGCGCCCGGCGGGGGGTTCTACGCCGCACTTGATGCCGACAGTGAAGGTGAGGAGGGACGCTATTATGTTTGGACGCCGGAAGAGGTGGATGCCGTACTTGGACCGTCTGAAGCACGTGAGATCCGCGCTGCCTACAATATTACAAACGAGGGAAACTTTGAGCACGGGACATCAAATCCGGCGCTGGTCGAAGTCGATTTTACAGTTCGCAAAAAACTGACCGAAGCACGGGCCAAGTTGCTCGCATATCGCGAAGCCGAGCGCGTCGCGCCCGGTAAGGACACGAAGATCAGTACGGCGTGGAATTGTATGCTCATCCGCGCGTTGGCCGATGCCGGCTTTTATTTCAATCGTCCCGAGTGGCTGCAACGCGCACAAAAGGCGGCTGATTTCCTTTGGGAGAAATTGACCGAAGAGCTCGACGGCGCACTCCGCATTAAGGCGGTTTTTTATGAAGAGGCCGGAGCTAAGATCGATGGCTTTCTTCATGACTATGCATTGGCCGCCGATGCTTTTCTGACCCTCGCGTCGAAAATCGATTGGATCGATGCGGGCGCCTCGTCGCTTTATCAGGAGCGTGCGCAAGCTTGCTTGGAAAGTGCGCTTAATTTCTTCCAAGATGTGCATGGCGCCGGCTACTTCTTTACTGCCGAAGACAGCGAGACTCCGGTAACGCGTCGTAAGGAGTGGTTTGATAACGCCACGCCTTCGGGCAACTCCGTCATGCTGCATGCATTATCGGGTCTCTATGCGCTCACGGGGGAGGCACGCTACGCCGATGCGATTCAGTCCACGCTGCCAGCCTTTACCGATTACACATTGAAAGTTGCCGCTGGGGTCGCTCACGCGCTCGAAGCCGCCACGGTGCATGCGGCTGGTATTGCCGTGATCAAAGTGAAAGCGGGCCTCGACCTTGAAGACTTGCGCATCGCTCTGGCCGAAAAATCATGGCGTCGCACATTTATTCAAATTGCCAAACCAAATGAGATCCCCGCCGACTATCAACTATGCATTGGTACGCAGTGTCTCGCTCCAATCAACGATCTTAAGGAACTCGTTGAAATGGTTTAGTTAAGGCTTTTTTGCATCCCTTTAGATTTGCCAAAAGACACAGAGCGGCGAAAAGTCGTGATACTATGGCAGACGGAAAAAAGCAAGCGACGTGGGGAGGGCGGTTCTCGGAAGGACCCGCCGAATTGATGCTACGCATCGGGGAATCGGTTTCCTTTGATCAACGCTTGGCCGTGTTCGATATTCAGGGCAGTCAGGCGCAGGCCGCGATGCTTGCCCATGTTGGTATCATCACGACGGATGAGCGCGACGCCATCCAATCAGGGCTCGATTCGATTCTGTCCGAAATTGAAGCCGGTGCGTTCACATGGGATACCTCGCTGGAAGACGTTCATATGAACATCGAGCAAGCGCTCACGCAAAAGGTGCCCGCGGCGGCCAAGCTTCATACCGCACGCAGTCGTAACGACCAAGTCGCCACCGATATGCGGCTGTGGTTTAAGTATGCCTGCGATCAGGTCGATGCTTCGCTCAGTTCCACGATCACTTCGCTCGTTGATCTGGCCGATCAGACCAGTGCAGTAATTATACCCGGCTACACTCATTTACAGCGGGCGCAGCCCGTTTCAATGGCACACCACTTACTCGCTTATGTGGAAATGCTCGATCGGGATCGGCAACGCGTCGCCGCGGTCAAAACGCAGGCTAATGTCTGCCCACTTGGTTCCGGTGCCATTGCGGGCACCACGCTGCCGATCGACCGCGAATTTGTTGCCACGGCGCTCGGGTTTGTCGATGCCGACGGCAAGCCATTGTGCACCCAAAACAGCATGGATGCAGTGAGCGATCGCGATACCTTTATCGATTTCGCCGCCGCTTGTGCGACCATCGGTGTGCACCTGTCTCGGTTGTCGGAAGACTTTATTCTCTGGAGCAGTGCTGAGTTTGGCTTTGTCCAATTACCGGATGCTTTCACCACAGGTTCCAGTCTGATGCCGCAAAAGAAAAACCCCGATGCTTTCGAGTTAATCCGGGGCAAGTCCGCACGGCTCACAGGTAATCTGCAAATGCTGCTGACAATGGTCAAAGGCCTGCCGCTCACTTATAACCGTGACCTGCAGGAAGATAAACCACCCGTCTTCGACTCTTTCGACCAGACTCTGCTCATGCTCGACAGTGTCGCGGCTTGCTTACCCGGTGTCGTAGCCAACGAAGCACGCTGCGCCGCCGCCGTGGCTGATCCCGCACTGCTCGCCACCGACGTGGTCGATTACTTAGTTGAGAAGGGCGTGCCTTTTCGCGAGGCCCACCATGTGGTCGGTGCGCTCGTGGGTCTTTCCGAAAAGCTCGATACGCCACTCGATAAGCTGCCATACGCTGAAGTTTCCAAAATTCACCCGCAACTAGGTGACGACTGGAACGGCGTCTTTGATTTAGCCCGCGCGCTCCAGGCTAGGGAAAAAACCGGTATGCCGGGTCCGAAGCAGGTGGCCGTCAGAATCGCTCACTGGCGAAAGTAAGCAGTTCAAGTCCTTGGAAAAACTGGGCTACTTTACCTGCTGGATGCCCGTTTCGGTAAACTTGATTTGACGCTGTTTGTAGAGTGCGCCCAATGCTTGCTTGAAGGCCTTTTTACTAGTGTTGAATGTTTTGCGTATGTCCTCGGGAGCACTCTTGTCGTTAAAGGGCAGTGCGCCGCCGGCTTCTTCCAATTGGCGTAGGATGGATTCGCTGACGGTCTCGACTCGTTTGTAACCAGAGGGATCGCGGCGCAGGTCGATTTTACCGCTGGAGTGCACCTTTTTAATGTAGCCCGTAAATTGATCACCGGGTTCGAGTTTGTCGGAGGTTTCTTCGTGATAAAGGAGACCACGGTGCTTCCGATCGATGATGGCTTTATAGCCCAGAGGAGAGTCGCCGTAGATTAGTACCTGAACCGGATCGTTGGGCTGATAGTCCGGCTTGGTTTCGGAGAGGTGTCGATGAAGGCGGGCGGAGGCGACGACTCGGTTGGTGTATTCGTCCACATAGACGGCGACAATCGCACCGTCACCTTCGCGGAAGGTCCAGTCTCCTTGCTCACGGAAGGGGAGCAGAAGATCTTTGCTGAGGCCCCAATCGAGAAAGGCTCCGACTCGTGGGTTCACGCTGATGACTTCGAGATAGGCAAATTCGCCAGCCTGCGCCAGAGGGGTTTCGGTCG
>Ga0316201_10002501_pt1 | contig 13110 bp, 10 predicted proteins | sample CS6wburrow_MG_FD_204516 | JGI IMG/M metagenome (GOLD analysis project Ga0316201, IMG submission 204516) | Coastal sediment microbial communities from Delaware Bay, Delaware, United States - CS-6 worm burrow | ecosystem: Environmental > Aquatic > Marine > Coastal > Sediment | place: USA... | reverse complement strand
ATTTCGAGATCATCACGCGCGTGGGTGAGACCTGCCACCGGGTGGTGATGGACCATCATCCCTTCGACACCGTCGGCTGGGACGGCTGCTACTACCCGTGGGCGTTCAGCATCCACGATTTCGAACCCATCGTCGGCAGCATCCACCAGCCGCCGCCGGTGCACCAGACCTTCGAGGGCGACGGCTTCGTGATCTGCTCGTTCGTGCCCCGGCTGTTCGACTTCCACCCGGAGGCCGTCCCGGCGCCCTACAACCATTCCAACGTCATGACCGATGAGGTGCTCTACTACTGCAACGAGGAATTCATGAGCCGCCAGGATATCGAGGTGGGGTCGATCACCCTGCATCCGGACGGGCTGGTGCACGGGCCTCAGCCCGGCAAGACGGAGGCCTCGATCGGGGCGGTCAAGACCGACGAGCTGGCGGTCATGCTCGACACCTTCGCCCCGCTGCAGGTGGCCAAGCAGGCCCTGGCCTGCGAGGACCCCGCCTACGGCGGATCCTGGCTGGAAGGGGACGACGGTTGAACGCCTCGGTGACGGCTTTCATGGACGGCCTTGTCGACTATGCCGGGTTGTTCCCGCCCGCTTCCCTGGACATCCGCGCCGCGGTCGCTGAATTCGCCCGCCACCAGACCGAACCCGAAGCCTGGATGCTGGGCCGGTTCATCGCTCCGGCCGGCCGGCTGGAGGAGATCGGCGACGCCTGTTCCGGCTACCTGGAGCAGGGCGGCCGGTGGGCGTTTTCCGTCCTGGCCGGCCACCGGGACGATCCCGACGCGGCCCTGAAGATCCTGGCCGCACAGGGCCGGGCGGTCGGCGCCCTCGAGGACCGGTTCGCCGGCGCGGCCCGTGTCGAGGTCCTGGAGATTCCCCTGCCGGCGGTGGTCACCGGCGCGGAGGTGAGTGGTTTCCTGGGCGACCTGGCGGCCCATCTGCGTTCGGCCGACCTGGCGGGGCGCCAGCTGTTCGTCGAAATCCCGACCGGCGGCGACGACCGCACCGTCCTGGCGGCGGTGGGCAAGCTGGCCGCCGACCAGGCCGGGCCCAAGAACTACTTTCCGCTGATCGGGGCCAAGCTGCGTTGCGGCGGTGTCACGCCCGAGGCGTTCCCGAGCAGCGAGCGCGTGGCCGCCTTCATCGACCAGTGCCGGCGCCTCGAGCTGCCCCTGAAGTGCACGGCGGGTCTCCATCACCCGGTGCGCCATCTGGCCAGCGAGCCGCCGGTGATGATGCACGGCTTCCTGAACGTCTTTGGCGCCGGGATGCTGGCGCATGCCGGGGCGCCGCTCGCGGTACTGACCGGTTGTCTCGCAGAGACCGACCCCGTTGCCTTCAGCTTCACGGCGACCGGGTTCGGGTGGCGGGACCACACGGTCGACGTCGCTGCGATGAGCCGGGCCCGCCGGACCTTTCTCAACGGTTTCGGCAGCTGTTCCTTTGCCGAGCCCAGGGAAGACCTGCGCACCCTGGGCCTGCTCTGAAAATCTCGAACGAAAGGAAGGTCCCTGCACATGGACCCCACGGTTGATCCCTCAGCGCGTTCCTTCGTCCCGGTGGAGCCGGAATCCCATTTTCCCCTCCAGAATCTGCCCTACGGCGTGTTCTCGCCGACAGAGGCCGATGAACCCCGCGCCGGGGTCCGGATCGGCGACCATGTCCTGGACCTGGCGGTCGTGCAGAACAGCGGTCTGCTGGACGGCGCGGGTCTGCCGGACGGGATCTTCAGCTATCCGGTGCTGAACCCGTTCATGGAACTGCCGGTCGAGCAGCGGCGCCTGGTTCGTCACCGGATCCACGAACTGCTGAGCAAGGACGAACCGACACTGCGTGATGACCCCGTCCTGCGCGGACGGGCCCTGCTGCCGGTTGGCGCGGTGGTCCTGCAGTTTCCCGTCAGCATTCCCGACTACACGGATTTCTATTCCTCGAAGGAGCATGCCACCAACGTCGGCATCATGTTCCGCGGCAAGGACAACGCCCTGATGCCCAACTGGCTGCACCTGCCGGTGGGCTACCACGGCCGGGCCAGTTCGATCATGCTGTCGGGCGAACCGGTCGTACGGCCGCACGGTCAGACCCTGCCCGCCGACGGCGCCGCTCCCGTCTTCGGTCCCAGTCGGCTGATGGACTTCGAGCTGGAGATGGGCTTTTTCGTCGGGCAAGGCAACGAACAGGGACGGCCGGTGGCCATCGATGACGCCGACGGCAACATCTTCGGGCTCGTGCTGGTCAACGACTGGTCGGCCCGCGACATCCAGAAATGGGAATACCAGCCGCTGGGTCCGTTCAACGCCAAGAATTTCGCCACGAGCATCTCGCCGTGGATCGTGACCCTCGAAGCCCTCGAGCCGTTCCGTTGTCCGGCGCCCGTCCAGGAGCCCGCGCCTTTGGCCTACCTGAAGGAAACCGACCGGGCCACCTACGACATCAACCTCGAAGTCGAGGTCCGGGCCGCCGGGCAGACCGAAGGTCTGAAGGTCTGCGCCAGCAACTTCAAACACCTGTACTGGACCATGGCCCAGCAACTGGCCCACCACACGATCACCGGCTGCAACCTGACCACCGGGGACCTGCTGGCCTCCGGCACGATCAGTGGACCGGACAAGGGCAGTTTCGGGTCGATGCTGGAGATCACCTGGCGCGGCACCGAACCGATCACCCTGCCGGGAGGCGAATCACGGAAATTCCTGGCCGACGGGGACACGGTGACCATGACGGCGTGGTGCCAGGGCGACGGCTACCGTGTGGGCTTCGGTGAGGTCGGCGGCCAGATCCAGCCGGCAATCGACCTGCCGGGCCTGGAGGGCTGATGCCGGCGGCGGACCAGGACATTCTCTGGCGGCCGGACGACAGCCGTATCGCCGGCGCCCGGGTGACGGCCTTCCGCCACCGGGCCAACCGGGACCACAATCTGGAACTGGCGGATCATGCGGCGCTCCACACGTGGTCCGTCGCGAACAGCGCGGCCTTCTGGCGGCTGGTCTGGGACTTCTGCGGCGTGGTGGGCGACGGTCCCGGTGAGCCGGTCCTGGAGCATCCTGAGCGCATGCCGGGCGCCCGCTGGTTTCCGTCATCCCGCCTGAACTACGCCGAAAATCTTCTTCAAGGTCCCGACGCGGCCGCAGCGATCTGTTTCCGGGGTGAAACCGGGGCGACCAGACGTCTGACGTTCGGCGAGTTGCGGCGCGCGGTGGCCAGGGTGGCCGCCGGGCTGGTCGCCGAGGGGGTCGGGCCCGGCGATCGGGTCGCCGGATTCGTGCCCAACGTCCCCGAAGCGGTTGTCGCGATGCTGGCAACCGCCAGTCTGGGTGCCGTCTGGTCCAGCTGTTCGCCCGATTTCGGGGTGCAGGGGGTGCTGGACCGCTTCGGTCAGATCGAACCGGCGGTGCTGTTCACCGCCGACGGCTACCGCTACGGGGGCCGGGCTCACGATTCGCTCGCCACGGTGGCGCTGCTGCAGGAAGCGCTGCCGACGCTGCGCCGGACCGTGGTGATTCCGTTCCTCGACGCGGGCGCCGACCTGCCCGCCAAGGCCACGCCCTGGCAGGATTTCGGGCCGCCGGATGCCGGCGCCACGCCCACCTTCAACCGTGTTCCCTTCGATCATCCGCTGTTCATCATGTTCTCGTCCGGGACGACCGGCCTGCCCAAGTGCATGGTGCATTCGGCCGGAGGGACCCTGCTGCAGCATTTGAAGGAACACCAGCTGCATTGCGATCTGGGGCCGGACGACCGGCTGTTCTATTTCACGACCTGCGGGTGGATGATGTGGAACTGGCTGGTCAGCGGACTGGCTTCCGGCGCGACGCTCATGCTCTACGACGGCCATCCCCTCAAGCCCGAAAGTGCCGTCTGGGACTACGCCCAGCAGGAGAAGTTCACCATCCTGGGCACCAGCGCGCGCTGGCTGGCGGCGTGCCAGAAGGCCGGACTCAAGCCGGGCGCCAGCCACGACCTGGGTTCCCTGCGGGCGGTGCTGTCGACCGGATCGCCCCTGTCGCCGGAATCCTTCGACTACGTCTACCGCGATATCAAGGCCGACGTGCAGCTGAGCTCCATCTCCGGCGGGACCGATATCATCTCCTGCTTCGCCCTCGGCAGCCCGGTGCTGCCGGTCCGGCGCGGGCAGCTGCAGTGTCGCGGCCTGGGAATGCAGGTGGCGGTGTTCGACGCCGACGGCCGTAGCGTGACCGGCGAAAAGGGCGAGCTGGTCTGCACGGCGCCTTTTCCCTCGATGCCGACGGGATTCTGGCGGGATGATGACGGTTCCCGGTACCACCGCGCCTATTTCGACCGCTTCGCGAACACCTGGTGCCACGGCGACTTCGCCGAGCTGACGCCGACCGGCGGCATGATCATCCACGGCCGCAGCGACACGGTGCTGAATCCCGGCGGGGTGCGGATCGGCACCGCGGAGATCTACCGGGTGGTGGAACAGTTCGCAGGGATCGTCGACAGCGTGGTGGTGGGGCTCGAGCGCGGGGACGACGTCGCGATCGCGCTGTTCGTCGTGCTGCGCGAGGGGCAGGATCTGACCGAAGACCTGAAGGCTGAGCTGAGCGCACGGATCAAGGCCGAGAATTCCCCGCGGCACGTTCCGGCGGTCATCATGCCGGCGCCCGACATCCCCCGCACGATCAGCGGCAAGACCGTCGAACTGGCGGTCCGGCGGGCGCTGCACGGTCAGCCGGTGGACAACACCGATGCCCTGGCCAACCCCGCATCCCTGGACTATTTCCGGAGCCTGCGGGGCCGGCTCGACGGCGGTACCTGAACCCGCCGCCTCAGATGGTCGCCAGGGCCTGGCGCAGGTCCGCGATGATATCCTCGACGTTTTCCAGCCCCACCGACAACCGGACCATCGCCGGGTCGATCCCCACCTTCTGCAGTTCGTCCTCGCTGTAGGTCGAGTGCGTCATCGAGGCCGGATGCTCGATCAGGGTGTCGACGTCCCCGAGGCTGACGGCCAGGGTGCACAGCTTCACGCTGTCCATGACCTTGATGCCCGCGTCCCGGCCGCCGGTGACCATGAAGCTGATCATGCCGCCGGCGCCGCGCTGCTGCCTGGCGGCCAGTTCGTACTGGGGGTGGGTCTTCAGACCGGGGTAGATGACCTCTTCGACCTTGGGGTGGTAGCTCAGAAACTGGGCGACCTCCATGGCGTTCTCCATGTGGCGGTCCATGCGGACCGGCAGCGTCTTGAGCCCGCGCAGCAGCAGCCAGGCGTTGAAGGGGGAGATGCAGCCCCCGACGTCGCGCAGGATCTCCATGCGGGCAGTCATGATCCAGTCGGCCTTGCTGACGAGGATGCCGGCCACGGTATCCCCGTGCCCGCCGATGTACTTGGTCGCCGAGTGCATGACGATGTCCGCACCCAGGTCCAGGGGGTTCTGCAGGTAGGGCGTGCAGAAGGTGTTGTCGACGAGCACCGGGATGTTCCGCTCGTGGGCGATGGCCGCCACCGCGGCGATGTCCGTCAGCACCAGGGTCGGGTTGGCCGGGGTCTCGAGGTAGACGAGGCGGGTCCGGTCGGTGATGGCCTCGGCGAAGTTGGCCGGGTCGTCGGCGGGCACCTCGGTCACGTTGATGCCGAGGCGGGGCAGGGTCTGGGTGAACAGCTGGTGGGTGCCGCCGTAGAGCGTGTCGCCGGCGACGATGTGGTCGCCGCTGCGGCAGCAGGTCAGGACCGCGGTCGTGGCGGCCGCCATGCCGCTGGCCAACGCGAGCGCGGCTTCGCCGTTCTCCAGATACGCCATTTCGGTTTCGAGCGCCGTCTGGGTGGGATTGCCCAGACGGGTGTAGACGTAGCTCGCATCCTCGCCGCGGAAGACGGCCGCCCCGTGGGCGACGTTTTCGAAGGCGAAGGTGGAGCTCTGGAAGATGGGTGTGCTCACGGCGCGGATGGGCCTTTCGGCCTCGTGCTTGTCGAGGTGCACCTTGCCGTGGATGCACAGCGTGGCGAAGCCGGGTTTCTGTTTCTTGTCATCCATCATTTTTTCCCTTTGGCCTTGGCCCGGCCGGGCAGGTGCTTGCGCAGGTTCGCGACCCGGTCGAGATTCTCCCAGCTGAAATCCTTGTCCGGGCGGCCGAAGTGGCCGAAGACGGCGGTGTCGGCGTAGAGGGGGCGTCGCAGGTCCAGGCTCTCGATGATGCCGGCGGGCGAAAAGTCGAACTCGCCGGCGAGGATGGCGGTCAGCTTGTCGTCCGAAAGCTTGCCGGTGCCGAAGGTGTCCACGGTCAGGCTCAGCGGATGACGCATGCCGATGACATAGCTGATCTCGACGGCGCACCGCTTGGCCAGTCCGGCGGCGACCAGGTTCTTGGCGGCCCAGCGCGCTCCGTAACTGCCGCTGCGGTCCGGCTTGGTGGGGTCCTTGCCGCTGAAGGCGCTGCCGCCGTGCGGGCAGGCGGGTCCGTAGCAGTCGACGGTGAGCTTGCGGCCCGTCAGTCCCGAATCGGCTCGCGGCCCGCCTTCGCTGAAGGTCCCGACCGGGTTGATCATGATGTCGGTGTCCGCCGTCAGCAGTCCCGTGGGCTCCAGCACGCTCTTGATGACCGAGCGCTTGAGGTCGCGGCGGAGCTTGCCGAGGTCGGCGTCCGCGTGGTGGTGTGCCGACAGGACCACCGTCGTCAGCGCCACGGGTTTTTCATTCCGGTACCGCACCGAAACCTGCACCTTGCCGTCCGGGTAGAGCATGGGCAGCTTGCCGGCCATGCGGACGGCCGTGAGTTTTTCGGCCAGCCGGTTGGCCAGGAAGATCGGGACGGGCATGAAGTCGACGTCGATCGGCAGGCTGCGGCCTTCGTCGGTGGCGTAGCCGACGCAGACGCCCTGGTCGCCGGCGCCCTTGCGGTCGACACCCAGGGCGACGTCGCCGGACTGTTCCTCGAGCATGACCAGCACCGCGCAGCTGTTGTGGTCGAAGCCGATGGCCGGATCGTTGTAACCCACGCGAGCGATGGTCTCGCGCACGATGGACGAGATGTCCAGGTAGCACTTGGTCGTGATCTGGCCGGTGACGATGACCATGCCGGTGGTGACCATGACCTCGCAGGAAACGCGGGCGAAGCGATCTTCCCTGAGAATGGCGTCGAGGATGTCGTCGGAGATGAGGTCGCAGATCTTGTCGGCGTGGCCGGAAGTGACCGATTCGGCGGTCTGGATCCAGTTTCGGACAGGTTGGCGTGACATCAGATCCTCCTGGGGCGGAATTATGGTTCCCAAATGAGGCGGCACCTGAAACAATCCGGGGTCGGGATTCGTTATGGGGCGAATCCTGACGACAAGTCGAAAATGGAGGGGTCAGCCATCAAAGTCAACCGCAGTAAGAACGGCGAGGATTTCGCCATCAGGGTGTCCAATCTCAACTTCGCCTACCTGCGCGACCCCGTGTTGAGGGGCGTCGGTTTCGAGCTGGAGAAGGGCGCCATCGGCCTGCTGGGGCCCAACGGGAGCGGCAAGACCACGCTGCTGCGCTGCCTGCTCGGGCAGGTCCCCCTCAAATCGGGCCAGGTGAAGGTGCTGGGATACGACATGGCCGGCCAGGCCCGCCTGGCCCGCGCCGGCCTGGGCTGGATGCCCGAACGGGGCGGCATCATCCCGGGCATGAGCGGTGTCGGGCTGGTAGCCTATCTGGGCGAACTATCGGGCATGCCCGCGCGTGATGCCATGCAGCGGGCGCACGAGGTCCTGCACTACGTGGGCCTCGCGGACGAACGCTACCGCAAGTGCGACGACTACAGCCAGGGGATGAAGCAGCGCCTCAAGCTGGCCCAGGGTCTGGTCCACGACCCGGACTGGCTGTTCCTCGACGAACCCACCAGCGGCCTGGATCCCCGCGGACGGATCTCCATCCTCGAGTTGATCCGCGACCTGGCCTGGAACAAGGGGCTGGGTGTGATCCTGTCGACCCATCTGCTGGCCGACGTCGAGGCGGTCTGCCAGGAGATCCTGGTGCTCAAGCAGGGCGAACTGCTGGCCCGCGAGAAGATCGACGCCGGCTCGCGCGAACCGCGGCAGGTCTTCGAGGTCGAGGGATTCGGCGACGAAGAGGCCTTCTTGCAGGGGCTCGGCGCCCTCGGCGCCGAAATCGTTCCCGACAACCGCCTATTCCTGGTCACGCTGGATCTGGCACGTCTGGAGGGCGGAGCTTCCGCTCCGGGCACCGACGGCTACGACACCGCCGCGGGGGTCAACGCCATCCTGGCGGTGGCCGCGGCCAACGACTACGCCTTGCGGCGCCTGCGCCGCCGGCCCGTGAGCCTGGCCGACGAGTTCTACAGCATGGTGGAGGCCTGACCGATGCCCGTCTACGACAGAGGATACACGCATTGGGAACCGTCGGCGGCCCGCGCCTGGCCGGCGTGGTGGGTCATCGCCCGCCGGGGTATCGCCGAACCGCTTAAGCGGCGCTGGTTGCTGATGCTGCTCCTGCTCGGCTGGGTGCCGGCCATCGTCAAGGGCGGCATCATCTACTTCAAACTCAAGGCCGGCGACATCGCCGATCTGCTGGGCGGCGGTTGGACCAGCATCGAGCCCGAAGGCTTCCTGTCCTTCATGGAGGGGCAGCGGTTCTTCGTCTTCGTGTTCCTGGCCATCGTGGGGGCGGGGCTGGTGTCCACCGACCGCCGGGACAACGGCTTGTCCCTGTATTTTTCGCGACCGCTGGGCCTGACCTCCTACATCGGCGGCAAGAGCCTGATCGTGATCTTCTACTACTGCCTGGTCACGCTCTTTCCGGTCTACGCCCTGTGCATCTTCGCCTACCTGATCGCTCCCGAAGCGGCCGGTCTGGACCTGCTGCTGCTGACCCCGTTGCGGGCGACGGTCTACTCGCTGCTGGCCGGAGGCAGCATCAGCCTGGTGCTGCTGGCCTTCTCGTCCATGGGCAAGCGGTCCATCTTCGTCATGGTGTGGTGGACGATCATGGTGTCCGGGACCGAGACCATCGGCGCGATCGCCGAAGGGTTGGGCCGCGAATCCGTGCAGGCGATCAATTTCCTGGGCCAGTACCACAACGCCGGTTCGCTGCTGTTTTCGTCGCCGCCGCGGCTCGACGTCAATCCCTGGCTCAGCCTGCTGATCGTCCTGGCCTGGACCGCCGCCGCGCTGCTGGTGCTGCGCAACCGGATCCGGCCGGTGGAGGTGGTCTCATGATGGGCGCGGGAGTCGGCTCGACGGAGGCCCGGATCAGCGCCGACCGGGTGGGCAAGTGGTTCGGCGAGGTCATCGCTGTCAACAACTGCACGCTGAGCGTGGGGACCGGCGTGGTCGGGCTGCTGGGGGCCAACGGCGCCGGCAAGTCCACGCTGTTCAAGATGCTGGCCGGGCTGATCGAACCCAGCCACGGGTCGGTGCGGGTTTTCGGGCGCAAGCTGCGCGAAGACGTCGGCTGGTACCGCCGCGTGGGCTTCTGCCCCGAGAGCGACGCGCTGCCCGGTTGGATGACCGGGCGAGAGTTCCTGTCGCTGATGCTGCGGTTGATGGGCTACAGCAAGGCCGAGGTGAACACGCGCGTCGACCTCTGGCTCGACCGGTTCGAACTGACCGCTGCGGCCGGCCGCCGGCTCGACGGCTATTCCAAGGGCATGCGCCAGAAGATCAAGCTGGCCCAGGCCCTGGCCCACGATCCGGAGGTGATCTTCCTCGACGAACCCCTCAACGGCATGGACCCCGTCTCGCGCAAGCAGTCCATCGACCTCGTGCGGGAGCTGGGGGAACGGGGGCGAACGGTGCTGGTCTCCAGCCACATCCTGCCCGAAGTCGAGGAAATGACCAGCCAGATCATCCTGATCGATCGCGGCAAGGTGCTGGCCGAGGGTTCGGTGACCGAGATCCGGGACAAGATCCCCGAACATCCGACGACCGTGGCGCTGGCTTCGGCCGAATGCCGCCGGCTGGCCGGCTTCCTGATCGGCCAGGAGCACGTCGTGGGCGTCCAGGTGGAGACCCTGCCGGAGGGCGAACGGGTGATCGTGCGCACCGACCACGCCATCGGTTTCTACCGGTCGCTGCCGGAATGGATCCTGAAGAACAACCTGACCGTGGATGAAATCCTGACCTTGGACGACAGCCTCGAGGCCGTTTTCCAGTACCTGACCGAATGATGGACGCCATGAACGAAACCGATACCATGAACCGAACTTCTGCGACGTCGGCGCCGGCCCCCTTGCCGAGCCTGATCTCGATCGTCTGGATCGCCTGGTTCTCGGTCAGGGAGATGGCCCGCCGCCGCCGGCTGATCTCGCTGGGCCTGATCAACCTGCTGCCGGTCCTGGTTGTCCTGGCGATCCGGATCTGGTTCCCGGGCGAGGGCATCACCGCCCAGATGCAGCTGGCGGCGCTCAGCCATGACACCTTCATCCCTTTCCTGATCCCCATCGCCGCCATGGCCGTCGGGATCCCGGCCATCGGCGAGCAGGTGGAGGACGGCACGATCGTCTTCACCTGGACCCGGCCGATCCGTCGGCGGGCCATCTATCTCGGCCGCCTGTTCGCGGCCCAGATGGTGGCCACCCTGCTGATGTCGGGTTCGCTGGTGCTGTGTTTCGTGATCATGGTCAGCGAGGGTCTGCAGGTCATCACCTTCGAGTTTCTCAAGCTGTACCTGCTGACCTTCATGATCATCGGGCTGGGGGCCTTCACCTACTCGGCACTGTTCGCGGCCTTCGGCACCTTTTTCAAGAAGCCGGTGCTGCCGGCCATCCTGTTCGCCTTCGGTTGGGAAAACCTGGTGAGCAACATCCCGGCCCGCGTGCAGGAGCTGAGCCTGCGGTTTCATCTGCAGAACCTGGTCGAGCGGCCGCCGGCCGCTCCGGACGACCTGCCCGGCCTGCTGGGCGCCCTGCTGAGCACCTCCTTCAAGCGTGATCCGGTGCCCGAGATCAAGTCGGTCGCCATCCTGCTGGTAGTGATGTTCCTGGCCATGTTGCTGGGAACCTGGCTGCTGCAGCACAAGGAGATCGAGAAGTAGGAGCAGGTTCCCAAAGACGCTGCTTAAGGTCTTTTCTCATTGTCCTCGGGCTTCGCCCTGCGGATCATTCGAAAATTCCGTAAGCAGCGTCTTTGGGAACCTGCTCTTTCATCTCGATCGGTGGGGTATGTCATGGCATCTCTCGGACAGGAGTTCTTCGCACGCCAGACCCTCACGGTGGCCCGTGACCTGATCGGGACGGTGCTCGAGGCCACCGCGGCCGACGGCACCCTGGTCACCGGCCGCATCGTCGAGGTCGAAGCCTATGAAGGGGAAAACGACCCGGCGTCCCACGCCGGTCGGGGGCGGACCCCGCGCAGCGAGATCATGTTCGGCCCGCCGGGACACGCCTACGTCTATCTCATCTACGGCATGCACCACTGCCTGAACTTCGTCACCGCAAGCGAGGGGACCCCGGGGGCCGTGCTCATCCGGGCCGTGGAGCCGGTGGCGGGCCGACAGATGATGGCCGCCCGCCGCGGGCTCGCTCCGGACACCGCCGCCGACCGGGCCTTGACCGCGGGGCCCGGACGCCTGTGCCAGGCCCTGGGCGTCGACCTGGCCTGGAACGGCCTGCCGCTGTTCGCCGCTCGCGACGAACCGGAAGAGCAGCGCGGGCGGCTGCGGCTCCTGCAGCCGGACCGGCCGCCCCGTAGAATCGCGACCACGCCCAGGATCGGCATCCGCCAAGCGGTCGATTTTCCTTACCGTTTCGTCGATCCGGACAGCAGCTGCCTGAGCCCGTGAGCATCCCCCGACGATTGTGGCCCGAGCCAATAAATGATATAATGTTTTCAATGGGCGGTCCGAGGATCAATGCGCCGCAGTGGCCGTCACGTGCCGTCGCCATCGTGGGAGGATTGCCGATGCGTTCCATCCCTAAAATCTGCATGCTCGGTTTCTGGCTGGTAGCCGGCTTGGCGTCGGCCGTCTCCGGCGAAACGGCCACGCAGCGGCGGCCGCGGATTCACGACGGATTCGGGGCCGTCCTGACCGGCGGATCGGCGGACCTTGCGAAAGCCGGCGCTGACACCATCAACCTGATGGCGGGTCACAACGATCCTACGAACAGCCCGGGGGAGCCGGCCTACTACGGTGACTTCGAGGATGCGGACGGAAATCCCAGTTGGAACGGCTGGACCCATTACGACGTCACGCAGCCCACCGAGAACCACTGGTCGGTCGGCAACGTGAACCAGACGAACCCCCTGAATCTCACCGCCTGGTGCGGCGACTATCTCACTCCCTGCTCACCCGCAGACTCGGCGTGGGGCTACGGAAGCTCCTGGCACGACTTGCTTCTGTTGCGCAAGACCGTCGGCGACCCGCTGTCCCCCGCGACCGTCGACGTCACGGCAAACATTCGCCACGACGTCGAGCCCGGCTACGACCACCTGTATCTGAGCTATGCGGTCGAAGGGGTGCTCGGTTACACGGACATCCAGAGCTGGGACGGGTTCGGCGACAACGTGGCCGTGGCGGGTAACGCCACCTATCTGCCCACGGAATACGTCGCCGGGACGGATGTCGCCGTCTACTGGCGCTTCCAGTCCGACAGCAGCTGGGACGACGGTGACTGCGCCTTCGCGTCCACCGGCGCGGTCAACCTGGACGACATCACCGTGACGATCACCCAGGGCCTCGATACCCAGGTTTACACCGAAGATTTTCAGGACGGCAGCCTCGGCCCGGACTGGGTGTTGGACTATCCTGTTGGAGTCGGCGATTTCGCCCAGCTGTGGAAGGGCCTGGAAGACCTGGACCCCTGTCAGGAGAACACGACCGCACAGGTCGCATTTATCGACGACGGTCTCGTGGTGCCGGGAACCGGGGGCACCAACTGCGTGAGCTGGTGCTACGGGCCCTCGGGCTACATCGTCAACCACGCGGGCGGTCTGCTGGGTCCGAGCTTTCACCTCGACAACGCCCTCGAGTCCCCGGTCATGGCCTGGCCCGACGACAGTTTCGACGGCATCACCTTCGATTTTTCCGTCTATCGCCACGAGGATTTTAGTGCCACTTCGCCGGGGATCTTCTACGCCTGGGATGTCCGCTCGGCCGATACGGATGGTTCGGCGGGCAACGGGATCCAGAACATTGCCACCCAGGGCTGGCTGAGCCGCAACTTCGTGTAC
>Ga0316201_10002500_pt1 | contig 13111 bp, 9 predicted proteins | sample CS6wburrow_MG_FD_204516 | JGI IMG/M metagenome (GOLD analysis project Ga0316201, IMG submission 204516) | Coastal sediment microbial communities from Delaware Bay, Delaware, United States - CS-6 worm burrow | ecosystem: Environmental > Aquatic > Marine > Coastal > Sediment | place: USA: Delaware... | reverse complement strand
TTTGGCGATCTTGTGGAGGCGGCATCCAAGCTTGAAGCACCTGAGGATGCACCCTTCAAGTCACGCGACGACTATCGCTATATCGGCAAGCCCATGGACACAATCGATGGCCTTGCATTTACAACCGGTACGGCTGTGTATGGGATTGATTCCGTACGTCCGGGCATGTTGTATGCCGCTATCGAGCGCTGCCCTGCGTTTGGCGGGTCAATTAGGTCGCTGGATGACAGCGCGGCCAAGTCGGTTGCCGGTGTGGTTAGCGTTATGCGTCTGCCGGAGCCGACTTCTCCACTCGGTTTCAATCTTCTTGGCGGCGTTGCCGTCCTGGCAACAAATACCTGGGCGGCACAGAAAGGACGCGAGGCGCTAAAGATTGAGTGGGACCTTGGCGAGAATGGCGCGCACGATTCTGCGAGCTACAAAGACACTCTCATGCAGTCGGTGGCAGCGCCCGGCGCAACCGTACTGACGCGCGGGGACGCGGATGCGGCGATGGAGGCGGCCAGCAGTATTCATGAAGCAGTCTACTATGCGCCGTACTTGTCGCAGGCGCCGATGGAGCCACCCGCGGCCGTCGCAGAGATCAGCGAAGATGGCGGCTGTGAGGCCTGGGCGTGCACGCAGAACCCGCAGGCGGCCCAGGACATCATCGCGGGAACGCTGGGTATCGACAAAGAGAAAGTGCGTGTTCACGTTACGCTGCTTGGTGGTGGTTTCGGCCGCAAATCGAAGCCGGACTTCGTTGCGGAGGCCGCCTGGCTGGCAAAGGAAAGCGGCAAGCCAGTCAAAGTTACGTGGACGCGCGAGGACGACATACGGCACGGCTATTTCCACTCAGTGAGTGCGCAGTACCTTAAGGCCGGCCTTGATGCCGATGGCAATGCGACCAGTCTTTTGCATCGCACCTCTTTCCCGTCCATCGGTTCAACATTCGACCCATCGGCGACCGGACCCGGCAGTTTCGAGCTTGACCTCGGCTTTCTGGATCGTCCGTATGCTATTCCGAACATCCGCCTGGAGTCCTGTGACGCCAAGGCGTATTTGCGGATCGGCTGGCTACGCTCCGTCTGCAATGTTTTCCACGCGTTCGCTGGCTGCGGCTTCGTCGATGAGCTTGCCTACCTGGCCGGGCTGGACCCGAGGGATCATCTGCTGAAATTGCTCGGTGAAGCGCGGCACATCGACCCCGCGGACGACAATGCCGAATACAGCAACTACGGACACCCGCTGGACAAGCATCCAATCGACACCGGGCGTTATGCGGCCGTTGTTAACAAAGTCTCGGAGATGGCGAATTGGGGACGGGCATTGCCTGAAGGTCGCGGTCTCGGCATCGCCGTGCACCGGTCTTTCCTGAGTATTGTCGGTACGGTAGCGGAGGTAAGTGTCGACGATGGCGGGCAGCTGGTCGTGCATGACATCTGGATGACGATCGACGCCGGGACAACGGTAAACCCGGATCGCGTGATTTCGCAGATGGAGGGCGCGGCGATCTTCGGTATGAGTCTGGCCCTTCATGGCGAGATCACAGCCAGCGGAGGCGCCGTAGTCGAGGGCAACTATGACAGCTATCCCGTCGTTCGTATGAGCGAAGCGCCCGCGAATATTCATGTGCATATTATGGAGTCCACCGCGTTGCCCGGCGGGGTCGGGGAGCCCGGTGTACCGCCGGTTGCGCCGGCGATCGTCAATGCCTATTTTGCCGCCACCGGGAATCGTATACGTGAGCTGCCATTACGAAACGCCGGGCTAACCTAGAACGTGGCGCAAATCCGGGCGTTACTGGGCATCCTGATAGCGTTGTGCGCCTGCGGGACAGGCCAGGCAGCTTCGCTGTTCGGCGATCAAGCGGTGCTGGATGTCACTCTCACGGGGCCCTTGTCCTTGGTTGCCAAGGAGGCGCGCAAGAGACCCGAGCACCCGTTTGAACTCGAGGTGGCCGGCCAAACGGTCAAAGTAGACGTGCGGATGCGCGGCAAGAGCCGTGTTAAGTTTTGCGGATTCCCGCCGTTACGACTCAATTTTGCGCCCGACAGCGCGGCTGAAAGCGTATTCGCCGGGCAGGACAAGCTCAAGCTGGTGACGCATTGCAATGGCGGTGCGGAGTCCGAGCAGAATGTGCTTGAAGAGCTCATGGCCTACCGGTTGCTGAGCGTACTGACGGACTTCAGTTATCGCACCCGGCTGCTACGCGTTCGCTACGTTGATACGGATACACCGAATCGCGAAGCCGTTACACGATTTGGCTTTGTAATTGAGTCGGATGAAGCGTTCGCTACGCGGATTGACGGTGAGCCACTGTTGGTTCGCGACGTCACGAGAGCGATGCTGGAGCCGGCGCACGCGGCGCTCGTCTACGTGTTCCAGTATCTGATCGGTAATACCGACTGGTCGCTCGTGCGTTACTACGATGACGATTTTTGTTGTCATAACGGCAAGCTTTTCACCGTTACTGCGCGCAATTACTACGTACCGTATGACTTCGATATGTCCGGCCTGGTCAGCGCCCGTTACGCCAAACCGCAGCCAAAACTCAGGCTTCGCAGCGTTCGGGTCAGGCGCTATCGCGGCTATTGCACAGACCATTTTGTCTTGCGAGAGGCGCTGCGAGCGGTCGCGGCGCAAGCAGACGATCTCCTGCGCGTCGCGGCAGAGCTGCCAGGTCTGAGCACCAAGAACAGGCAGAAGCAGACTCGCTACCTGGATGATTTCTTTGCAGCCGCCCGAAATGAGGACAAGCTGCTGAAGGAATTCGAGCGCCGATGTTTGTAGAACAGGCAGTTACTCGTTGAGTAACCGGTTTCTGTACCTTGTTACGGTCCTGATCTGGGGTTCGACGTGGCTGGCTATCGAGTATCAGCTGGGGGTTGTTGCCCCCGAAGTTTCTATCGTCTATCGTTATACGATCGCTTCTTCTGTGCTATTTATTTATTGTTTTTACAAGAAGTTATCCGTTGTATTTAATCTAAAGTCACACCTTTGGTTTGCGCTGCTTGGTGCCTTCCTTTTTGGTCTCAACTACGTGTTCGCCTATCGCGCGCAGGTGCACATTACCTCGGCACTGGCCGCTATCGTCTTCTCGATGATGTTATGGATAAACATCATCCTGTCCCGATTGGTATTCGGCACCCGGGCCGGGCGGCAGGTGCTGTTTGGTGCTGTGCTGGGGATCGCAGGGATCATTGTCCTGTTCGCTCCGCAGATCAGGGTCCTGTCACTGTCGGACAGCGTGCTCTACGGCTCTTTGCTGGCGCTGCTTGGCGCTTTGATGGCATCGACGGGCAATATGGTGTCGCAGGGCGCACAGCAGAGAAATTTGCCGGTCCTCCAGGCCAACGCCTGGGGAATGCTGTACGGGGCCTTGCTGACCGCGATAATTTGCGCAGTTCGAGGCTACGAATTCACCTTTGACGCGACTTTTACGTACATCGGTTCGCTGCTGTATTTGGCAGTATTTGGCTCGGTAATAGCATTCGGCGCTTACCTGACTTTGCTCGGGAGGATTGGCGCTCACAGAGCTGGCTACGCGACGGTCATGTTCCCGGTCGTGGCGTTGCTGCTATCCATCCTGTTCGAAGGGCTGCGACTCGATTTCGCCATTCTGCTGGGTACGGCTCTGGTGCTTCTTGGTAACGTACTGGTACTGAAAGAACGATCATGAAAAAGCGCAATCCGATCGAAGACCTGGCGCATCTGCGCCACGAATTCGGTGAGCACGGCGGCGTGAACATGTCCATCGAGGCAAGCACGACGTTCACGGTGATGGCCCCCGAAACCATGCCCGAGATGTTCGCCGGCCGCAAAGGTCCTGATAAGGGCTGCTATCTCTATGGACGTCATTTCAATCCAACGGTTTACAATCTCGGCCGTCAGCTTGCGGCGATGGAGGGAACCGAGGCGGCCTATTGCACGGCCAGCGGCATGGCGGCGATATCCGGTGCCGTGCTCGGCGTCTGCGGAACGGGCGACGAAATCGTCGCATCCAACGCAATTTACGGCGGAACTTACGCTTTCCTGAGGGATTTCCTGCCGGCAAAGTGCGATATCCGCACAACCTTCGTCGATATTACAAATCTTGACGCGGTAGCTGACGCGATTACGGATAAGACCCGGCTGGTGTTGACGGAAAGCGTTTCGAACCCGACCCTTCGGCTTGCCAATATGCCGCGTCTTGCTGACATTGCCCATCGTCGCGGAGTGCGGCTCATGGTCGACAATACCTTCAGTCCGCTCATCCTGAGGCCCGCAGGACTGGGTGCCGACATCGTCGTCCACAGTATCACCAAGTTCATCAGTGGCGCATCGGATGTCATTGCCGGAGCTGTCTGCGGAACCGAGGAGTTCATTGGCGAACTTATGGATTTGCACACAGGTCCCCTGATGTTGCTGGGCCCGACGATGGACCCGCACATTGCCGCGGACCTCAGTCTGAGGGTGCCACACCTGCCGCTCAGAATGGCGGAGCACGGTAAACGTGCGCTCGAGCTCGCGAGCCGACTAACTGCACTCGGATTGCAGATAGGCTATCCGGGCCTGGCCGAGCACCCCGATCATGATCTGTTTAACGAGCTTCGGACCAGTGAGTACGGCTATGGCGGTGTTTTCACGATCGACGTTGGCGACGCGGAGACGGCTAATGAGCTTATGTCTCGCCTGCAAAATGAGCAGCGATTCGGCTACCTGGCCGTTAGTCTTGGCTATTTCGATACGCTGATGTCCTGTTCGGGCTCGAGCACGTCGAGCGAAATGAGCGACGAGGATCAACAGGCGGCAGGGATATCGCCGGGACTGGTGCGGGTGTCGATTGGCTATACGGGAACGCTGGAACAGCGTTGGTCACAGCTGCTGGCGGCGCTTGAAGACACAGGCATCGTGGTGGCAACCCCTCGAGATGAAAGTGACATTCGCACGGCTTAGTGGCTCCCTGATCGCGATTTTGACGTTCGCGATTGGCTGTAGCGTGCCGTCCATCGTGGATGAATCGACTCTCGAATCCAGTCGCTCGCTGGCGCATTCCTTCGGTATGCGCCTGAAAACCGAACTCAAGATGGGTCTGGAAGAAGGCGGGCCGGTACAGGCGATTGCTGTGTGCAAGAACGTGGCGCCGCAGGTCGCGTCCGAGTTGTCGCGGCAGAGTGGCGCGAAAGTCGCTCGTACCAGCCTTCGCTACAGGAATGCGAACAACGCGCCGGAACCCTGGCAGGCGCGTGTTCTTAGAGATTTCGATCAGCAGGCGGCAAACAAGGAAGCCAACGCCCCGCTGGAGTATTTCGAGCAAGAGGCAGACGGCACGATTCGGTATATGAAAGCGATCCGCACGGATGGCGTGTGCCTGGCCTGTCATGGCGAATTGATACCCCCGGCGCTGCAGGAAAGTCTCGACCGAGACTATCCGCGCGATCTCGCCGTTGGCTACTCCCTGGGTGACGTGCGCGGCGCCTTCAGCATCAGCTGGCCACCGCCTGACAGGAACAGCGGGAGCTAGATACGACAAACACGAGCCGACAGGGCGTCAGAATTGGGTTAGCGCTGGGCAGCGGCTCGGCCCGTGGCTGGTCCCATATTGGCGTGCTGCGAGGGCTGCTGGAACGAGGTATCGAACCTGTTGTGGCAACAGGATCCTCTTCGGGATCGCTGGTCGCCGCAGCTTACGCAAGTAATCAACTGGACGCCCTGGAAGTCTGGGTGCGCTCGTTGACGAGGATCGATGTGTGGCGGCTGCTCGATGCCAGCTTTACGGGCGGTGGCTTCATGCGGGGCAATCGTCTGATGCGGGCCGTTGGCGAGCAGCTGCAGGATTGTGCGATCGAATCGCTGCATCGGCAATTCGGCGCGGTCGCCGTTGATCTTTATTCCGGCAAGGAATTCTGGATTCAGCAAGGTTCTATCCTGACGGCCGTGCGTGCATCCAGTGGTCTGCCCGGTTTGTTCACGCCGATTCTGCACGAGGATCGTTGGCTAATTGATGGTGGCGTCCTTAACCCGGTGCCGGTGTCGTTGTGTCGGGCGCTGGGCGCTGATCGTGTCATCGCCGTGAATCTCAATATCCCCCGAGTGAAGAACGAGACCCGCAAGCCATCAGTGGAGAGGGTGGAAGCTGCTGAGGCCAGCCTGTCTACGAATGATGGGACCGAGCTGTTCGCACGCTGGTCTGGTCTGCTGGAGAATTTCATGAGTTCGCTACGTTCCGATCGAGCGCCCAGCGAACCCGGCATGATCGAGGTCATGTATACAACAATCAATATCATGCAGGACCAGATTTCTCGCTCCCGGATGAGCGGTGATCCGCCGGACCTGCTGGTATTGCCGAAACTCGATGACTTTCACCTGATGGATTGGCACCGCGGTGCCGAAGCGATCGAAGCCGGGTATCAGGCCGTTGCCAGAATCGAATCCCAGCTGGATGACTTTTTGCGGAAATAACGGGAACGTGGCTCGAGTATTCCCGTCCTTTGTTAAGCTCGTGTGTCAGCTGTAGGGGGAGGTGGAATGCCGAAAGGACTTTTTGGACTGGCGCTTATCTCGCTGATGCTTGCCGCGTGCGGCACCGTGACGGCGTATGGCTGATTCGGCGCGTACTTCGCAGATCGATCAGGCGAGGCTGATATCGGCGCTGCAGAGCGCGGCCGTTTACCCGCATTCGGTGTCATCCTTCCAGGTCGTTGAGACGCATATCTCGTGGGTCATACTGACAGGGCAATTCGCGTACAAAATCAAGAAAGCCGTAAACCTCGGATTTCTGGATTTCAGCACTCTGGAGAGACGGCGCCACTTTTGTGAGGAAGAACTCCGGCTCAACGCGCGCTGGGCACCGCGACTGTATGTCGGCCTCGTTTCCATTAATGGCAGTCCTGATTCTCCGTCGATACAGGACCCTGAAAATGACAGCGAGGCTATTGAATACGCGGTAAAGATGCTGCAATTCCCGCAATCCGCGCAGCTGGATAGGCAGCTCGAAGAAGGGCTCTTGCGGGAAGATGATCTGCTTGTCTTGGCGGAGACGATCGCCAATAAGCATGAACAAGCGAGAGTCATTGAATACGCCAATGATCGCGAATCCGTAGGCAAGGTTCGTGCGCCGATTCTGGGAAACTTTGCGCCCGTTGAGCGTGCAATCGATATGGACTTGCTGGAGCGTGTGCGCCTGTGGACAGAGGCCACACTGAAGGCGCTGAAGCCAGTCCTGATTCAGAGACGCCAGGAGGGCTTCGTCCGGGAATGCCACGGCGACCTGCATCTGTCGAATCTCGTGCGGTTTGACGGCGATATCGTCGCTTTCGACTGTGTCGAGTTCAGTCCGGATCTGCGCAACATAGATGTTCTGAGTGACATAGCGTTCCTCGTTATGGATCTGATCGCCTGTGCCCGTCACGACCTCGCGTTCGCGTTCCTGAATCGTTACCTGGAGCGCACCGGTGACTATGCCGGCATGAAGGTTTTCGGACTCTACGTCGTTTATCACGCAATGATTCGCGCGAAGGTGGCAGCAATCCGAGCTACGGAGCGTCGCGACGAAGCGCGTCGCGAGAAGGACGTGGACGCCGTCAAGCACAACCTCGCGGTCGCTGCGCGCTGGATCAAGACGACCAAGGTCATGTTGATAGCAATGCACGGCTACTCGGGTTCAGGCAAGACCTGGCTTTCCTCGCAATTGTTATCCCGTATGCGGGCAATTAGGCTACGGTCGGATATCGAAAGAAAGCGCCTGTCCGGCATCGCAGAGTTGGCGGACAGCAACTCAAAGCCGGGCAGCGGTCTTTATGCACCAGAGTCGAATGCAGCAGTTTACAGCCACCTTCTCGATGCTGCCGGCCGACTGCTCGATGCTGGTTATAACGTAATCATCGATGCGGCATTCCTGCGCAGGACCGATCGGGAGGCGCTATTTTCGCTTGCGGCGAGCCGAAAAGTGTCCCCTGTCTTCGTCTCAACCAGCGCTGCAGAAGCGGAGCTCGAGCAGCGTCTCAAGCGCAGAGGCCAGGCTGGCGGGGAGGCGTCGGAAGCGACTGTCAACGTATTGAGATATCAGCTGGAGACCGCGGATCCCCTCGCAGACGCCGAGATACCTCGTGTCGTATACGTCTGTACGGAGCAGAACGTCGATGCCGATGAGCTCGTCAGTTCGATTAACTGTCTTCAGTAATAGCGAATTTTTTCAAATGGTTACGGGCGTAACCTGACAGCAAACTTTACACCTCGCGAGAACTGTCCTAGACTGGATTTGAGAAGAAAGATCTGACAAAAGAGCCTTGTAAGCAAAGAGGCCGTAGGAGCAGAACAAATGCGCATTCCGCAGCAGACCACGACGTTGCCTGACATTGCGGCCGAGCAAACTGGGTCATCGGCTTTTCTTACCCAGTGTCACCGCAACGCGCTGGACCAGCTTGGGGTTACCTTCGGTGAAAACCGACCACTTGCAATTATCCTTGGTGAAGGCAAGTCGTCATCGCGTTTTGTGATCCGCAAATTCATGTCTCGACTGGATCAGGATGTGGCCGCCGTGCGCATCGTGGGACCGTGCACAAACGCTGCCGATTTCATGGGCCAGATAATTGTGGCTGTTGGCTTTCAGCCCAAGGACATGAGTCTTAACGACCTCGAGAGCATATTCTCGATGTTCCTGTCGTTTCAGAAAGCGCACAAGCGCCGCACGGTCATTTGCATCGAGGAAGTGCAGGAATGCGAATGGTGGGTGCTGGACAAGATTCGGAGCCTTGTCGAGGCTGAACAGCAGGGCCAGTTCGGGCTGACGCTGGTGCTCTCGGGACAAGCGAACTTTAAGGATCTGCTTGATCGCCGCCCGCTGAAATCGATTGCCGGCTACGCTAAAAAGCGTATCTCGCTTGCACCGTTTACATTGCCCGAGACGCGCGAATACCTGCGGCATCGGCTCTCGTCTGAGGGCAAGGGGAGTATCGATGATGTTCTCGAATTTCATGCAATCCCCCTCATACACGAGCTTTGTGCCGGAGTGCCCGACGCGATCAGCGATCTCCTCGGCCAGTGTCTTTTGCAGGCGCAGGAGGAGGGCGTTGAGCTCGTTACGAAGGAACTGGTGAAGCGAGCCTATGAATCTCAGCGAGAGCTGACGACCCAGTTTTATGGCGACGACCAGGTAGAGACGATTACGACGACCGAGCTCTTTCCTCAGCCTGGCCGCCTGATTGTGCAGCTGTCCGGACAGGATCTTCGCGAAGTCCGACTCCGACGCGGCAATATTCTGATAGGTCGCAGCAAGCTGTGCGATGTTCGCATCGATAGCAAGATTGTGAGCCGACATCACGCACTCATCCGCTATACGGCGGAAGGTGCGGTGCTCATCGACCTAGGCAGCACAAACGGTACGAAGGTTGACGGGTATTCAATCAAGGAACACCATTTGTCGGCGGGCGAGACAATTGCAGTTGGTGACTGCGAGATTGAGTACCTTCTTGATGATGCGGTTCAACAGGGACTTCAGGACGAAATTATGTCGGTCAAACTCGAGAGACTCCAATAATCCCGGGTAGGCAGATAGCCAATAGAGCGAAGTCCTGAGCTGATGGTCACGGCGACGGTTCGGCGCCGGCTGCTTCGGCACATCGTCAGCATTGGTATCCTGATCATAGTCGTCGGGATAATCTCAGCCTCGCAGTTTCTGCATGACTATGCCGACGCGCTCATAGTCTGGAGCGAGAGCGTAATCGCCGTTCGGCCATACCTCGGCATGGCGGTGTTCGTTGGAATTGCGATGCTCTCTGCCATGGTGGCCTTTTTTTCAAGCGCGATCTTCGTGCCCGTTGCGATCTATGCATGGGGCAATGCAGTCACGTTCGTACTGCTCTGGTTGGGGTGGCTGCTCGGCGGCGTAGCTTCATTCTGTATTGGGCGATTTTTGGGCCGGCGAGTTGCCGCTGCGCTTATCGGCGAAGAAAAAATTGCGGGCTGGCAAAGTCAGCTGGACGAGCGCAGCCGTTTTGTTCACGTACTTTTGTTTCAGGCAGTGGTGCCCTCCGAGATACCCGGGTACGTGCTTGGCATTCTGCGCTACCGATTCTCCTTGTATCTCCTGGCGCTTGCCGTCACTGAATTGCCTTACGTCATTGGAGTCGTGTACCTGGGCGAGCATTTCTTGAAGGGCCAGAGCATGGTCATTCTCCTGCTTGGTATCGGCGTTGTATTACTCGCCATAGTGCTGATGCGGCAGCTAGGCAAGTCGGCAGGCAAGGGTTAGCTTTAATGGCCCCTTATGAGGGGCGCCTTTTCGATCGCAATGCCGGGCTTGCGGAGTTCATCCAGCGGCGCTGAGTAGATCAGCTCGAACATTCGGATCATGCGTTCTTCTACTTCATCGAGAAAGAAATCGATATCAGGAATCTGTCGGAACGTGGAAAATCCTTTTTCAAGGAAATCCTGAAGAGCCCCGAAGCCGGCCGCATGTGCGGGTCCTCGCATGGCGCGCAGCGTCGCGCCCAGCGCCGGTATTTTTACTAATGACTTGAGTGTGGTTCCCAGCCGGGTACTCAGGTACACCAATTCTGCGCATTCTTCGAAAGAGCTCGCCCTGCGACAGGCGAGGCAGTAGTCGATCTCGGCTATTTCATCGGGCAACTTATTGTCGACAAGCAAACATCGGCAAATGGCGGTGTTGATCCGAAGGACCGTCGCGTTCATTTCAGCGGCTGCTGCAATAGTAGCGAGTGCACGTAGCGGCAACATGCGTGTAATCACCGGCGCGGCCCGCTCGAGGTCACGGTCCCGGCCACTGATACCAACACCGGCAAGATCGCTCATCGTGAAGTTGATCGCTTCCGCATAGCCCTCTTGCGAATGCAGGTCGCTGAAAAAGGGTAACAAGTAACTGAGTTGCCAGTGTGTGAAGCGGTCGTAGTCCTTGAGAAACTGCGGATTGCTCAGGTAGCTACTGTGCAGTTCATTGCTGCGTCGTATTTCGCGTCGAAATTTCTCCGCCGCCGCTTTTCGCATGGAAATAGCCATCTCGATACCGTCGCGCCGAATTACTTATAGTCAGCTACAAAATGCTGAATGACGCTAGGTAGTACTCCCGATTGACCCAGGGGCGGTAGCGAATCGACAATGCTCATGGGCGTTATCTGCCAGATAGGGGTGATGAATAGATCGCCGCGTAGTGTAACCGATCGGTTCAGCAATCTGCATGAACGGCTTGTGTTGCGCCATCCCGTTATCGTCCTTGCTCTCTGCGCATTCCTGGTGGCGCTATTCGGCTGGCACGCCAAAGATTTTGGCCTCGACGCAACCGCTGATTCACTGATTCTGGAACATGATGCAGACCTGCGATATTACCGCATGGTCAGGGCGCGTTACGGCTCGGATGACTACCTTGTCGTTGCTTTCAGCCCAAAACAACCGCTCTTTAGCGAACCGGTACTAGGCCAGCTTCGTACCCTGCGGGATGAGTTGCGTGATCTTGATGGTATCGAGTCCGTAGTGAGTATTCTCGATGTGCCGTTGATACGCAGTCCGCCGGTTGAAATCCGTCGTATCAGCGACGGCATTCGCCGTCTGCAGGATCCCGACACGGACCGTTCGATGGCACGCAAGGAGCTTCTTGGCAGCGCCCTGTATCGCGACCTCATTATCAGCGCCGACGCGCGAACAACAGCGCTACGCGTTAATCTCCGGCAGGATCAGCAATACCTCGAGCTACGAGAGAGGCGGGATGAGCTGCGGCAGATGGCCTTTCAAGGGGAACTGACCCGGGAGGAGCAGGAGAGGCTGGAGAGCACAACTGTCGAGTTCAATCAGGCTAGCCAGCGACTGCTCGGTGCCGAGCAGGCAACCATCGCCGCGGTTCGCAGAGTACTCGAAGGGTATAAGGACATTGCAGCGTTGCATATTGGCGGTGTACCGATGATCGTTGCTGACTCTATTGATTTCATTCGCCATGATTTGGTGATTTTCGGCGTCGCGGTTATTGCTTTTCTAATCGTAATCCTGCTCGTAGCATTTCGACAGCCGCGTTGGGCGGTCCTGACTCTGGCAAATTGCCTGGCAACGAGCACCGTCATGTTCGGTATTCTGGGAATGACGAATTGGCACGTCACAGTAGTCTCATCAAACTTCGTTTCGCTGCTGCTAATTTTGTGCCTGGCTCTAACGTTGCACATTATTGTCCGTTATCGCGAAGTGCATCTACAGACCCCGAATGCAGATCGGTTACATCTCGTTCGGGAAGCTATCAGGCGCATCATCGTCCCGTGTCTGTACACGGCACTCACCACCATGGTGGCTTTTGGCTCGCTGCTTGTCAGCGGTATTCGGCCGGTTATCGATTTCGGCTGGATGATGGTGATTGGTATCGCTATTGGCTTTGTTTTTTCGTTTACGCTGTTTCCTGCCGGACTGATGCTCTTCAAAACCGGTGAGCCTCGCGTCTTGCGAGATGTGACCGCAGCAATCACCGGGTCTTTCGCGCGAGTGATCGACGGACGGATCTGGCAGACGATCGTGATATCCGCTTTGCTCGTTGCTATTGGCGTTGCCGGAATTACGCGTCTGACGGTTGAGAATCGGTTCATTGATTATTACAAGAAGTCGACGGATATTTACCAGGGGATGGAACTGATCGACCGAGCGCTGGGCGGCACCACGCCGCTCGATGTCGTGATTGATGCGCCAGAAGATATGGCGCAAGAGATCGAAACGGCTGGAGACGCGGATGACCTGTATTCCGAACTGGAAGGAGAAGAGTTCGCCGGTCTTTTTGATGAGGATACTGACGCTGAGGGCGGCATCACTTCAAGCAGCTACTGGTTCAATCATCCACGGCTTGAACAGGTAGCCCTGATTCATGACTACCTCGACTCGCTCGATGAGACCGGCAAGGTTATATCCATAGCGACGACGGCGCGCTTATTGAGTGAGGTTGACGAGGGCATCCTGAGCGACAATATTTTACTGTCGATCGTTTATAAGCGGTTGCCGGAGGATGTTCGTAATGCGCTTATAGAGCCATATCTTTCAGACGACGGTGATCAGATAAGATTCAGCGTCCGCGTTTTCGAGTCGGACAAGTCGTTGCGGCGAAATGAACTTATCAGTCGCATAAGGACCGAGCTCGCCGAGAAGTTTGCTTTTGGCGACGACCAGG
>Ga0316201_10002499_pt1 | contig 13114 bp, 13 predicted proteins | sample CS6wburrow_MG_FD_204516 | JGI IMG/M metagenome (GOLD analysis project Ga0316201, IMG submission 204516) | Coastal sediment microbial communities from Delaware Bay, Delaware, United States - CS-6 worm burrow | ecosystem: Environmental > Aquatic > Marine > Coastal > Sediment | place: USA... | reverse complement strand
TTATTGCGCCATGGATCGGAAACGACCTCAGCCTTGATGACATACCCTTGCCACGTTTAATTACCGTAGAGCTTCATGCCTCTACAGCGGAGCACTTAGATCAACTCACTGGCAAAATTGAGGATATTTCTCACAGCGCTAGAGTCAACACGCACCATGAATGGCTAGGCGACCTAACACGCCTGACGTCTAGCCTACAAATGGTTGCACTACTAATATCATTAATTATTGGAGTAATAACGGTGACAGCTATTTCCAGTGCTGTTCGCACACGCATGACCATCCATAAAAAAGAAATTCAACTCCTCCACTTGATGGGAGCAACCGATCATTACATCGCAAGCCAGTTACAGCGCCAATCCCTAACACTGGCCCTACAGGGCGCCATGGCTGGTACTATGGCAGGTTTACTGATTGCTTTTTTCCTTGTTCTAATCACCGACAGCAACGAGGCAACTCTTATCCCGCAGATTTCGCTCAGTATCGGCCAATATTTTTTCCTGCTTTTCACGCCAGCATTTATTAGTTTAATCGCAGGCATGACAGCACGGTATACAGTCTTGCGCGAGTTGGCCCAAATGCCGTAAAAGAATAATCATGTCTATTTTGCGTTTTTGTGTTCTGGCTTTTTTTATAATCGTGGTCCTTTGGATCGCTGGGTTTATCGCGTTTTTAACGCATGCGGCAGCATTAAAACCGCACCCTTCAAAAACAGCAGCCAACGCTATAATTGTTCTGACCGGTGGACAAAACCGCATACGCACAGGACTTAATCTTTTCTCTAACGATTACGCTCCAAACTTGTTTATCACTGGCGTTTATAAAGGCACCTCCAGACAAGATGTTCTTGCGCAACATACAAGTGCGTCCGCGCTTCCAGATTGCTGCTTAATCCTAGGTCGCAAGGCTACAACAACACTGGAGAATGCAGAAGAAACATACGAATGGATCACGAAAAACCATATTCGTAGAATATATCTCGTAACGTCATCCTATCATATGATGCGTGCACGGCTTGTCTTCTCACATAAAATGCCAAATCTTAAGATCATACCCTATTCAGTGAACGAAAACGGAAATGCTCTAAAAAGCCATAAGTTCTGGACTTTGGCCTTCAGTGAATATAACAAGTTTATTTTTCGCTGGCTTAGTATTGCAATAGAAAGAGCCAGATAAACATATGGCTAAATCATGAATATGCCGGATTTTTATATTCGTTCGACGCTATTTAACTTGTGCTTTTATGCACTCACAGGGCTAGCGTGCATCTTTCTGTTGCCGACGCTCTTTTTACCGCGCCAAGCTTTTCTTTTTGTTGTGCACGGTTTTGTGACAACGGCCGATTTTCTAGCAAAGCACATTCTTGGATTAACCTATGAAGTGCGTGGTCAAGAAAACTTGCCTGTATCAGGCTCCTATATCGTGGCGTCCAAACACCAATCCGCCTATGAAACCTTAAAGCTCCATATCCTGTTTAATGATCCTGCTGTTGTTCTTAAAAAGGAGCTTTTGAAAATTCCGCTTTGGGGAAAATACCTAGACAAAAGTGATGTAATCGCCATCGACCGCAGCACACCAAAGTCCGCAATTAAATCAATTCAAGACGGCGCAAGAGACATGGCCGCACGTGGACGGCCTATGGTTATCTTTCCCCAAGGCACACGCGTTGGGCCCGAGCAAACATCCAAAGACAAGCCCTATAAAATCGGCATTGTGCGCATGCAAGAGGCTACAAACCTTCCGATTATTCCTATGGCCCTAAACACAGGCATTTTCTGGCCCCGCAATAGCTGGTATAAGAAACCCGGAAAAGTAATATTTGAATTCCTGCCGTCAGTCGAAGTCGGAGAGGATGCAACAAAAACCCTGAAACAGATTGAGAGCGTTTTGGAACAAAAATCGAATGAACTAATGGAAGAAGGACGTAAGAGTATCCCTAAACCTAAGCCTAAGCCCTTAAGGCTTATTCTCGGAGGTGCAGCCTTCGTCTTTTTACTAGCCTACAGCATTAACTGGTTTATCATTGCAGGAGAATCCCGCAAGATTGTTGGCGCGTATTTAAATCACATGAAACAAGACCCAATGATAACGGTCACCGGGAATGTTACACCAAGGACTTCAGGCTTTCCCGGTAAAATTAAGGTGTTTTTGGGCCCACATACGCTACACACGCCGCAGGGGTCCTTTAGTGTAGACTCTCTGCAAGCAAAAGGCTGGCCCTTCCCTAATATGCCCATCCAAATTGAAGGAGAAAAAGTAACTCTGAGCATGCCCAATTGGACAGAACCGCTAGAATTTAACAGGCTAGATGCTTCAATAATAATGAAGGGGGATCTGCTTACGATTACAGAAAGCCATCTCAAAAAAGAAGGATTTCAGAGCATGGTTAGTGGTGACATTGATTTTTCACAAGAGCCCTATCCTGGCGTTGATTTGAACATAAAGCTTAAAGAGCATGAAATCTTGCTAACCGAGATGATTGAAAAAAGAATTGTTAAAGAAAACCCGGCTATGATCGCTAGCATGGCACTACAGTCCCTTAAGAAAGATGGGGTCGTCCATGTAACCTTCAAAAAACATGATGATGGTCTGTACCTGGGCCCAATCAAAGTCGTTCACTTGCCTTCACGCGCACGAGGCGATGTCGCATATCAGGCCCGTCAGAAAATAGTGCCCTAAAAAGCCTATTCAGACTGCCCTTGATCAATAATCTGTTTGCGGATATCACGTGTCTCTGTAAAGATTTTGTGGAGATACGCTCCGTCATCGTTCCGGATAGCCTTTTGCAGACCCGTTAGATCTTCGCTAAAGCGTTGTAGTATTTCTAAAACGGCAGTTTTGTTGCTAAGGAAAATATCCCGCCACATCGTTGGATCGGATGAGGCAATCCGGGTAAAGTCCCGAAACCCCGAAGCAGAAAATTTTATCACTTCAGATTTAAGATCATCCTCAAGCGTATTTGCCGTATCCACAATTGTATAGGCTATAAGGTGTGGTAAATGTGATGTAATCCCCAAAACCAGATCATGATGTTTCGGATCCATAATCTCGATCATAGATCCACATTTCTCCCAAAGAGCCGTAATTTTCTCAACGCTCTTGATGCTTGTCTCAGGCAGAGGCGTAAGGATACACCACCTCCCCTGAAATAATTCCTCAAAACCGGCCTCAGGGCCTGAAAACTCTGTGCCCGCTATCGGGTGCGCGGGAACATACTCCATGCCGCTTCGAAGCAAAGGCTGAATAGATTGAATCACGCTCATTTTAACCGATCCAACATCCGAGATAAGAACATCATCACGCAAACAAGGCGCAATTTCTCGCATCACATCCCGAATCGCGCAAACGGGCACGGCCAGAATAACAATCTCAGCCCCCTCAACGCCACTTGCAAGTTTGGATGTAACTTGATCAGCAATACAAAGATCCTCAACCTTCTGGCAGACCTCTTCGTTGAAATCAGCAGCAACTAAAGTCTTTGCCAAACTCTTCTTGTGAATATTTCTTGCCAAAGATGAGCCGATAAGCCCCATCCCGATAATCGTTATTTTTTCAAACATATTTCGATCTCAATTTCCAGTAACCGTTATAAATCCGGCCACGCAGGATAGCCGCCCAAAACTGAACAATATTGACATTGTTCTCCAAGAGAATCTTTTAAATTAACAAGAGCTTGATCATTGTCTTCTATATATCCGCTCACCTCGATCATGTTCAACCTCGCACCCCCATGATAAGGAGAGGGTGCACTGTATACATTTAGGGGATTAAGGCCACTTTGTGAACAAACATCATTGATCCCCATACGAGTGAGCCTCTGATCGGTTTCAAGACCAATAAAAGAAATGTCATCACTAGAGGAGAGATATCTCATTGCAGATACGACAAGTGCCTTTCCAACATGGTTCTCGGTCTTAGAGTTTTGGCCATAAGGAAGTGCACAGATGACGCTTAGCTTTTCATCTTCAGACTGTACAAATAAATGTGTCCACCAAGGTTGCTCTTCCTCAGCTTCCGGCCAGGGCATAACCGCAAACGAAGCCTCATGATTGCGAACGGAGCCCATTGCGGCTGAAAGGCTTTGAATTGCCTTCATCGGCACAGCGCTACCAAAATAGTCCTTGGCCATATCCCAGTATGAACAAGTTGACACACCAGAAAACACAACAACACTGAGCCCGGTTTGCAGCAAAGAAACCGACCCAACCAATTCCCGCCATATACGAACCACAGTCTCACGCGGCAATGGCCCTTTGTGACGGTCCAGAAGCCGGCGGATCATCCGCGCCTCACGTGCCGGCTGCACAATCTGTAAGCCCTCCTGTCGCTTCGCCTCGGCAACGGATGATACTAGCGACGCCCGCTCCATGAGCAAATCATGGACCTTATTATCTATATCATCAATCTGTACACGGATTTCAGCTAATCTCTTTGACATGCGTCGCCTTTTACCCCAACCTAATCTTGAAAAATTTACAGTTTCTCATTCATAAACCAAACGGGGTGATAAGAAAAGATAATGCCATTGGTTGCCTACAAAGATCTTCCGGCCTTCAAGCGCCTTAAGGATGAAGGTCGAACTATTCTTCTTCCAGAACGCGCCTTGCAGCAAGATATTCGAGAACTGCATTTTGGTCTTTTAAACATGATGCCCGATGCCGCTTTAAAAGCAACAGAGCGTCAGTTTTTCCGTCTTGTTGGTGAAAGCAATCAGATCGTACAACTCTATATTCACCCCTTTACCCTGCCAGAAATTCCCCGCAGCCAAAGCACACAAAACTATATCAAAGAATATTACGAGCCATTCGATTCTTTGCAGAAACAAGGGCTAGATGCACTCATCATCACAGGTGCTAACATCACACAGCCAAACCTTGAAGACGAGCCATTCTGGAAGCCACTGGAAAAAATTGTCGACTGGGCCTGGAACAATGTGGCATCAACCATGTGTTCCTGCCTGGCCACCCATGCCGTAATGCAATTCCGCTATGGCCAAAAGCGCACGCCCTTTCCCGATGAAAGGAAGCTGTGGGGCGTCTATGGTCACCGCGTGGTTGAGCGCACCCATCCACTGGTAAGGAATATGAACACAATTTTTGACGTTCCGCATTCACGCTTTAACCGTGTCACAGAGAAACAATTTGAACAGGCCGGGATGAAGGTTCTTGTGCAAAGTGATGAAGCCGGAACACATATCGCCGTCAGCGATGATGGGTTTCGCCTTGTATGCATGCAAGGCCATCCGGAATACGACATGGTTAGCTTATTTAAAGAATACAAGCGCGAAGTGAACCTCTACAAAGCAGGATTCTATAAAGAAAAACCGCCATTTCCAGTCCATTACTTCAGTCCAGATATAGCAGAAATTCTAGAGAATTCTGATCTCAATGAAATAGAAGAACAGATACTTCCCGGCCTTGAAAACACCTGGACCGACAGCGCACGCAGTATTCTGGCCAGTTGGACAGGGCTAGTTTATCAGATCACAAATCTGGACCGTTCCAAACAATTTATGGATGGCATCGATCCTGAAAACCCGCTTGGAATATAGCAAAAGCCCGTTTTGTTACAAAAAAGCATCACCAAAAATGTTAACAATCGCCAAAACCTAAAAAAGGGTTGTAAAAAAATATTCTTGACTCAACGAATCAAGTCTCTAAACTCATGTCTACTAAACCGTTCTCCGTGGCAAAGCTGGTCTGGATTATTTCAGACCAGCTTTCTTTATCTGAAAAGATCTGATAGATATTTGCCGAGAATCGTCATTTAAAGTAAAATCAAAACATGTTCAGACAACAAGCCAAACGCGCAATGACCACACGGGGGCAAAAAGCCTGCCTCGTGATTGATCATCTGGTCGAGGCGCTCGCCGGAGACCCCTCTTCTTCGCTGCGCCGTGCCATCATTCTGACGGATATTGACGCTCACATCGGCACAACCCAGACAGAGATAATGCAACGACTGGATATCAACAAATCTGCTATGAATCGCGAGATAGAATGGCTGTTTAATTACGGCTGCATCCGCATGCAGGACTCGAAAAAAGATGCACGCGCCAAAAAACTGGAAGTTTGTGGCTATTCAAAACGCGCACTGGATAATGCTTTGGATTACTTTCCAAACGCGCATAAAGATTTGCAAAAATTCCTGAATTTGTATATAAAGGTATTAAAGCAGGAAAGGCCCACATTAAGGGACGCAAGAATTATTGCAACACTCTATGATAAGGGCAAGGTTCAAAAATCAGATGTGATGGAGAACTTATATAGCGGGCCTGCTTCAACAGATAACCGGGCATATAAAAAGCTCGTAGAAGATGGGGTAATTGAAGATGACTAGTTTAAGCATTGAAGCTTATCGTGATTTACATACTGGACAAGCAGAAATTTTTGACCAGATACGCATGCCTAACATGAGAGGAGCTGCTTCAGCGAATTTCGATGGCATTTCTGAACAGATCACAACTAAGCCACAGCAAGAAATCGGCGGACTTACATTGTAGGCGAGATTTCATCTTGTCCTAAAAGACAAGTTTCTATATATCAATGAAGGTCTTACACGAGATGTAAGGCCTTTTGTTTTTCCGCGATAAAATCGCGATGCATAAACCCACGAACAGGATTAAAGGAAGTACAATGTCACTCACACAGGCTGTAAAAAAAATTATCGATAACTATGAGAATGAAAATGCCGGGGTTAAAAGCAACCTGGTACGGATGCTGAATAACGGCGCGCTTGCCGGTACAGGCAAGATGGTTATCCTGCCCGTTGATCAGGGTTTTGAACACGGTCCGGCACGCTCCTTCGCCGTCAACCCGGAAGGGTACGATCCGCATTATCACTATCAACTGGCGATTGATTCAGGCTGTAGCGCATACGCTGCGCCTCTTGGACCGCTTCAGGCCGGTGCCGACACCTTTGCTGGCCAAGTGCCAACAATTTTGAAATACAACAGCTCAAACTCTTTGGCCTCTACAGAAAATCAAGACTGCGATCAAGCGATTACAGGCTCTGTACAAGATGCTCTGGAACTGGGCTGCACAGCCGTAGGCTTTACCATCTATCCCGGCTCGGACAACCAGTTCGAAATGATGGAAGAAGTACGCGAGATGATCCGGGAAGCCAAAGAAGTTGGTATCCCGTCCGTTGTCTGGTCATACGCCCGCGGCGAAGGCGTGACCAAAGAAGGCGAAACCGCAATGGATGTGATTGCCTATGCAGCGCACATGGCCTGTTTGCTGGGCGCCCATGTCGTGAAGGTAAAATTACCAACCGATCACATCATGCAAAAAGAAGCAAAGAAAGTGTTTGATGAGAATAATATCGACATCTCCTCTCAAACAGCCCGCGTCAAAGAAGTCGTGCGCTCCTGCTTTAATGGCCGCCGTATCGTGGTCTTCTCAGGTGGAGCGGCCAAAGGCGCAGATGCTGTCTATGATGATGCCAAGGCCATTCGTGATGGTGGTGGCAACGGTTCTATCATTGGCCGGAACTCCTTCCAGCGCAAAAATAGCGACGCACTGGATATGCTCGGCAAGATCATGGATATCTATAAAGGATAGATTTCTTGTCAATCCGACCACCACGTGCAAACAAAGCCTTATGGCTGTTTCTCGGAACGCTGGTTCTGATATACCTGATTGCAGATTATCAGGGAGAATTTGACAAAGCGCCCTTCACAGCGCAGAAAGCAACCATAAACCAACAGCAGGCCGCCAATGATAATGATCCGATTCTAAGCGATCAGCGTATCCAGCACATCCTCTATGGTGATGGCTCCGGCGGCGGCCACAAGCACGGCCAGAACAAGCCATGTAAAAGCGAATTCCCCGAAGGCTGGGATGATGAAAAAATCCTGACCACGGTTCAGAAGATTGCCGCCAATGATAACCTCCCTTGGCAACAGGAAGACAATGGCTATTACGTTTCAGAATACGTGGAAGAAGATGTAAAAATTCGTGTGGTTTTGGGCGGCCAGAAAAAGCGCATCATCACCGCCTACCCCGTTAACGTCCCGCGCAATCCTTGCCCGGCAAATACGCCATAAAAAAATAGAAAACAAAAAAAGAATCGGCATTATATTGTTCTAAAACATGCGTTATAAGAGCATCAAATCTGCACTGGCGCCCATAAAATATCATCAATGGTGTCAGTTCCCGTTGCCAACATAACTAGCCGATCTATACCTAAGGCTATACCACCACATTCAGGCATACCATGCTCGAGAGCCTTAAAAAAATTTTCATCCGGCGGATAGCTTTCCCCATAGAGTTTTTGCTTGGCCGCCATTTCCGCTTTAAAACGCGAGCGCTGCTCTTGCGCATCCGTTAATTCGCTATACGCATTGGCCAGCTCGATCCCGCAAACATAAAGCTCAAAACGCTCGGCAAAGCGTGGGTCACTGACCTTACGCCGAGAAAGAGCAGCCATAGAAACCGGATAATCATAAAGAATCGTTGGCACATCCATACCCAGATACGGCTCGATTTTCTCCGCCATGACCGCATGAAATACATCGTCCCACGCATCTGTATCCAACACGCGCACACCGATACGCTGCGCTTCACGAGCAAAGGCGTCCCTATCTTTAAGACAAGCCTCGAGTTCAATATCAGCAAAGCGCTTAAAAGCCTCACAAACGCAAAGTCGCTGCCATTCTTTAAACGGATCGCAAGTTTTTCCGGCATGTGTATAGGATACGATGTCTTGCTTATCTGCGATCATGCGCAATAAATCCAAACAATCATCCATCATGTTGTTATAGTCAGCACCGGCCCGATACCACTCCAGAATCGTAAATTCTGGACTGTGAAGATTCGAGTCTTCCGCATTCCGGTACACCGGGCAAATCTGGTATATCCGCTCCATTCCGGCGACTAAGAGCTTCTTCATATCAAATTCTGGGCTGGTCTGAAGAAAAAAGGTCCGCTTATCCAGCCCGTCAGGGCCCCAATATTCCGTCCTAAAGGCATAAATGTGGACGTCCATCGTAGGGCAAACTTGCAGGGCTGGTGTCTCAACATGGATAAATTCTGATTGATCAAAAAACTGTCTGATATCACGAATCAAAGCCGCACGTTTTTCTAAAAAAGCACGCTTTTTTTCGAATTCATGAGACAACCACCAGATCATATTGGCTCCACGTACAAAAAATACTTGCAAACGCGCACACTAAACGCTAAAACTTCGCATCATTCAAGGGCGCATATGGCGCGGATAAGAATAAAGAGAGCAAGAACAATGAAAGCTGATACACATCCAGATTACCATGAAATCACCGTTGTGATGACAGATGGCAAGGAATACAAAACACGAAGCACTTATGGCAAAGAAGGTGATGTACTCAAACTGGACGTCGACCCTCTCACCCACCCCGCATGGCAGGGGGGCACAGGTAAAGTGGTTGAAAAAGGTCAGCTCGACAAGTTCGAAAATCGCTACGGAAGTTTTCTGTCTGGCGGCGTATCTGACGAAAAGAAAGACGAAGAAAAAAAATAGTTTTTTTCTACGGTACAAAATAAAACGCCCTTACGCTGTTCGAAGGGCGTTTTTATTTGTCCTGATACACGAGAGAGAAGCCCCTCTTAGCACTAAACGGCCTCAAGTTGTTTAAGAGCATGCGAAAGTTTTTCCTTAGATGAAAGTGCCGACTCTTTTCGGTTTTTTTGTTCAGCTATAATCTCTTCCGGTGCATTCTGAATAAATTTTTGATTACCCAGCTTGTTCTCAATGCCCTTAATATCTTTATTCAACTTATCAATCGCTTTGCGTAAACGCGAACGCTCAGACTCAAGATCAATGATATCTGCAATAGGAAGAATTAATGTAGCCTCCTCAAGCACAGTCTGGATAGACCCAGCAGGGCTGTTCTCAACATGAGATATCGATTCAATGCGCGCCATACGTGAAATAATCTCTTCATATTGAGACAGGCGTTCTGACGTTTGCTCAGACGCGCCTTTGACAAGAAGCTGAATCTGCGCCTTGGCCGGAACATTCATATCGGCGCGGACACTACGGATTTCATAGATAAGTCTCTTGAGCCAGTCAATTTCTGTAATTGCGTCAATATGGGCAAAAGATTCATCATATTCCGGCCAGCTCGATGAAATCAGGCGATCCTGCTCTTCGCGGCGCCCTATCGTGGCATAAAGCTCCTCGGTAATATAAGGCATAAACGGATTAAGAAGCCGCAGGATCTGCTCAAGAACCCAACTCGTCGTTTGCCGAATTTCCTCGGTATGCTCACTATTCTCCTGTAACAAGGGCTTGGTAAACTCCAGATACCAGTCACAAAAGCTGCCCCAAACAAATTGGTAAATAGAAGAAGCTGATTCGTTAAATCGATAGCCTTCAATCGATTTCTCTATTGCGGCCTTGGTTTGTTTAAGCTCCGCAATAATCCATTGATTGGGCGCATACTGAACAGCAGAAGGATCAAAGCCTTTATGCGAGAGGCAATCATTCATCTCGCAATAGCGTGTCGCGTTCCACAACTTTGTCGCAAAATTACGATAACCTTGCAGGCGCTCTTCCGCAAGTTTGATATCACGCCCCTGCGCGGCCATAGAAATGAGAGTAAAACGTAACGCATCAGCACCATACTTATCAGTTAAATCTAAAGGGTCCATAACATTGCCCTTGGATTTGGACATTTTCTGCCCTTTTGAATCACGGACAAGAGCATGAATGTAAACGGTTTTAAATGGTACATCATCCATAAAATGCAGCCCCATCATCATCATACGGGCAACCCAAAAGAAAATAATATCAAAACCTGTGAGCAAAACATCCGTAGAATAATATTTCTCCAGCTCAGGCGTTTCATCAGGCCAGCCAAGCGTTGAAAATGGCCACAGCGCAGAGGAAAACCACGTATCGAGCACATCCTCATCACGCTTAAGGTCAACAGCCTCACCAAAATGAGCACAGGCTGCTTCTTTAGCCTCTTCCTCTGTCTCTTCAACGAAGACCGTACCATCGGGTGCATACCACGCTGGAATCTGATGGCCCCACCAAAGTTGCCGCGAGATACACCAGGGCTGAATATCGCGCATCCACGAGAAATAAGTGTTCTCCCATTGCTTGGGAACAAACGCCATCTTACCGGATTCAACAGCCTCAATAGCGGGCTTGGCCAACACTTCAGCATTCACATACCACTGCTCAGTCAGAAACGGTTCAATAACCGTCCCGGAGCGATCTCCGTAGGGGACAACGTGCTTGATATCCTCAACGTCTTCCAAAAGATCAAATTCCTCAAGATCGGCCAAAATCTTCTTACGGGCCTCAAAGCGCTCCAGCCCTCGATATTCTTCAGGCGCATTTTCATTCAAATGCCCATGGACATCAAAAATATTGATCATGGGAAGATCATGGCGCTTTCCAACATCAAAATCATTGAAATCATGGGCTGGCGTAATCTTAACCGCCCCGCTGCCCTGCTCCGGGTCAGCATATTCGTCCGCAATAATCGGAATCAAGCGATCTGTCAGTGGCAAATTTACACTTTTGCCAATCAGATGCTTATAACGCTGATCCTCAGGATGAACCGCTACAGCCGTATCCCCGAGCATCGTTTCAGGCCGGGTCGTCGCAACTGTGATATACTCTGCCGTAACCCCCTCAATAGGGTAGTTAAGGTGCCACATATGGCCTTTGCGTTCCTTTTGTTCAACTTCCAGATCAGAAATCGCCGTAAGGAGCTTCGTATCCCAGTTCACAAGGCGGTTGTCTTTATAGATCAGCCCTTCATTATAAAGCTGCACAAAAACCTTGCGTACGGCCTTAGAAAGACCTTCGTCCATGGTAAAACGTTCACGAGGCCAATCCGGTGTTGCACCAAGAGCCCGCATTTGCTTAACGATAGTTCCGCCTGAAACTTCTTTCCATTCCCAAACTTTTTCAATGAACTGATCGCGTGTTAAATCACGACGGCGGACGACCTGTTGCTCCTCAAGCTGCCGCTCAACTACCATCTGCGTCGCAATACCGGCATGATCTGTTCCAGGCTGCCACAAAACATCTTTGCCTTTCATGCGGTGGTAACGGATAAGCAAATCCTGTAGCGCCGTATTGAGGGCATGCCCCATGTGAAGGGAGCCTGTCACATTTGGCGGAGGCATCATAATCGTATAAGGATCGCTATCGCTCGAAGGATCACAGGAGAACACACCGGACGCTTCCCATTCCTTATAGTGTCGTTCTTCAATTTTCTTAGGATCGAATGTTTTATCAAGCATAAATTGTTCCTTCACCTTAAAAAGCGAAGGAAATCATAAGGTTTTTGCTCAATAAAGCAAGGAGATCAAAGCGTTTAGAATAAATAATCTGCTATTCTTCTTCCAGCACACGTGACGAAACACGCTGGAGCTCATCCTGGACCAAACGCTCGATAAGGTTTGGCAAGTTCCGATCAAGCCAGTCTTTTAACATTGGCCGAATCTCTTCACGGACAATATCTTCTATTGTAACACCTGTACGATCAACGGCTGCCCCGCGTGCGAGCCGTGTCATGGCTGTTAATGCTGCTGATTCTGCGGCCTCGGTAAGAAGTGAATCATCGCCAACCGCCCCAGACACAACGTCTGCGTCTGCGTCTGCGTCTTGCTCTTCAATATCACGCAGATCAACCTGAATCTCCACTTCTTCCTCAGGCTCTTCCCCAGGTTCAGGGACTGCTTCTTCTGGCCCTTCATTGACTTCAATAATTTTATCCGTTAACTCTAAAATCACCTCTTCCTCAGGCTCTTCCTCAGGTTCAGGGACTGCTTCTTCTTCTTTAATAGGTTCAGGCTCTGCCTCAACAGCTGGCTCTTCAGGCACATCTTCAGAATCCCCTACAGGGCTCTCTTCTGCAGCTGGGCTTACTTGTTCATCCTCATCTTCGGAAATAATCTGGCGTATTGAGTCCAGAATTTCCTCAATTGATGGATCTTCTTCTGCTGTTGCGTCTTCGTCGGCCATAAAAAAAGGATAATGTTATTAGGACTAAGGAATCTTCTATTACGCAGTGTGTTCTATAAAGATGGACTTGGAAAGCCCTTCAGAAAGTTGTTCATAGCCATATCCACACTTTTATAACTATGTACTAAACAATATTATCCACATTTCT
>Ga0316201_10002498_pt1 | contig 13116 bp, 8 predicted proteins | sample CS6wburrow_MG_FD_204516 | JGI IMG/M metagenome (GOLD analysis project Ga0316201, IMG submission 204516) | Coastal sediment microbial communities from Delaware Bay, Delaware, United States - CS-6 worm burrow | ecosystem: Environmental > Aquatic > Marine > Coastal > Sediment | place: USA: Delaware... | reverse complement strand
GGGCATCGGAGAGATATAGAACAATTGGGTATTAACCTTACACAAACTACTGATGTCCTTGGGAGAAGTGTGGCCTCTTCAGCAATTTTTACGGTTGGAGCAAATGACAGGCTTACTAATATTAATCTATCCACCTTCAATACAGATATTGAACCAATTACTAATTTTAGGATTCGTTTTGGGAGTTCTTATCGAAAATTAAGCTCTGCATTGCCCGATGCGTTTAGTCTGGATTATTTAGATCCTGAGTCGCCAACAGGTATATCTTCTGAGATTAATCAGTTTGAACTCAATACAATACTCTTGTTCACACCGGGTAAAAAAACCATTGGTAACGGAGTGGAACGAAGAAGTGTTAACGACAATTACAGCACACTCTTATTAAATTACACAAGGGGTTTAAAAGGTTTTTTTCAAAGTGATTTTGAATTTGATAAAATTCAATTTTCATATACTCAACCTTGGCAGATAGGTGGTTTTGGGAGATTGTTAAGCACTGTTGAGCTAGGCAAAACATTTGGAGCTGTGCCCCTTGGCCTTTTGAGTGTAATACCTGGAAACCAGACCTTATGGACAATATATAATACGTTTCCGAATTTAAATTTTTACGAGTTTGTTACAGATACCTATGCAACTATTCATTTGGAACATAATTTTAATGGCCGGATTTTTTCGAGGATTCCAATTATCCGAAACTGGAATTTAAGGGAAATTGTAGGTCTAAGAGGAGCGTGGGGTACCTTAACTGATGAGAATATTGCACTAAGCAGCCCAACTAATATTCCCCTAATAGCCCCATCTGATAAGATTTATTGGGAATACTCTTTTGGTATTGGCAATATCTTCAAGATTTTTAGAATCGACTTCAATTTCAGGGGCAATTATTTGGAGAATCCAGATGCCCGTCCTTTTAGTATTAAGGGAACATTTGGTTTTAGTTTTTAAATCCTTCAGAGAAAATGTTTAGGCTTTTTTATTCTAATCCATTTTACTACTTTTGCACCCGTTTTAAATAGCAAATAACTAACTAATATGGAATTAATCGTAAACATTTTACCTGCATTTGGTGTTTTAGCACTGCTTTTTGTCTTAATAAAAAATATTTGGGTATCTAAGCAGGAGGTAGGCGATGCAAAGATGGCGCGGATCGCCAAAAATATCGCAGATGGGGCAATGTCCTTTTTAAAGGCGGAATACAAAATCTTATCAATCTTTGTTGTGGCTGTGGCCATTTTATTGTACTTCAAAGGAAATTCTGAGGAAGGTTCAAATGGAATGGTGGCCGTTTCTTTTATTGTAGGCGCCATCTGCTCTGCATTGGCAGGATTTATAGGTATGCGCGTTGCTACAAAAGCAAACGTTAGAACAACACAAGCCGCAAGACACTCACTAGGCAAGGCTTTGGAAGTAGCTTTTGCAGGTGGTTCTGTAATGGGATTAGGTGTTGTAGGTCTGGGTGTTCTTGGATTAAGTGGTTTGTTTATGATTTACCAGATGATTTGGCCTGGAGCTGAAAATATTCCTATGGTATTAAATGTGCTTTCTGGGTTTTCCCTTGGAGCATCATCTATAGCCTTGTTTGCTCGTGTAGGTGGAGGAATTTATACTAAGGCTGCTGATGTTGGTGCGGATTTGGTTGGTAAAGTTGAGGCAGGTATCCCAGAAGATCATCCTTTAAACCCCGCAACTATTGCAGATAATGTAGGTGATAATGTAGGAGATGTTGCAGGTATGGGAGCCGATTTATTTGAATCGTTTGTTGGTTCTATTATTGGTACCATGGTATTAGGGGCATTTATTTTTACACCCGAATTTGGGGGTCTGGGAGCAGTTTATTTACCATTGGTATTAGCTGCTGTAGGAATTGTGATGTCTATTATTGGCACTTTCTTTGTTAAGGTAAAGGATGGAGGAAGCCCTCATAAAGCATTGAATTTAGGCGAGTTCGGATCTGGATTTTTGATGATAATTGCCTCCTATTTTATAATTACAATGATGTTGCCCGAAACTATAGAAGGCTTGCCTTCTGGGGCAATGGGTGTTTTTTATGCAACACTCTCGGGTTTAATTGCCGGTTTTGGGGTTGGTAAAATAACAGAGTATTATACGGGTACCGGAACAAAACCAGTTAGTGCAATAGTACGGCAATCTAATACGGGCGCTGCTACTAATATTATTGCAGGTTTGGGTGTTGGAATGATGTCTACTGCTGTTCCAATCTTATTAATAGCTGCAGCAATTTTAATTTCACATCATTTTGCAGGTTTATACGGGATTGCAATTGCCGCGGTTGGAATGTTAGCAAATACTGGTATTCAATTAGCAGTTGATGCCTATGGGCCTATTTCTGACAATGCCGGTGGTATCGCTGAAATGGCGGAATTGCCCAAAGAAGTTCGTGAACGTACAGATAAATTAGATGCTGTTGGGAATACAACAGCAGCAATTGGAAAAGGTTTTGCAATTGCCTCTGCTGCTTTGACTGCATTGGCATTATTTGCAGCTTTTATGAAAGTCGCCAATGTCACAGCCATAGACGTTTCCAGACCTGATATTATGGCCGGTTTATTAGTAGGAGGGATGCTTCCTTTTGTGTTCTCCGCTTTATCAATGAATGCAGTGGGTCGTGCCGCAATGGCAATGATAGAAGAAGTTCGCAGACAGTTTCGAGACATTCCGGAATTGCACGCTGCATTGGCTGTGATGCGTAAGTATGACTCTGATATGTCTAAAGCAACGGTAGAGGATAGAAAAATATTTGATGCGGCAGACGGGTTTGCTGAATATGACAAATGTGTAGACATATCAACAAAAGCCTCCATTAAGGAAATGGTATTACCTGGATTATTGGCGATAGCAGTACCTGTGGCAGTTGGATTTATTGGTGGTGCAGAAATGCTTGGAGGTCTATTAGCAGGAGTAACCACCTGTGGTGTTCTTATGGCGATATTTCAATCTAATGCCGGTGGTGCATGGGATAATGCTAAAAAAATGATTGAAGCAGACGGTGGTAAAGGAACAGACGCACATAAAGCAGCCGTGGTAGGAGATACCGTTGGAGATCCTTTTAAGGATACCTCAGGTCCTTCATTGAACATTCTTTTAAAACTTATGTCTGTTGTAGCTTTGGTGATAGCACCAAGTATCGCCATTTCTTCAGATACCTTAACTGCGTACAACACTGATAATGGCAACTTAGAAGTTAAAAAGGAGATGCAGGTAGAGATGAAAAAGAATGATAACGGTCTTGTAAAGGCGGTTGTAACTATAACCACATTGGAAAATGGCACGGAGAATAGCCGTGAACTTAGTTTTGAAGGTAGTGAAGAAGAAGTAAAAAAGCAGATTGAGGCATTAAACGAAGTAGATTCTAATGCAAAAATCCGAATTGAAAAGGTAGTAAAAGAAGTAGCGGAGGAATAGTAACTTTTGTTTCGAAGTTTAAAAAAAATCCCCAAGCACAGCTTGGGGATTTTTTTAGTAATTATCTTTAAAAGAGTCCATGTATTTCAGCATCTATCTTATTTATTACTTCACCGAGATGTTCCGGATTATCAACAAAATCCAATTGATCCACATCAATTACCAACAAATTGCCTTTTTCATAACCATGGGCCCAAGCTTCATATCGTTCGTTCAACCGACTTAAATAGTCTATGGAAATAGAATTTTCATAATCCCGGCCTCTTTTGTGAATTTGATTTACCAAATTGGGGATAGAACTTCTAAGGTAAATAAGCAAATCTGGAGGCTGTACCAGGCTTTCCATGAGTTCGAAAAGACTGGTGTAGTTGCTAAAATCCCTGTTAGTCATAAGCCCCATGGCATGCAAATTGGGAGCAAAAATGTGCGCATCTTCGTAAATGGTCCTGTCCTGAATTATATTTTTTCCTGATTGGCGGATCTTTAATATTTGTCTGTATCTGCTATTTAAGAAATAGATCTGAAGATTAAAACTCCAGCGTTCCATCTGATTGTAAAAATCATCTAAATAAGGATTGTCTACTACATCTTCAAAGTGAGCCTCCCATCTGTAATGTTTCGCCAAAAGCCGGGTGAGGGTAGTTTTTCCGGCTCCTATATTTCCAGCTACGGCAATATGCATATAGTGTTTTAATTTATGGTTGGTGTCTTAAATATAAGAGGAACACAATATACAAAGTATCTGCTGGAAGAGAAAAAATAGTTGTTGAAATACAAGAGATAATTATATTTTACCATAATTTTTATTTTCATTGTAATTATGTATTTTTACCAAGATTATATAAGAGGAAGGATTTGACTGATTGCAACCTCTTAAGCAGAATGAATTTTTTGGATACGTTTAAAACTTTATTAAGCTATCATTTAGATTCTGCAAAAGAAAAAATGCTAAAGCAGTTTCTACAGAACAATCTGAGTTGTAAACTTCTTTTCTAGCATCCGTCAAATCAATTTTAATTTAAAAAATAAATTTTTATGCCCTATTTGTTTACTTCGGAATCTGTAAGTCAAGGACATCCGGATAAGATTGCCGATCAGATAAGTGATGCTTTGTTAGATAATTTTTTAGCCTTTGACCCTGAAAGTAAGGTAGCCTGTGAAACCTTAGTAACCACTGGTCAGGTAATATTGGCAGGTGAAGTAAAAAGTCATACCTACGTAGATCTTCAACAAATAGCACGCGATGTTATAAATAAAATTGGATATACCAAAGGTGAATATCAGTTTAGTGGCGATTCATGTGGAGTAATATCTTTGATACACGAGCAGTCTAAAGATATAAATCAGGGTGTTGAAAGGGAAAAAAAGGAAGAACAAGGTGCTGGTGACCAGGGCATGATGTTCGGTTATGCGACTAACGAAAGTGAAAACTATATGCCATTGGCATTGGACATTTCTCATCGAATACTTAAGGAGCTATCCTTATTAAGAAGAGAAAATAAAGAAATAACTTATCTGAGACCTGATGCTAAAGCTCAGGTTACTATTGAATATTCAGATAATAACCAACCCGTTAGAATTGATACCATAGTAATATCTACCCAGCATGATGAGTTTGACAAGGACGATGATAAAATGCTGGCAAAAATCAAAGAAGACCTTATTACTGTTTTAATCCCAAGAGTTATAGCAAAATTACCCCAGCGCACCCGGGGCTTGTTTAATGATAAGATTACTTACCATATTAACCCTACCGGTAAATTTGTGATTGGTGGGCCGCATGGGGACACTGGTTTAACCGGAAGAAAAATTATAGTTGATACCTATGGAGGTAAAGGAGCCCACGGGGGTGGTGCTTTCAGTGGAAAGGACCCTAGTAAAGTAGACCGAAGTGCTGCTTATGCCGCAAGGCACGCGGCTAAAAATCTGGTTGCGGCAGGAGTTGCGGATGAAATCCTTGTACAGGTGAGTTATGCTATTGGATTGGCCGAGCCGACTTCTATTTTTGTAGATACATATGGAACCTCAAAAGTAGCTTTGAGTGATGGTGAAATTGCACAAAAAGTATCTGAACTATTTAAAATGAGGCCTTTTGATATTGAAGACCGACTTAAATTAAGAAATCCTATTTACCTGGAAACGGCCGCTTATGGACATTTTGGGAAGGAACCAAGAATAGTGTCAAAAGTATTTGAATCGCCTTATAATGGGAGAGTTGAAAAAGAAGTGGAGTTATTCACATGGGAGAAATTAAATATGGTAGAAGAGGTAAAATTAGCATTCAATTTGTAATTTTTTGTACAAATAATAGGAATATCAGTTTTTCCATACCTATATTTGCTTTTACTAAGTTCAATCACTTGTTGAAAAGTTATCAAGAAAGGTGGAGGGAATAGACCCTTTGAAGCCTTAGCAACCCTTTGTTTCAAATGCAAAGAAGGTGCTAAATTCTATCACAAAAAAAATGTGACAGATAACATTAAAGAATTACCTTTTGTAATTCGTCTTTCTTAATAACATTTTAATATTTCCCAACTACCCGGTGTAGCGCTTAGGGTTGGATTGTGCTGAATTATATAAATAAAAATGATCTAAAATCATTTTGAAAACAAATTGTATTAAGAACCAGTATTCATATTGAATACAAAGAAACAAACATCATGAGTGAACACAAATTTTCTACAAATGCCTTACACGCCGGTCACGACACAACTATAAATGCCGGAACACGGGCAGTACCTATTTATCAGAGTACTGCTTATGTTTTTAACGATTCTGAACATGCAGCTAATTTATTTTCCTTAGCTGAGTTTGGAAATATTTATACCAGGATTAATAATCCCACGAATGATATTTTGGAACAAAGACTTGCTGCCCTTGAAGGAGGTATCGGCTCTGTGGTTACTTCGTCTGGGACCGGAGCTATTAATACAGCCCTGTTGGTTTTGTTGAAGTCTGGAGATCATATTGTAGCTTCCAATAGTTTATATGGGGGGACTTATAATTTGTTGAGTGTTACCTTGCCCCGGTTTGGGATTACCACAACATTTGTTGATCCCTCAGACCCTTCTAATTTTGGAAAGGCTGTCAAGGAGAATACACGAGCTATTTTTGTAGAGTCGCTGGGGAACCCAAAGTTGGATGTTCTTGACCTAAAAGCTATCTCAGCCGAAGCAAAGGCTGCAAAAATTCCATTTATTGTTGATAACACAGTGGCGACACCGGCCTTGTTAAATCCGATTGAGCATGGAGCGAATATTGTAATTCATTCTCTTACCAAATATATTAATGGCAATGGCACGGCACTTGGAGGTGCAGTAATAGATGCCGGAACCTTTGATTGGGCAAACGGGAAATTTCCGGAATTTACGGAACCTTCTGCAGGATACCATGGATTGGTGTATCATGATGCATTGGGACCTGCTGCATTTATTGCCAAAGTACGTATTGAAGGCTTAAGAGATCATGGAGCCTGTTTGAGCCCGTTTAATGCATTTCAAATAATCCAGGGTTTGGAAACTCTTGAAGTACGTATGAAAAAGCACAGTGAAAACGCGCTTGAACTGGCAGAGTGGCTTGAAAACAGGGATGAAGTTACCTGGGTAAATTATCCGGGTTTAAAAAACAGCAAATATTTTGCGGAGGCTGAGACTTATTTACCTAAAGGACAAAGTGGAATAATAACCTTTGGAGTTAAAGGGGGGTATGATTCTGCAAAGAAAATTGCAGATGGAACCCAAATCTTTTCCTTATTGGCCAATATAGGTGATACCAAATCTTTGATAATTCATCCGGCTAGTACTACACATCAACAATTAGATGATGCTGCACAAGAATCTACAGGGGTAACTAAAGATCTAATACGTTTATCTGTGGGATTGGAGAATCTGGATGATCTTAAAGCTGATTTGAAACAAGCTTTTACCGCAATTGATAAATCTGTTCTGGCTTAGTTATAAACAATACTAAAATAAACAGCGTAGAAAGTTCAACTTGTAATAGAAGCACATCTGCTCAGTTTTAATTGACATTATTTGAATGAAAGAATTGGAGACCATACTTCAAAAAATAGAAATCCCTCAGTTTAAAACTTTTGGAGGTGTTGTTCAGGATATTGAGCTATCCTATCAATTGTTTGGTAAGGACTTACACTCGGCACCTATAGTAGTAGTAAATCATGCCCTTACAGGAAATTCAAATGTTGCAGGGCATGATGGTTGGTGGGCATCGTTGATTGGAGATGACAAATGTATTGACACTACAAAATATACGGTGTTAGCTTTCAATATACCGGGAAACGGTTATGACGGTTTTGTGGTGGACAATTATAAAGATTTTGTTGCAGGTGATATTGCAAGGATATTTCTTCTGGGATTGAACGCACTTAATATAGATCGTATTTATGCGCTTATTGGGGGTTCATTGGGAGGTGGAATTGCGTGGGAAATGGCTGCAATAAATCCAATGCTAACAGAACATTTGATCCCTGTTGCCGCTGATTGGAAGTCTACAGATTGGCTTATTGCTAACTGTCAGATTCAGGAACAATTTCTGGTAAATTCAAAACAACCGGTTCACGATGCCAGGATGCACGCTATGCTTTGCTATAGAACTCCCCAGTCTTTTAAAGAAAGGTTTCAAAGAAGCACCAATGAAGAATTGCAGGTTTTTAATGTTGAAAGCTGGTTAACGCATCATGGAAAAAAATTGAACGAAAGGTTTCAGCTTTCAGCATATAAATTAGCCAACCAATTATTAAAAACCATAGATATCACAAGAGATGGAGAAGAGGCATTTAATAATCTTCAAAATAGTAATACCAATATTCACATTATAGGAGTAGATTCTGATCTTTTTTTTACAGCAAATGAGAATAAGGATACTTTTAAACAGTTGGCTCAGGCCAAAAGTAATGTTACCTATGGTGAAATACAATCATTGCACGGGCATGATGCGTTTTTGATTGAATTTGAACAAATGCAGCAACTGCTCAAAGGTATTTTTAATACCAATGGGAAATCTGAGAGAATAAAAATATTAAAGTTTGGCGGTAAATCACTTTCCAATGGAGAAGGTTTGGGAAGGGTATTGGATATTATATCGGGCAAAGTCGAAAATGGAGAAAATATTGCTGTTGTTTTATCGGCACGTGAAAAAGCGACAGATCAGTTGGAAGCCATATTAGATAAAGCTGCAAAGGGATTAGATTATAGGAAAGATTTTGAAGATTTTGAAAGATACCAGAAACACACCTTTAAAAACATCAGTCTTTCGCAGGAATTTCTGGAATTAGTAAAATTGTTCGAAGGAGTTACTTTGCTTGGCGATTATAGTCCTAAAATAAAGGACCAGGTTCTGGCTTATGGGGAACTAATATCGGGTAAGTTAATCACAAAATTACTTATTGGAAAAGGGATCAATGCAAAATTACTTGATAGTCGCCGACTAATAAAAACAGACGATACTTATGGAGATGCAAAATTGTTGGAAGATGTTTCAAGGGAAAATGTTATCCATGAATTTTCTAAATTGAGATCAGATGAGGTACCAGTGATCACCGGTTTTATTGCTTCTACCGAAGCAGATGAAACTACTACATTAGGGCGCAATGGCAGCAATTATACGGCTTCTCTCATTGCAAATTTTCTGGACGCAGAAGAATTGCAAAATTATACGCATGTAGATGGTATTTTCACAGCTAACCCCGAATTTGTTTCTGAAGCCCAAAGAATTGAGCAATTGTCATATAGTGAGGCAAATGAACTTGCTAATTTTGGCGCAACTATTTTACACGCAAAGACTATTATTCCCTTAATTGAAAAGAATATTCCACTGAGGATACTCAATACTTTTAATGATGATAATGAGGGTACACTTATCAGTGCTAAATCTAGCAAAGAAGGAATAAAATCATTGTCTGTAATAGAAAACGAGGCTCTAATTAACCTCGAAGGCAGAGGATTATTAGGGAAAGTGGGAATTGATGCACGTATTTTCAGGACCCTCAGCCAGAATAACATAAGTGTAAGTATAGTTTCCCAGGGTTCTTCTGAAAGAGGAATTGGATTAGTTGTGAACTCAGAGAAAGCGCATTTGGCAAAAAGGGCGCTGGAAATGGAATTTGAGAGCGATTTTCAATCTCGTGATATTAATACAATAACTATTGTAGACGAAGTTTCGGTCATTTCTATTGTGGGTCAGGATCTTAGTACTTTTCACAAACCATACAATGCTCTAATCAAGAATCAAATAGTCCCCCTATTGTTTAATAACACCATTTCCGGAAAAAATGTGAGCTTGGTGGTTAAGAAATCAGACCTTCACAAAGCACTGAATGTAATGCACGGTCAAATTTTTGGCATTAGCAAAAAAATAAATCTGGCCATTTTTGGACATGGAAATGTAGGGGGTACTTTAGTAGATCAGATATTGGATTCTAAGAAGGGAATTGAAGAAAGAAAAGGGATCAATCTAAATGTATTTGCCCTGGCTAATTCCAAAAATATACTTATCAACAAAAATGGGATTTCTAAAAAGTGGAAAAAGGAAATTAATGAAAAAGGCATTCCTTATACAATTGATGATATTTTTAATTATGCTAAAAGACATCATCTTGAAAATTTAATAGCCATAGATAATACTGCTAGCCAGGATTTTGTGGCCAATTATTTTGATTTTATCGAAAATGGATTTGATCTGGTGTCTTCAAATAAAATTGCAAATACTCTTGGCTTTGACTACTACAAATTGATAAGAGAGGAATTGGCAAAAAAACAAAAAAGATATCTATATGAAACCAATGTTGGTGCAGGATTACCATTAATAGATACAATAAAACTTTTACATCTTTCAGGTGAAAATATTACACGTATTAAGGGTGTTTTCTCTGGTTCTTTGAGTTTTATTTTTAATACTTTTTCCGAAAAGGACACATCCTTTTCAGAAATTTTAAACAAAGCCATTTCAAATGGTTTTACTGAGCCCGATCCAAGAGAAGATTTATCCGGGAATGATGTGGGTAGAAAATTGTTGATATTAGCCAGAGAATTGGAACTCGAAAATGAATTTGATGATATTTCAATTCAAAATCTTATACCAGTATCGCTGCGTAAGGGCAGTGTAGAGGAATTTTTGAGTGAACTTGAAGTGCTTGATGATTTTTTTAGTAAAATTAAGGAAAGCCAGGAACCAAATCATGTGCTCAGATATATTGGCGATTTATATGGCGATTTACAGAAGGAAAAGGGAAAACTGGAAGTAAAACTGGTTTCTGTCCCTAAGGAGAGTGCCCTTGGCCAGGTTAAGGGCTCAGATTCCATTATTGAGATTTATACAGAATCATACGGTGAGCATCCTTTGGTGATTCAAGGAGCAGGAGCAGGTGCTGCTGTAACCGCTCGTGGTGTTTTTGGTGATATATTACGCATTGCCGAAAAAATATGATTGGGGTTTGAATAATCTTGCTTATAGAAAAAGATGAAGAAAAAAAAGTTTGAGACTGAGGCGATACGTACCCAAATAGAACGTTCCAGGTTTTTGGAACATTCCAGTCCGATGTACCTTACTTCTAGTTTTGTTTTTGAGGATATTGAAGATATGAGGGCTTCCTTTGCAGAAGAAAAGGATCGGAATATTTATTCGAGATATTCCAACCCTAATTCATCGGAATTTATCGAAAAAGTATGCAAAATGGAAGGCGCGGAGGATGGATTTGCCTTCTCCTCAGGAATGTCGGCTGTTTTTTCAACCTTCGCCGCCTTGTTGAACAGCGGGGATCATATTATTTCAGCGCGAAGTATTTTTGGTTCAACCCATAGCCTTTTCACTCAGGTTTTTCCAAAATGGAATATTAGCCATAGCTATTTTAAGATTGACGAATTAGATAAATTAGAAAAACTAATTACATCAAACACCAAAATTCTCTATGCAGAATCACCTACAAATCCGGGTGTAGACATTCTGGATCTGGAGTCGCTTGGCCGGTTTTCAAAAAAGCATAAACTCATAATGATAGTAGATAATTGCTTTGCTTCTCCTTATCTTCAGCAACCTATAAAATTTGGTGCAGATCTGGTAATACATTCCGGCACTAAACTTATGGACGGACAGGGTAGGGTGTTGGCTGGCATAACTGTTGGTAAAAGAGCTTTAATAGACCAGATTTATCGTTATTCTAGAATTACTGGACCTGCCTTATCTCCATTTAACGCATGGATTTTATCTAAGAGTCTTGAAACTTTAGGCGTAAGAGTAGACAGGCATTGTGAAAATGCGCTAAAGGTTGCCCAATTTATAGAAGATAATAAAAGTGTCAATTGGGTAAAATATCCATTTCTTAAATCACACCCTCAATACAAACTTGCTAAGAAACAGATGAAGGCCGGTGGATGTGTAGTTGCATTCGAGTTAAAAGGAGGTCTAAACGCTGGCAAGAAATTTTTTGACTCCATTAATATGTTATCACTATCTGCAAATTTGGGTGATACTCGAAGTATTGTTACCCATCCCGCATCGACAACGCACAGCAAGTTGTCTGCAGCAGAAAGAATGGAATGCGGAATTACCGATGGAATGGTGCGAATATCAGTTGGCCTGGAGCATATAGAGGATATAATTAACGACATAGGACAGGCCTTGGATAGGATATGAGAAATAGGAATATTCCCATTTTGACTATCTTCGCGTAATGCTTTCTAAAAAGACAAAATACGGAATAAAGGCCCTTACTTATTTGGCATCTCAAAGTAAACCGGAGCCCGTTCAAATTTCCGAAATAGCCAGGCACGAGAATATTCCTCAAAAGTTTTTGGAAAGTATTTTACTCACTTTACGAAATACAGGATTTTTAGGATCAAAAAAGGGAAAAGGAGGGGGTTATTATTTGCTAAAAGAGCCAGGTGAAATTCTCATGACAACGGTTATTCGTGTGTTGGAAGGCCCGATTGCCATGGTACCTTGTGTAAGCCTTAACTTTTACGAAAAATGCGACGACTGTCCGGATGAAAATAAATGTGCTGTCCACAAATTAATGCTTCAGGTGCGCGACAGCGTTCTGGAAGTATATAGGAATAATACGCTTGCCGATCTTATTTCGGCATAAAAAATCTTCAAAATTTTTCGCAAACCAATGAATCATTCATAATAATTAACTGACTTTTTAATTAATCTACTAAAACTATAGGGTTAACATAATATTCATCGAAATTTAACGTCTTACCATGAAATATTGTTTTATTTTTAATCACTCTATTTAATCCATAGGTCTAATAATTATAAAATGATTGCAGACCAAATTTTGATTAATAGGCAAACTGCGAATAGCAGTTATAAAACAGATAGAGTTTCTGAACAGCCAAAAAGAAGCATAGCAAAGTCAATAAGTTGGAGAGTCATCGGAACATTAGACACAATAATAATATCATGGATCATTACCGGAACTCTTTCATTGGCATTTTCTATTGGATTAGTAGAATTGGTCACAAAAATGATCCTGTATTTTTTACATGAGCGAATGTGGAACACTATTAAATGGGGAAGGTAATTTTAACTTTAAATAAATAAGATATGAGTTTGTCTACACAGGATATAGAACATTTAAATAATCACTTCAGAGGAATACCTCCAGAAGAGATAATTTCATGGGCCATTCTATATGGTTCTAAATCTGTAGTTACCACCAATTTCAGACCATAT
>Ga0316201_10002497_pt1 | contig 13117 bp, 9 predicted proteins | sample CS6wburrow_MG_FD_204516 | JGI IMG/M metagenome (GOLD analysis project Ga0316201, IMG submission 204516) | Coastal sediment microbial communities from Delaware Bay, Delaware, United States - CS-6 worm burrow | ecosystem: Environmental > Aquatic > Marine > Coastal > Sediment | place: USA: Delaware... | reverse complement strand
AGCAAATGAACCGGGTAGTTCTATCATGCCAGGCAAGGTTAACCCCACCCAATGTGAGGCCCTGACCATGGTTTGTGCACAAGTAATGGGGAATGATGTTGCCATAAGTGTAGGCGGGGCACAAGGGCATTACGAGCTGAATGTCTTTAAACCAATGATGGCTGCAAACCTTTTGCAATCTGCTCAGCTAATAGGCGAGGCATGTGTTAGTTTCGATATTCATTGTGCAGCAGGCATAGAACCAAATCATAAAATGATAAAGCAACTGCTCAATAATTCTTTAATGCTTGTTACAGCACTTAATACCAAGATTGGCTACTACAAGGCAGCTGAAATAGCAAATACGGCACATAGAAATGGAACCACCTTGCGTGAGGAAGCCGTGAACCTGGGCTATGTTACGCCCGAAGAATATGACCAATGGGTAAAACCGGAAAATATGGTGGGTAGCCTAAAATAGGCGGTTTATGAAATAAAAAAAGGGCAATCTGTTGATTGCCCTTTTTTTTTGTAATAGTGTTTATTATTTTAAAATGAACTTAGAAGTTCCTAGGAGTTTAAGGTTGTCATCATAGACATTTACCATATAATTACCTGCCTGGAAATCTCCAGCTGGCTTATTGATAAAGTCGCATACATCAAGGTCCTGATTTTCGTAATAGAAGTCTGTTCCTTTGCTGTAGGTTACAGAAGCTCCCTCATCGCTAGATTTAGTGCTTCCTCCTCCAAGTACGTTCCCTTGTGGATCCAAAACTTCAATTAAGAATTGTCTGTCACCAGCTTCAGCGATCACGTTGTCGGCTATTGTAAAACAAACTTTTAATTTATCAGTTCTGCCTGCTCTGGAAGTAGAAACCAATTTTCCGCTGCTTCTTTCACGTACGGCATCTACTGTAAATGATGAAAGGTTAAGCGCAGATCCTCTTTCCACTGCCTCAGCTAATTGGGTGTTTTGAACAACAAGTGAATCATTAAACACAGCTTGTTTTTCCAATTCCACAAAAGTGCTGTCTCTCTGCATGGCAATAAGCACATTCGATTGCGTTAGCGAATCTACCTGACGTAATAGTTGCTCTCTTTCTTCTTTTAAGACAGATACTTGTCTTCTATATCGAGAAAGTGAAGAAATATCTGCTTTCATAGTCTGTACAGAATCGATATATTTTGCAATTCTGTCTCTGGCAGCTACAAGTTCTTCATTTGTTGCATTGCTTTCCAAGATAGCTTTGTCATACTCAGATCTTAAATTATTGAGATCTGTCATTACCAGGTTCTTCTCATTATTAAGAGCCAATGTAGTCTTCTTCTTGTCCTGATAAAGACTTACCGTGTAAATAATAGTACCTAACAGTACTACTCCTAACAAACCAGCAATTACTTTTAGTCCGTTATTGTTTTTTGTTTCAGTCATAGTGTAAAAATTAATTTAGCTTTTTTTATAGTGGTTACAGTCTATATACGATAAAAGTTCCTATTTAGATTTTTATCTTAAAAATATATTTTAACTTTTCAATATTAAAGAAACTACAAGGTCTTCATATTCTTGAATTCACATATAATTTTGCAAAACATGTCCTTGAGAATTATTCCCTTTAAACCCGCCTATGCCCCCATATTTAAGGAGTTAAACCTTGCATGGCTCAAAGCCTACTTTTACGTGGAACCCAAAGACAAAGAATTATTAGAAAACTGCGAGCATACGATCATAAAAAAGGGAGGATATATATTTTTTGCTGCGTATAACGATACCATTGTAGGCTGTTTTTCATTTATCCCTTTGAACGAGAAAGAATTTGAATTAGGAAAAATGGCCGTGGATCCTGAATTTCAAGGAAGGAAGATTGGCCAAAAATTATTGTGTTATGCTATAGACTTTGCGAAATGGAATCACTGGGAGAAGATCATTTTGTATTCTAATACAATCCTGGAGCCTGCAATTTACCTTTATAAGAAATATGGATTTAAAGAAATTTCTTTAGAAAAAGAAATTCCTTATGAGCGGAGCAATATAAAAATGGAATTAAAACTGCAATAAGTCCTATTGGAAATAATACCCCTTCATATCTGAAAACGCACCCTAAACAGTATACTAAGTCTATTTTCTTGGAGGAATATACTATCGAATCAACTTCTTATATTTTAATCGTTTAGGCGTAAGATCGGCTCCCAGGCGTTTCTTTTTATTTTCTTCGTAATCTGAGAAAGAGCCTTCAAAAAAGTAAACCTCCGAATTTCCTTCAAAAGCCAGAATATGCGTACATATCCGGTCCAGGAACCAACGATCGTGTGAAATCACTACCGCACATCCTGCAAAGTTTTCCAATCCTTCTTCCAGGGCCCGTAGAGTGTTAACATCTAAATCATTTGTAGGTTCATCTAGCAAAAGCACGTTTCCTTCTTCTTTTAAGGTCATCGCCAAATGAAGTCTGTTACGCTCCCCTCCGGAAAGCATATTCACCTTTTTATTTTGTTCACTCCCTGAAAAATTGAATCGGCTTAAATAAGCCCGTGAGTTTACTTGTCGACCGCCCATCATAATCAATTCCTGACCGTCGCTAAAGTTTTGCCAAATGGTTTTATCGGGATCGATATTAGAATGTTTTTGATCTACATAGGCCAATTTTGCTGTTTCGCCCACTATAAATTCACCCTTGTCGGGTGCAATTTCCTTCATGATCATTTTAAAAATGGTGGTTTTTCCTGCCCCATTTGGCCCAATGATACCGACAATCCCTGCTTGTGGTAACTTAAAATTTAAATTGTCGTATAGGAGCTTATCTTCATATGCTTTGCTGACTCCAATAGCCTCAATAACATTAGTTCCCAAACGCGGTCCGTTTGGTATGTAGATCTCCAGTTTCTCATCTAACTGTTTTTGATCCTGACTTAGTAATTTGTCGTAATTCTTTAAACGGGCCTTCTGTTTGGTTTGCCGACCCTTAGCACCCTGCCGCACCCATTCCAATTCCCTTTCCAGAGTTTTTTGCCTTTTGGATGCCTGTTTGCTTTCCTTTGCAAGTCGTTTCGACTTTTGATCTAACCAACTGCTGTAATTTCCTTTCCAGGGGATACCTTCCCCCCTATCTAATTCCAAAATCCAGCCTGCAACATTGTCCAGGAAATACCGATCATGAGTTACTGCGATCACGGTTCCTTTATAGTGTGCCAAATGATGTTCTAACCAATGTACCGATTCCGCATCCAAATGGTTAGTGGGTTCATCTAGCAACAACACTTCTGGCTGCTGTAGCAACAAACGGCACAGGGCAACACGTCTGCGTTCACCACCGGACAGGACATTAATCTTCTTATCGGGTTCGGGAGTCCTTAGTGCATCCATTGCGATCTCGAGCTTCGTATCCAGTTCCCAGGCATTGGAGGCGTCGATCTTGTCCTGTAAAGCGGCTTGTTTGTCCATGAGCTTTTGCATTTTATCTGCATCCTCATATACCTCAGGAAGGCCAAACATATCGTTGATCTTATTGTACTCGTCCAGAATTGCAACAGTTTCGGCAACCCCTTCTTTGACTACCTCGAGTACTGTCTTATTTTCGTCCAAAATAGGTTCCTGCTCCAGAAAACCAACTTTATATCCCGGCGAAAAAACAACATCGCCTTGATAATTCTTGTCCACTCCTGCAATGATCCGAAGCAAAGTTGATTTACCGGAACCATTGAGGCCCAGGATCCCAATCTTAGCTCCGTAAAAAAAACTGAGATAGATGTTCTTGAGAACTGGAGTATTGGCATTTTTATAGGTCTTCGTAACCCCCGCCATTGAGAAAATTACTTTCTTATCGTCTGACATAAATTAAAACCAAATTATTGTTGGAAATAAAAAACAGGAAAACGCCGAATTCTTGTTATACACGTCCTTTTAAGGCATTAAAAACCCATGCAATGGCAAAAAATCCGATCCCGACCGAAGCAAATCCCCAACCAGCGGTTTCATCGTATCGAAATGCACCTAAAGCAATTAACCCAAGGCCAACGATTATCATAATCAAAGTAGCCCATGCCAGCACAGTATTTTTATCCATTCCCATTGTTGTTAGTTTAGTTAGCTTTCAAATATCGTAAAATCATCGGAATTTAAAAGAATCATGAGGAACTTTATCATTCAAAAGGAAAGTGTATTCCATTCTGTTCTCTAATGGCATCCAAAATACCAATTAAATCTAGGCTATTGGTATGCGACCAGAGTTTACTCTCTATTTTTTTAGCGGTTAAGCACTTATGTACCTCTTCGATTTCATAGGTATACCCTTTACCCAGTTTTGGAAAAGTAGTCCTTTTTTCCTCATCATCTTTAAATAGCGTGTATCCCTCGGTTTCGTGCCATCTTGGATGTATGCTTATAGTACCTTCACTTCCCGATATAGTAGCTTTCATATCCGAAGCAGATGTTAATCCACTATACAACAGTGCATGGGCCTTTTGGTATTCTAAAAGAATGGACGTTTGAATTTCAGCACCGGTCTTGTAAAACTTGGAGGCAGCCGTTATCGTATCAGGTATGCCTAGTAACAGATACGCCAAAAAGAGAGGATAAATCCCAATGTCCAGTAAAGAGCCGCCTGCCAGTTTTGGGTTTAATAGTCGACCTTCAGGATCTTTATCCAGTCCATAAAATGCGAAATCGGCATGCAGGTATCCTATAGTCCCAATATCTCCGTTATCAATAACTTCCTTAACCTTTTTAATGGTAGGATTGAATCTACTCCAAAGGGCTTCCATTAAAAATACTTGGTTTTTATGCGCAGTTTTAATCATTTGCTCAACCTGAGACGTATTTATTCCCATTGGTTTTTCACATAGTACATGTTTTCCGTGTTCCATGGCCATGATACTCCAGTTGCAATGCTCCGTATGAGGTGTGGCGATGTAGATAACGTCTACATCTTCGCATTCAAAGAGTTTTTTATACGAATCGAACGCATTTTTTACGTTGAATTCCTCTTTGAATAGCCCCGCCTTTTGCCTGGATCTGGATGCAACTGCCAACAATTCTCCCCCTTTTACAAGGGCCAGGTCTTCGGCAAATTTATGGGCAATATTACCCAAGCCTATAATTCCCCAACGCATTCTTTGCCCCATTTTTCTGTCTCAATTTTCTCAAAGTTAATGAATATTACTCCTTATCTTTATGCAACAAAAAGAAACTGCAACTAAGGCATGGATATTACCTTCAATAAGAACGAAGATCATAACAAACTACAACTTTCTGAACTTAAAAAACAGCTGTCTAAGGTAAATCTGGGTGGTGGAAAAACCAGAATTGAAAAGCACCACGCTCAGGGAAAAATGACGGCCAGGGAGCGTATTTCATATCTGATAGACCCTAAAACAGATCTTATAGAAATAGGAGCCCTTGCAGGAATGGGTCTGTATGAAGAACATGGTGGCTGCCCGTCAGGAGGGGTAGTTGTCGTCATTGGGTATATTCAGGGGAGACAGTGCATTATTGTAGCTAATGATGCCACAGTTAAAGCAGGAGCCTGGTTTCCGATCACATGTAAAAAAAATCTCAGGGCCCAGGAAATAGCCTTGGAAAACAGGTTGCCCATTGTCTATTTGGTAGACAGTGCAGGGGTTTACCTTCCTATGCAGGAACAAATATTTCCGGATAAAGAACACTTTGGCCGCATATTTCGAAATAATGCCATAATGAGCAGTATGGGGATCCCTCAAATTGCAGCAGTAATGGGCAGTTGCGTAGCCGGTGGTGCTTATTTACCCATTATGAGCGACGAAGCTCTAATCGTAGATAAAACAGGTAGTATCTTTCTGGCAGGCAGTTATTTGGTGAAAGCGGCTATAGGAGAAAACATAGATAATGAGACCCTTGGAGGAGCCTCTACCCATTGTGAAATTAGCGGTGTAACCGATTACAAAGCAAAGGACGATAAAGATGCCCTGGACACTATTAAAAAATTGATCGACAAATTTGGTTCTTCTGTGCAAGCCGGATTTAGTAAGACAAAATCCGTTCCTCCAAGAGAAAAAGAGCTGGACATTTATGGGATTCTGCCTAAATCCAGAACGGATCAGTACGATATGCTGGAAATTATAAAGCGCCTGGTCGATGATTCAGAGTTCGAACAATACAAGGAAGGTTATGGTAAAACCCTATTAACCGGCTATGCCCGTATCAAAGGGTGGGCCGTTGGCATTGTTGCCAACCAGCGCAAGGTGGTTAAAACCAAAAAAGGAGAAATGCGATTCGGGGGGGTGATTTATTCTGAATCGGCTGATAAAGCTACCCGATTTATTGCCAACTGCAACCAAAAAAAGATTCCGCTCGTTTTTCTTCAGGATGTCACCGGCTTTATGGTCGGGAGTAAAAGTGAACATGGGGGCATCATCAAGGATGGGGCTAAAATGGTGAATGCGGTAAGTAATTCTGTGGTACCCAAATTCACAGTCATCATCGGAAATAGTTATGGGGCTGGGAATTACGCCATGTGCGGGAAAGCGTATGACCCGAGATTGATCGTAGCATGGCCAAGTGCAGAATTGGCTGTCATGAGTGGGAATTCAGCCGCAAAAGTATTGTTGCAAATTGAGACCGCATCCCTCAAGAAGCGAGGCGAAAAAATTACCCCCGAAAAAGAAGCGAAACTCTATAACAAAATAAAAGAACGGTACGACCGGCAAATATCCCCATATTATGCAGCAGCACGCTTATGGACCGATGCCATCATAGATCCTTTAGAAACCAGAAAATGGATCTCAATGGGGATTGAAGCTGCCAATAATGCACCCATAGAAAAGCCTTTTAATATGGGAGTATTACAAGTCTAATATGTAAACCAAATTAGTTCGAAATAAGCGACATACTATTTAACACTGTAAATAACTGCTGGGTCACATCCTTTAATTGAAGTTTATAAACTTTGGTTTCGTGCCGTTGTGCCTTTGTTCCATAGTTATAGTAAATCGTAGCCTTTAAATACGTAGGCGTAAGGCTTTTGTTCCCAAAGTATTTTGAATTTATCTGCCAGGTTCCCTGTAAGGCTTCATCTATCAAGTATTCCTGGCAGGAATATCCTTTGATTTTTTCTTCTCTAATTCGTTCGGAATTGGCCATCAAACTGTGTTCCCAGGTGAAAAATTTATTTTGAGGATTCACAAATTGCAGTTCAAACTCGGCTTCACTATCGTTCCATTCGAAGACAAGTCGGGTTCCCTGGAAATCGCTGTTTAAGGAAGGGCCTTTGGTTCCTTCGGAACCTACTAATTCCTTCCTGTAAAGCTCTAAAAGGTTACTAAATTCACGCTCCATTAAAGGGGTAAAGTATTCGTCTTCTGCTCTGATGAATTTTTCCCTAATTAAATAATCATAACGCGCATAAAGAGAAGCCGCTTTTTTATATTCGCCCATATCGATATAGCTCAACGCCAGATCCCTATAGCTTTGAGCATAATTAGGACGGAGTATGAATACTTCTTTAAGCATATCCCGGGCCTTCTCATAATTCCCAAGTACTTGATATAAATAAGCCAGGGCCTTTAACCCTACTGGGTTCTCTTTAAACAAGTACCAGTGTTTTGTAAGTATTTCATCCGCATATCCGGCATTCCTCCATTTGGCATTGAAATACCCAAAAACATCCAGCACATAATAAAGCGAATTACCGTAAATTTTAGATTGTTCCTCATACAAATCCATGGCCTCTTTTTCCGAACTTGAGGCATAAAGCGATTTCAAATATTGAGGCATATTCTGATCTACCTGATCCTTTTTAAGGGCATTTCCCTCGTAGATATTATTGCGAAGGAGAGCCTGATCATAGAGTTCACCCGTATTAGGATCCCGATATGTACTACCGCCTTTAGTATTGATGACAATGACCCCACCATTGGCCTTGCCTCCGTATTTTGTGACAAGCCCAAGGCCGCTTAAAATTGCGATGCGTTCTACATTTTCGATCTGGATATAAGAAGGAAATTGCTCCAGGATTAAGCCATCAACATCATAGATCGCAGGAAAAAACCCAACCGAATTACCTCGTAAATAGATGGTGGGATTATAAGGGTTCGATGGTAAACGCTCTACCCGCACACCCCCAAATCTATATTGAATTGCAGAAGCAATATCGATGCCTCCATATAGTAATTGTTTACCCTCAATGATTCTGACCGAAAAATTGGTAATATCCCTGTCCAAGATCCCAAAGGCTGTATTAATGAGGTTTTTGTTCGTTGCGTATTCTCCCCTAAGCTGATTCTGGCTTTTTATTTTTGTTTTTTCCACGATCACCTCATCGAGCTGATTTACCGCAGCACTCAATTTAATATTCAAAACGGAAGTTACATCCTCAACAATGATTTCCATATCGCGCAGACCTGGATAGGAAAACGTAACAATATCTCCAGGAGTAGTTGTTAGTTCATATCTGCCTTCGGCATTCGTTTGAACCGCACCCCCCGTTTTTTCAGAACGCACATCAGCATTGGCTACAGGCGTTTCCAAGTTAGTAACCTTACCATTAATTGTTACCATTTTATCCTGTGCATTTACACAGAAGACCATAGATGAGACCAGAAGAAGTGTGAAGAAGTATTTCATAGCAAATTTTTAGTTACCCAATAAAAACAGCATCAAAATTCCTGCCATTATACCTAAAGATACTAAATTTTAAAGCTATTTCACAAAGAGGGTCTTCAACTGTTTTGTTTCCCCGGAAGTACTAAAATGAACAATCAGTTCTTCTTGGGTTTGATCGGGGTATCCAAAGTTTTGGTACAAAGTACATCTAAGCACCAATGGTATTTGGTTTGTTACATCCAAATTACCGAGGTACGTAGCATTAATGATCCATTTACCCTCAACACCATCTCCATAGAATTCGAATTCTTCTGATGTATATCCATTTATGATCTCGTCCCTGATCCTTTCCGGATTTGCCAAATTAGTATGTTCCCAGTTAAAGTAACGTTTTTGGGGATTTACAAACTGAAGATTGAATTCGGCTTCAGGATGGTTCCATTCAAAAACCATCCGAACATTGTATTTTAAATTATTAAAGTATTTAGTATCTACATTGGAGGTATTCAATTTGTCTTTATGACTAAACACAAGATTTCGGGCTTCTCTGTTCAACGTTTTGGATATTCCTGACAGGTTCAGCGTTGGATATTTTACACCTCGTTCAAGGTCGAGCAGGCTCTTCAGGGCGTCCTGATACTTAGCATTGGCACGTTGGGCAAGGGCGATATCCAGATATGACTGAATGTTGTCTTTCGAGATACTGAGGATCTCGTTATTTATCCGAATTACGTCGTCATTGAATCCAGTGGCAGATAATGCCAAAGATACCGCTCTTAGGGTACTGATATCCGTTGGAAATAATTCAAGAATGTTAGAGATAATGATCGCAGCCCTTTCCCTATTAACCGTCTTGAAATAATCAAATACCTCCATGTACAAGTTAATATCGCCTATGTTGTTACTTCGGAGCGAGAGATATATGGAATAGGCCTCTTTTTCATTAGATGCCTTTTCCAGTGATTTTTGAACCTCCGAAGCAGCTATTGAAGTCTGTATGGCATTTTCAGTATATATATTGTCTGTAAGCCTTGCCAAATCCTGAGGTGGCTCCCCTGCTTTCCGGCCCTGAGCACTTTTGGTAGTGATTAATATTACTCCGTTGGCGCCCAGACTGCCATATCTTGTGGTGGCTGCATAGCCTTTTAAAACGGAGATAGAGGCTATATTGTCCGGGTTGATATACCCAAAATTTGCCTGGTTGTTAGCAGAAGCTCCACTGGAGGAGTCGGACTGCCTTTGTGGGACGCCATCAATGACCACCAAACTATAATTATTTCCTAAAATGGACGTGTTAGATCGTACGGTAGCCTGGCTGATATCTTCTGTATTCCCAAGCGTCACATTCGAAAATTTGCTTTGTACGGATTGTGAAACATCGGTTTGTATGGGGCTGATATCCTCATCATCAATGGTCTGTACGGCATATCCTACTTTATCCTTATTCTCCTGTCCAAACCCGGTGATGACCGATTCCGTTTGAAATTTTGATTGTTGCTTTTCTACCAATACAACTTCCTCCAGGGAAACAACGTTGGCCTCTAAAAATATTGTTAGTTCCTTTTGCTTGTCTACAGGTACCACTTTCATGGTATTCTTAGCCCTGCTGGTGAGCAACAAACTATCACTGGGCTGTGCCTCAATACTGAAGCTACCGTCTCCCTCGGTTACCACACCACCCGGCATTCCCCGGACAGCAACTGTTACATTGGCAACCGGAATATTGTCTATATAAACCTTACCTGTAATGGGTGATCTTTCCTGGGTTTTTGGCTTTTTTAAACCTCCAATATTTTCTGGCAGGATAGCCGCAAAGTCCATGAGCCTATTTCGATTGATCAGTGCAGTTCGTTTTAAAAATTCCTCATCCCTATTCGGAGAACTATTTATGATGAAACTGTTCTTTGGTAAAATAGGTGCATCATCTTCAAATATTCGATTACCGTCAGTAAATAAGTAAATGTTCGGATATTTAGCACGCTCGTTCACAATAGCATATACATTGGCTCCATCGTATTTCTCCTCAGAAAGATCTTTTTTAATGGCCTCCCAATTACCCGCGCGTACCTCATATTCTTTTTCTTCCGTCGTAATGTTAAATAATACGAGTTGTACGTCCTGGTCAGGTGTTCTGGTAAATACTCTTTCCAAAACGGAAAAGTCTTTTTCAAGATCCCGATCCTGCATAGAAACCGATGTGTCCCATAAGATAGTCGTGTTTTTTGTCTCTAAGGTCTGAGAATACAATCCAGAACCCATCATATATAAAATTCCAATAAAAATACTTTTGTACATAGCTTTCAATTACCCTGATGTTGTTGGACTCGCGGGATTAGCAGCAGTTCTTTTTGCCTGCCGTTCACATATCGAAATCCCTCTTCGCCAAAAAAGCCTGCTTCCTCCAGCATAATCCGAATATCACGCTTCCATTCCGGAATTTCCACGGTTGCATTTAATTCTATGGCATATACTGTGTTCCTATTTAGGGGATAGTTTTCCCCATCGTCTTTCATCACACCTCCCTGGGAATCCCACATGCCAATCGTTGTTCCGGCCGAATGACCGTACATTCCAAGAGGATGTGTATAAATAGAAGGCCTGAGTCCCTGATTTTTGGCTTCTGTTAAAGCCTTTGCAAGGATCTCATTGCCGGTTCTCCCTTCTTGCATATTTCCGGTTAAATGATCCTGAACCTGATTTCCTTTTTTTAATGCTTCTTGTAAAAACTTCGGTGGTGCTGTTTCCGTTGGTTTCAATACATACGCTAATTCCTGGCAATCCGTATTTAATCGTAAATACGTAATCCCAAAATCGCAATGCAGCAGATCCCCGGGCAAAATGACCATATCTTCAGGCCTACCCGAAAACGAATACAGATGGCTCACCAGTTCTTCCTTGGTACGCTGGATGTCTACTGTAGGATGAAACCAGGTTTCCAGTCCCAGGTCGGTGACTTTTTGCCGCATCCACCACTCTACATCCGAAGTTGTAGTTACACCCGGCGTAATAACCGCCTCTGAAAAAGCCTCCTTAATGATATCATGTGTAATGGTAACCAATTGGGTATAAAGGACCATTTCACGATCGGTTCGTGTTTCTATCCAACGCACAGCCAGCTGCTCTGCAGAACCAACTCGTTTTTGGTATTTTTTTGGAAGATAATCCATTAATTCGTCGTGATCCGTTTTATCAAGTCCGTCAGCGATATTGTGATCTTTTGAGAAGTTCAATCCAATTTTGACAGGATTTCGCTCCTCAATAATTTCGATCAAACGTTTCCATTGATCGGGTTCTTTTTCCTTATCCCAGGCAGAGGTAATATTTTTGCCCACATTGTACCTTGCTACAGCCAATTTTTCAATGGTATTTTTCTGCTTATCTCTATAAAAGACCAGGATGGTGCGTCTTCTTGCATTCAGCCAAGTAGAGGGAAGCATGGTTCTCAATACCGGATCCTCATTATACTCGCGTGAAATGATGATCCACATGTCGATATCGGCCGTATCCATTAATCTTGGCAATAGATTGTTAAAGCGGTCCGACAATATTTCATCAATTAGCAATGCGCGCTGTTTTTCAGGCAGAATGTGTTGTCCTTGTACAGGTAGAAAAGCAAATAGCAACATCCAAATTATATAACGAAACATAAGTCTACTTTTTATTGAAAATACGGATTTTTTGTAATACATAAAACTGGCCTACACTCTAATAGGAAAATGGATTGCGTATTACTACGCCCTAAATAGAATCTAAGGTAGCTTTTCTCAGAATCTTGCCGTTTGAGGTTAGTTTGAAACGAGCAATGGAAATTATTTCTTTGGGAAATTCAAACTTCTTCAACTTACTAAGGGATTTTAATGTATCAAGGATCTTCTCTCCATGTCCTTCTCCTTCGACCACCAAGACTAATTTTTGCCCTAGTTCATTGTCGGGTATCCCCGCTACAAAAAATCTGGATTTAACAGCCCCTGCCATCTTTCCCTCAATTTGTTCCGGAAATAGTTTAATCCCGCCAGAATTAATGACATTATCAAATCTTCCAATCCAATTAAAGCTTGTTTCTGAAAGCAATTCAACAATATCGTTGGTAACAAAAGGATCGGAAGCAAGCATCGGTGCATGGATGACCAAACAATCCCTGTCGTCTTTCGAAACAGTGATACCAGCCAAGGTCTCAAAGGAGGCCTGTTTTATATTACTTTCACCCTTGGGTGATGAAGCATTTATTTGCCTTACGGCAATATGGGAACAGGTTTCAGTCATGCCGTAGGTCTCAAAAATACGAGTCTTACAATTTCGTACCTTTTCCTGCAATTCTTGTGAAACAGTTGCCCCGCCCACTATCAGCGTTTTGATCCTTTGTAATTTATCAACCGAATTCTGCAACTGCAAGGGTGCCATGGCACAGAACTCGTAACGATTAGTGGAGCCCTCTAAAGGCGACTTAGAAGGTAAAACATAGTCTAATTCCAGTCCAAGGACCATTGCCCTTACCAGCATCATTTTGGAAGCAATATGTTCTGCAGACAAACCCACTAAGGCCCTGTCTCCCTCCTGTAAATCAAA
>Ga0316201_10002496_pt1 | contig 13118 bp, 11 predicted proteins | sample CS6wburrow_MG_FD_204516 | JGI IMG/M metagenome (GOLD analysis project Ga0316201, IMG submission 204516) | Coastal sediment microbial communities from Delaware Bay, Delaware, United States - CS-6 worm burrow | ecosystem: Environmental > Aquatic > Marine > Coastal > Sediment | place: USA... | reverse complement strand
TCCCAGACTGGCCACCTGAAAAGTATTTTGTACCTTTTTCCTGAATTTACAACGCTCCATGCAAAAGATCCTGCTGACCCTGACGGCTCTCTGCCTGTGGATTTTCACTGTGGATGTCCATTCACAGGTACTGACTACCCGGGATATTGACTCCCTGCTTCATAACAAGCGCGTTTATAATTCTGTAAACATCGGGGAGCTCCCGGAACCCAGGATCAACGGAGTATTAGACGATGAGATCTGGAGTCTGGGGGAGTGGAAGGGGGATTTTATTCAGCAATTTCCATATAGTGGAAAGCCTGCCAGTGAAAAATCGTACTTCAAGATCCTCTATGATCACTCCAATCTGTACGTGGCTCTGATCTGCCATGACAGTGAGCCTGACAAGATCATTGACAAACTGGGCCGGAGGGATTCCCGTGCCGGGGACATAGCCGGTATCGCACTGGACAGCTACTTTGACAAAAGGACTGCTTTCGAATTCAGCATCACCGTGGCCGGTCAGAAGATGGATGTGAAGCACCTGGGCGACTGGGGGTTTGATTACAACTGGAACGCCGTTTGGGACGGCGCCACCACCCGTACCGATACGGGTTGGATCGCAGAGATTAAATTGCCATTCAGCCAGATCCGCTATGCCAATCAGGCGGAGCATGTCTGGGGCTTGCATTTTTACCGGGTGATATCCAGGAAGCAGGAAGCCAGTAGCTGGGATCCCATCCCCAGGGAAGCTCCTGCCACCGTCTACTTGTTTGGAGAGCTGAAAGGGATAGAAAATATCCGGAGTTCCCGCCAGGTGGAATTTTTGCCCTATGGCCTGGCCTCCTACACCCATCTGCAAGGAGAAGAGGGAGGGGCCTTCGGTTTTAACGGGGGACTGGATGCCAAGGTGGGAATCAGCAGCGACTTTACGCTGGATCTGTCGGTAAATCCCGATTTTGGACAGGTCGAAGCGGATCCGTCGGTGCTTAACCTGAGCTCTTTTGAAACTTTTTTTGAGGAGAAGCGGCCTTTTTTCCTGGAGGGCAATGATGTATTCGACTTTGAGCTGGATGGGGACATTCCCTATTATTCGAGAAGAATCGGGAGTGTACCAGCCTTTTCAAATCCCTACAGCGACTGGATGGTTTCAGATCTGCCTGACCGCACCACCATCCTGGGGGCAGCAAAGCTCACCGGAAAAAATAAGAAAGGACTCTCTGTGGGATTGGTGAATGGGTTGACGGCCAGAGCAATTGGAGTGGCCTCCAATGAATCGGGAGTGGAAAAGGATCTGGTGGCATCCCCCCTGACCAATTATATGGCTTCGCGTATAAAACGAGATTTTAATGGGGGAAACACGGTTGCCGGGGGAGTAATAAGCCTGGCGAACAGACTGGCTTCCGATTCCGTAAGCAATCTCCTCTTACCTGCCAGCGCCATTAGCGGTGGACTGGACCTGCTGCATTACTGGAAGAATAAAAATTACTTCCTGGAGCTTAAAACCATTGCCAGTCAGCTCCGGGGATCTTCGGAAGCGATTCTTCGCAATCAGCTCTCTCATAACCACAGGTATCAGCGACCGGATGCAGAACATCTGGAAGTGGACAGTCTGAGGGAGAGCCTGGGGGGACACGGGGCCCTGCTCAGGTTAGGGAAAAAAGGAGGACAATGGAACTACCACCTACAGGGACAGTACCGGAGCCCCGGTCTGAACCTCAACGATATGGGCTTTCTGCGACAATCGGATTTTATCCGTGAGCAGGTACAGGTATCCTATGAAATGAACGAGCCAAAAAATTGGATCCGGAATTATTCCCTGATGCTCAGCCAGGAAGCAGAGTGGAGCCTGGGTGGTGAAAATACAGGCCAGGAGATCCGGGCAGCTTTGCTGCTCAGGAATAATAGCCTTTGGAGTTTCGGATTTAATTCCAGATATATTTTCTCTATCCTGAATACCAGGGAACTAAGGGGTGGGCCTGCTCTCCGTAATGATCCCAACTACCTTTTGGGTATCTCCGTGAAAAGTAATTCCTCGAAAAATTTCTCCGGTGGTGTCTCCTACGATTTTTCAAGCTATGGAATGAAAAATTCATATGAGAACTCCCTGTTGCTGGACTTCACCTGGTTGCCGGTTAAACGATTCAAGCTCAGTGGTCAGGCACATTTGTGGCAATGGCTGTACCACCAGCAGTATGTTTCTTCCATTAGCGGCAGTAGTTCGACAGAATATGTGGTAGGAACTATTGACCGTTTTACCACGGCCTTTACCTTCCGGAGTGAACTATATGTCACCCCGGAGCTATCCATCCAATTCTACGGAAGTCCCTACTATTCTGTGGGATCCTATGATGCCTTCAGGCGGGTGGAGGATTCACGGGCCAGGAATATCAATGACCGCCTGGAACTGTTGGAACTCAATTATGACCCCGTTGTGAACAAATATTCCTATGAAAAAGAGGCTGAACCCTATTCCTTTGATAATCCGGACTTCAGTTTTATGCAGTTCCGCACCAATGTGGTATTTCGATGGGAATACAAGCTGGGTTCCACCCTCTATTTTGTCTGGGCGCACGATCGCTCGGGCTGGGAATCAGCATACAATCCCATTGGAGATATCGCCGGCGATCTGTTCGGGATTGGAGGGAACCATGTATTTATGGTGAAGGCCAATTTCTGGTTCTCCCTTTAAGTCGGGATCCTCACAGTTTTTGAACAATCTCGATGGTATTGATCTCCTTCACCATAATGGCGAAGCTTCCATCCTCGGTGTCCCCTGTAAAGCGGATATAACGGACCATTTCATAAATCCCAGAACTGCCATCCTTGAAGCTTAGTTCAAGCTTGATGTAATTTGGATCGCTGGGGGTCAGGTCATGGCGTACACTGATCCAGGTGAGATCTGCAATATCCACATCCTTACTTTCGGTCCCCTGGTACACCGGAAAATCCGAAGTGCCGCAGGAAGATGAAGAGGAGGAAGAGGCATTGGTAACCCTTGTAGTCACTTTCTTCAGATCGGTAATCTTCGCCGTTACACTCTTTGTCTGTCCGTATGTGGCCACTGTAAAGCCTAACAGAACCAGCACCGTCCAAATCGTTCTTAGTCTCATAGTTCTTGCGTTTTACTTCTGTTCAATTTGTAAATATAATCAATGCATTGCTGATATAACATCAGAGTATTTCTTATTTTGGTCCTATAAACTAGCCTTATATGATAACGTTCGCCTGTGGGTGGATAGTTTAAAACAAGGATATGTAATTATGGCAAGATTTTTAAAAGACAGGAAAGCCTCCAGGGGCCAGGTACCTGGTTCACTGATTCTGATCGGCAACCAGAAAATGGAAAAGCCAGTAATCCAGGTGATGGAAATAGATACGGATATCCTGGTGGAGAAAGAATTAGCGGATATTGGACAAGCTGCCTCCTGTAAAACCTCCAAACCCGTCTCCTGGATAAACATCTGGGGAATTCATGATACGGCGATGATGCAGCAATTGGGGGAGATTTTCGAACTTGATCATCTTTTCCTGGAGGACATTCTTGATACCGATCAGAGGCCCGGGTATATTGATGAAGAGAACTTTGATGCATTTATCCTGAAAATGCTGAAATATGAGGAAGACACTTCAAAGATTTCTGCTGAACAATTCACCCTGATTCTGGGGAAAAACTATGTTATTACCCTTCAGGAGCAACCCGGGGATGTGTTTAATCCGGTGCGTGAGAGGATACGCAATTCCAAAAAGAGGATCCGGTTCGTAGATGCCGATTACCTGGCATATGCCCTTCTGGATACCATTGTAGACAACTATATCCTGATTATTGAATCCATTGGCAGAAAAATCGAAGCCCTGGAAGAACGCATTTTTAGTGGTACTGATCCCAGGATTATTGAGGAGATCCATTTACTTAAAACCGAAATGTCCTATTTAAGGAAATCCGTAAGGCCGGTGAGGGAATTGATGAGTCAGGTGCTTAAGGCTGAAGCGACCCTCTTCCAGGACCAATACCTGAAGTACCTAAAAGACCTGAATGATCTGATTATCCAGGCTACCGATGCCATTGAGCTATACAGCGCAATGATCTCGGATCATCTGAATATTTACAGTACCACCATAAATAACCGGACCAATGCGGTCATGAAGGTACTCACCATCTTCGCCTCCATCTTTATCCCTCTCACCTTTCTGGCAGGCATTTACGGCATGAATTTCGAATATATTCCGGAGTTATCTTTTAAGTACAGCTACCTGATCTTCTGGATTGTGGTCCTTATCATTGGCATCGGACTGCTGATCTATTTCAGAAGGAAGAAATGGCTGTAATCCGTCTTGGATATACCTGGGCGTTGTGATTTAAATGAATCTATTGATCATCCCCTGAAAGTCCTTCCCGGTCCTTTTTCTTCAAAGTCAAGAATACAATCTCATAGGAATGATCTATCCACTTCTTTAATAACTCCTGGCTGATACTGCCTCCCAGATTTACCCCATTCCAGTGTTGCTTGTTAAAGTGCCAGGCCGGGCTTACCTCCGGGTGCTGTTCCCTCAGCTCAATGGCCAGTTCCGGATCACATTTCAGGCTGATTCCCCTGCTATCCTCAGACAGATCCAGCAGGGCAAACATCTTCCCGGCCACCTTGAATACCAGGGCCGTGTCATTGAAGGGGAATCCTTCGGTGACCCCGGCTTTGGCCAGGCAGTATTCTCTTATTTCTTCGAGGTTCATGGTAATATGCTTATCGTTCTTTCATCATCTCATCATCAACAACCGATAAGATGAATACTTCCGTGCCATTTCTAATCATCTTATAAGGTTTATCCACGTGAGGTGAGAAACAGTAGTTCTTTCCCTTGGGGTAGTAGGATCGGAATTTTCTTATCGCACGATCAGAATATTTCTCCGGATTGATTTTACATTCTATAGTGTGAATTTCACCTCCCTTTCCTTTGACTATAAAATCTATTTCATTCTTTTCCTTATCTGTCCAGTAATGAACGTTTCCAAAAGATACCCTGAGCATATCCAGTACCAGATGTTCCCATAATAATCCCCGGTCAGTTTCTCTGATTTCATTCCAGCCTTTAATTAGCGTCACAAATCCTGTATCAAATCCATACACCTTAGGACGTTTTACAATTTCCTTTTTCCCGCCACCGAAGAAGGGTTGAACAGAAGTAATTGCATGTGCTACGGTCAATGCTTCCAGGTGTGACATAACCGTGGGCCTGCTTAGTCCGCTCTCCCTGGCCAGTGATGTGACCTCAAGCATGCCACCGCTTTGCATGAACAATAAATGCAGGAGTTTAAGGAAACCCACTCTGTTCCTAACACTGAATAGCTCCTGGATATCCCTTGCATAGTAACTTTCAATCCATTCAGTATATAGTTCCTCCTTTTTATCATCCGATAAAAGGAACTCTGGCATTCCGCCCCTTCTCAGTCTTTCATCAAAATCTGGAAAATTGAAATCACTTCTGCACTCATTCCATAGTACAGGGGGAAGGAAGAGGTTTATTTTACGTCCTGTCAATGTGTCCCGGAATTTATTGGTAGCGGCCAGAGTAGAGGAGCCGGTTGCAAGGATTTTTAATTGTGGAAATTCATCAGTACCTATTTTTAGAACACCGCTGGGATTGTCAATCCTGTGAATTTCATCCAATACCACCGTTGCATCTTTATTCAGGTTGTGATAGAAAAATTCAGGATTCTCAAGTTGTCTGGCTACTGATGGCAGATCGCAATTGAAATATACCGCATCAGGAATCATTTTGCATAAGGTTGTTTTGCCGCTTCTGCGTACTCCCGATAACCAGATTAATGGCCTTTTCTCCCATGCATTGGTTATAAGTCTCAGCCAGTATGGACGATAAATCATGAACTTATATTTTACACTTTATCGTACCAAATGTAAAACATATTTAACTAACGGACAAAGCTTCTGTCTGCCTTTTTGAGAAATAATTTCATGCAAATTTGAAATTATACTTCAAAACTGGTTGTATTTGAATGGCCAGTTCAGGGTCGCACTTCAGGCTGATGCCCCTGCTATCCTCAGACAGATCCAGCAGGGCAAACATCTTCCCGGCCACCTTAAAGACCAGGGCCGTGTCATTTTAGGGGAATCCTTCGGTGACCCCAGGTTTTGCAATGCAGTATTCACGGTTCTTTTCGAGGTTCATAACTCAGAATCTAAGCTGCCTGAAGGGCTATTTTGCCGCTATATCAAAACACATAATGGCATCGCCGTGACGCACATAAAGTCTCTTATCATGAATGACCGGATGTGCCCAGTGTTGATCTGACCCCAGGCTTACTTCGAAACTGCTGATCACCCTGCAGTCAGATTCATCGGCCTCCACCAGAGCCAATATACCGTCTGTTCCGTAACAATAAAAAAGTCCTTCAGCAAAAATAATGGCTCCCCCGGACACCTGGTCTGACATATACCTGAGATTCCCGGTGCCGGCATCAATACAAAACCATTCCCTTTTATCGTAAGTGGAGCTGTACAAAGAACCCCCATCCAGGATAATTCCTCCCAACAGGTTGAACAAGTCCTGGTTGCGCCAACCTACCTCAGCGGTCTTCCCATCTTCTGAAAGCTGTATCATGACATGGCCTTTTGTAGTATCTGCCTGCGCACTGGCGCAATAAATCCTGCCATCTTCATATACCGGGCTATTGGCATTTATCTTATTTCCCTGTTTATGTGGTATTCTCCAGTAGATTTCCCCATTTTCTGCATCAATACCCAGGACCGATTCGGCTGTCATGGTCACAATTAGCCGTACTCCATTATGCTCTACCAGGATGGGTGAACAATAAGCTGATTGTTCGCCGTTTCCTCTGCTGGACCATACGGTTTCTCCGGTAAAACGGTCAAGGGCAACTACATTATGAACCTTGCCTCCAGGGGTAAGGATGATCCGGTTCCCGTCAAGCAGCGGGGATTCAGCAATACCCCAGCTAGTTTCCTGAGCGCCAAATCTCTCAAACATATCCACACTCCAGCGAATCTCACCGCTTTTTCTGTCCATGCAAAATGCAACACCCTGTCCGCTTACAAAATAAAGCAGTCCACCGACAATGGTAGGACTCGATCGTGATCCCGTATAATTCAAATACCACTCCAGTCCATATTCCTTCTGCCATTGAAGATTTCCCTCCATATCAAATGAGTATATGACTCCCATGCTATCCGGCATCCCTAATACAAATATTTGATCCCCGGCAACGCTGACGCTTCCATGTCCGGCGCCCAATCCTTCATAGGACCATAGCATGCGGGGGCCATCCTCCGGCCACTGATTTAATAAGCCTGTTTGAGGGTATTTTCCATTTCGCTCAGGTCCGCGCCATTGAGACAGCTCGTTCCTGTCTGAGCAAGAAACCGAAACAAAGACAGAAACTACAATAAGGGATTGTTTCAAAAACTTCATTCCATGTGAATTTTATTAGGACACAAAGATAAAGGACTTCCTAATACTATCTACTTACCAGACTTGTTAAGATTTAGCATGAATCTAGCACCTCTATTTTTTATTATCTTACTAGCAATTTACCAGGATGAAAAACTATCAGATGCTATATATTTCCAATGGAATAGGATCCAAGATCAGCTTTCTTTTGAGTATTGACCATGTACAAGTTAAGCTACAGCTGAATGAGGTATAAAAGTTATATCATACTCATTCTAAGGAAATTAAAGGCTGCCGCAATCGATTTGGCCCCCATATTAGCAGTGGTGGTTTTTTTTCAGACTGTTGTGATTCGTCAACCCTTTCCCCAGATTGGAGAAGTCATTCTGGGATTTGTGTTTGTGGTTGTAGGATTGATGTTGTTTGTTGAAGGATTAGAAATAGCCTTATTTCCAATTGGAGAGACGATGGCTTACGCCCTTGCAAAGAAGGGAAGCCTCTTGTGGCTGATTGTTTTTGCCTTTGCTCTTGGATTTTCAACGACGGTTGCCGAACCGGCTTTAATTGCTGTGACAAAAGAGGCTTCGATCATTTCATCCGGAGCCGGACTGATTGAAAACAATCAAAAAACAATGGATTTATATGCCATGGGATTACGGTTGACCGTTGCGTTTTCAGTAGGCTTGTCCATCGTAATAGGGGTATTACGCATTCTCAAAGGGTGGCCCATATATTATTTGATCATCGGAGGATATATTTTAGTGATGTTGATGACAGTTATTGCCCCTAAAGAAATCATTGGACTGGCATATGATGCAGGAGGTGTTACAACCTCTACAATTACTGTTCCCCTGGTAACGGCTTTGGGAGTTGGGCTTGCCAGCGTGATCAAAGGAAGGAGCCCCCTGGTGGATGGTTTTGGATTGATCGCCTTTGCTTCGCTTTTACCCATGATCTTTGTGATGGCCTATGGCCTATTTTGGTTCAATTAAAACAGGGTGGAATGGCTGATATAGGGATGGATTTTGTTTGGGTTTTGCTTTATACTCTAAGGGATATCTTGCCCATCCTGCTGCTAGTGGTATTTTTTCAGCTATTCTTGCTGAAACAACCAATACCCCATTTAAAAAGGGTGATCCAGGGCGGCATATATGTAGTACTGGGGCTTGCCCTCTTTCTAGTGGGGCTGGAAAAAGCTCTTTTCCCTTTGGGTAAAATGATGGCCATTCAATTATCTGATCCGGGATTTATAGGTAGTACTGGAAATGAACTGCCCGGATGGGGCGCATACTACTGGATCTATATCTTTGCGGCCCTGATCGGATTTGCCACAACTATTGCCGAGCCCTCCCTAATTGCAGTTGCATTAAAAGCCAGCGAGGTATCAGCGGGTACCATAAGTCAATGGGGCCTTCGTATTACTGTGGCTCTTGGAGTGGCTTTTGCCCTGGCTCTTGGCACGTTTCGGATTGTTACGGGTACACCCCTGTATATTTATATAATTGCGGGATATGTGGTGGTAATCATTCAGACCATATTTGCACCCCGTAAACTTATAGCGCTGGCATACGATTCCGGAGGAGTTACTACTTCCACGGTCACCGTTCCCCTGGTTGCTGCTCTTGGATTGGGACTTTCCAGTGCAGTGCCCGGGAGAAATCCAGCCATAGATGGATTTGGTCTTATTGCCTTTGCAAGCTTGTTTCCGATAATCACTGTATTAGGCTACGCCCAGATAGTTGAAATAAAAACTCGTATCTTAAAATAAAAATAAAGAACAATGCAATTTAAATTGATTATTGCCTTTGTTAAACCCAACATCACGGATACTGTAGTGGATGCGATGAAAGAAGCCGGGGCCACAGGAGCCACCATTGTTCCTGCCAGAGGTACAGGCATACATGAGGCTAAATCCTTTTTTGGCCTTAGCATTGAGGACCAGACGGATATCCTTGTTTTCCTCGTGGAAGAGCACGTGGTAGAAAACCTAATGAATGTTATCCAAGTGGCAGGAAAATTTGATGAGCCGGGTACGGGCATTGCTTTTGTTTTGCCCGTGGAGCACATAGCAGGTTTGAGCAGTCAAATGAAAAAATTCAAGAAACAAGCCCGGGACAAATATTTTTAATCGAAAGTTCATATTAATAAAAGCATTTACAGGAAAAGGCATGGAATCAAAAAGAAAATTTCAAAGTGTCAAGGATGTCATGACAAAAGACATTGTTTTTATTGATGGCATGGCCACTGCAAGGGAAGCAGTAGATATCATGCGCAGGGAAAAGGTCGAGGCCCTGATAGTCAACAAACGCCATGCGCAGGACGCCTACGGAATTGTGTTGGTGCATGATTTCATCAGGGGCGTGATTATTCCAGACAAAACTTCAGAGGAGGTTAATGTCTTTGAAATTATGACCAAGCCGGTGATCAGCGTTCCCGCTGATATGGATGTACGTTATGTGGCCAACCTGTTGATGAAAGTGGGCCTGAGACTGGCCCCGGTTGAGGAGAACTGTAAATATATTGGAATGGTATCGCTTTCAGATCTTATCATAGAGAATTTGCTCTTCTAAACACCAAAACACCAAAACACCAAATCCAACATTCGCAAGGCTATTACTTTCGAGGGTAAGCCATGGGAAGTACGCCAAAGAAGCCGTCCCTTTCGTTTACAGTTTTTAATAAAAAGATAATCTTACTGAGCGCCAGACCGGTCCTAAGAACCTTCATGATGCCTGGCTGACTGAAAATTTCATCTGCGATTCCTTTTTAGAGACCTTGAGAAGGCAAAAACGGAATTGCAGGATCTTTATATATGTAGCTGATTATCTGCATTATATATGCCTCTAGCAGGGCCTGCTTATAACAAAGCTTAAAATATTCATGGAATATTTATATCAAAGTGATTTTGGATTCAAAATATGCGTAATATTGCACAAAATATTACTTATAAAAACAAGCTTTTTATACCACTATCGAAGTTAGATGAAATCGCCCAAGACGTATTCATTTTCGCACTCGCTCAGCGAGGAAAATGGAACAGGGTTTGAGGTTGATGAACCTCCATCCGGCAAAGAACCTCCCAAAAAAACAAAAGTCAAAGATGCTGCTTTGAGTATTCCAAGCAGTGAAAGGACACTGGCATTCAGGAAACTTTATTATCCCGATACTGCTGACCAAGACTGGAACAGCTGGACCTGGCAGCATGGAAACAGTGTCAATTCCTGGGATCAGCTGGCAAGGTTTATTCAACTTTCACCGGATGAATTGCAATCTGCGGAACTGAAAAAGAAACTACCTATCCGGATCACGCCTTTTTATATGAGCCTGATCGACCCGGTTGATCCCGCTCAGCCAATCCGTCGGACCATGGTGCCCGTTTTCAATGAGCTGATCCTTTCGCCGGAAGAGATGGCCGATCCCCTGGGGGAGGAAAACCAGAGTCCTGTACCACAGCTCGTGCACCGTTATCCCGACAGGGCACTCTTTCTTACTACCGGGGTGTGTGCTGCCTATTGCAGGTATTGCACCCGTTCACATATGGTTTCAAAAAAGGATAAGGTACATTCCCGGATCGCTGAGTGGGATACCGCACTCGATTATATCAGGGAACATCCGGAGATCAGGGACGTGCTTCTTTCGGGGGGTGATCCCCTGACCCTTACGGACTCCAGGCTCGAGTATTTATTGGCAAAGCTTCGGGCCATACCTCACGTGGAAATAATCCGTATCGGAACCAAAGTTCCTGTGGTACTTCCCCAGCGGATCACTCCGTCATTATTGGGAATACTTCAGAAATACCATCCTCTGTTCATGAGCATACATTTTACTCATCCCGAGGAGGTAGTTCCCGAAGTGGAGTATGCCTGCAATGCCCTGGCGAATACCGGTATTCCCCTGGGCAGCCAGACTGTTCTGATGAAAGGGATCAACGACCAGACGGAGATCATGAAAGACCTGTATCATCGCCTGCTTAAAATCAGGGTCAGGCCCTATTATCTCTATCAGTGTGACCCCATCCCCGGGTCAGCGCATTTCAGGACACCGGTTGTAAAGGGGCTGGAAATTATCAGGGGCCTGCGTGGCTTTACTTCCGGTTATGCGATCCCGCACCTGGTGATCGATGCCCCGGGGGGCGGCGGGAAAATTCCTATCCTGCCAGACTATATCGAGGAGAAAAATGATGAGGGATATATCCTGAGGAATTACCAGGGCAAACGCTTTCTATATAAAGAGCCAGCGGCGGATAAATAATCAACTTATGTTAATCATCAGAAGGATTTCGGACGGCTCAATGCCCGTGGATATAATAGCCATTGAACAGGTACAGGAAATTTTGAAAACCAGGTTTCCGGACCTCCGGAAGGAGGAAATAGACCTGATTCCGGAACATCTAAAAAATCCCCTGAAATTCCGCTTTCGATCCACCCTCCTGGTGGCTGAAAACCGCAAGGGAATTGTGCAGGGCTTTGCCATGGTTTTGTATGCCCCTGACCTGAACTTTTGTTTTCTGGATTATGTGGCATCAAAAAAGAATATCATGATGAGCGGGATCGGAAGCTCCCTGTATGAAAGTGTCAGGGAATTCGCCCGTGAACTGAAGGCTACGGGTATTTTCTTTGAATGCCTGCCCGATGAACCAGGAGTTTGCAAAAACGCATCCCTCATAGAACAAAACAGGCAAAGGCTGAAGTTTTATGAGCGATTTGGCGCGTTTCCCATAGTTAATACCCTGTATGAGACTCCGGTAAACCCGAAGCAGGACGAATGTCCGCCTTACCTGGTGTGTGACCTGTTATTTCCAGGCTCCACGCTATCCAGAGAAAATGCACAAAAGATAATCAGGGCTATTCTGGAAAGAAAATACGCTTATTTATGCCCGGTAGAGTATGTACAGGGAGTGGTGGATTCCGTAACGGACGACCCTGTTCAATTCAGGCCGCCGCGATATATCAAGAAATATGCTTCTTCCCCGGTCACCTCCAATGGCAGGGAAAACAAATCTATTACCCTGATTGTCAATGACAAACATGCCATTCACCACGTCCGTGAAAGAGGGTACGTAGAGTCACCGGTCAGGATCTCATCTATACTGACCGAACTGCATAAAAGTGGCTTGTTTAGAGAAATTCCCGTGACCGCTTTCTCGGAGGACCACATCCGGGAGATTCATGAGAGGAAATACATTAATTATTTTAAAAGGGTTTGTGAAAAACTACCGGAAGGGAAATCTATTTATCCCTATGTGTTTCCTGTAAGGAACAATACCAGGGCCCCCGCTGATGATTCTGTTCTGGCCGGATACTATTGCATCGATACCTTCACCCCCATTAACAGAAATGCTTTCCTGGCCGCCAAACGTGCTGTGGATTGCTGCCTGACAGGTGCCAGCAGTCTGCTGAAGGGCAGCGGTACCGTCTATGCCCTGGTCCGTCCCCCCGGCCACCATGCAGAGAAGAAGGTGTTTGGCGGATTCTGTTACTTCAATTCTGCCGGAGTTGCCGCCAATTTCCTGAGCCGTTATGGAAAAGTAGCCATGCTGGATGTGGACTACCATCACGGAAATGGTCAGCAGGACATATTTTACGACAGAAAGGATGTGCTTACGGTAAGCATCCATGGTCATCCTTCTTTCGCTTACCCCTATTTCTGCGGGTTTTCGGAGGAAAAGGGAGAAGGAGAAGGTCTCGGATATAATGTGAACTATCCCATGAAGG
>Ga0316201_10002495_pt1 | contig 13119 bp, 8 predicted proteins | sample CS6wburrow_MG_FD_204516 | JGI IMG/M metagenome (GOLD analysis project Ga0316201, IMG submission 204516) | Coastal sediment microbial communities from Delaware Bay, Delaware, United States - CS-6 worm burrow | ecosystem: Environmental > Aquatic > Marine > Coastal > Sediment | place: USA: Delaware... | reverse complement strand
ATTGTGTGCATGGGCGCCCGATCAGTGTGTTCGAGGTGCCATCATACGAGGACAAGGGTCGCGGGTGCCAGCGCCGCCCGGCCTTGAGGCCCGGTGGCCACAGCAGAGCGCATTACTCTGCTGTGACCCAGCGGATCGTTGCGCGTAACCCGGTATCCTCCAGCTGCATATTGACGCCAATAAGATCGACCTGCGGGAAAAGTCCGAAGCTGCGATCCCCCTCCTTCCATTCGGGTTGTACGGGTCGCGTTGCCGTGCCGAACTCCGAGCTCTCGAGATAACTGTCGCGCCATATCCATTCGCCGTTGGCGGGGTGCATCGGCATCAGGCCGAAGATCTCGAAGTGTCTCTGAATCGCCTGGTTCACGCTGTCTGCCACACCCGCCTCGAGCAATGGGTAGATGTAGCCCATACCGTCGACGGCAGCGGCACGGTAGTCCGTGTATACCTTGGTATGCAGCGCCGGCAGCTGTTCCGAGATGCGCGTCAGGTCGAGTGTCAGCTGGGCGCCGTTGAGGGGTACCTCCTGACCCGCGCCGATCGTCACGGCTGTCGTCCATGGCAGATTGCTCACGGCCAGGTAGTTACCCTGGATCTCGAGGCGCAGGTGGATTTGCACGATGTCCTCGATATTGAGCGTATAAATCCAGGCCTCACGATCCTGCAGCTTGTGCAATTCGCCGCTGCCGCCTAGCTCGGCACGCTTGACGACGGCGTCGGACAGGAACTGGTGTACCGTGTCCGGATCGGCCAGCTCGATCAAGAGCGTCGATGGTTGCGTCGCAAGCGACGCCATGATTGGCAGGAAGGAAGTGAATCCCTCGAGATTCAACATTTCTTTCGAAAAAGCACCCCAGATGTCGCCACCACCAAGCGCCACGATCGGTGTCGAGTCCTGCATGGCAATGTGAATGCCTGAGCCGATGCTGTCGAAAACCTCCGGGTTCACGGACGTATACTCGACCAGCAGGTCGGCAATGTCCTGGGAAAACCGGACGCGGAGATCGTCATTGAGGTTCATCGAAAACATCATCGATGGCGCCGGCGCGACCGATGGAATGCGCAGGTTCTGCCCGGTCTCTTTCGTGACAAGCGCGTCCTTGACCTCGTTGTAAACAGGGCTATCCAGCAACGGCAGGATGAACGACTGCACCTCGTAGTTATTGTCGGCGGTAGCGTCGAGGCGAATCGCGATCGGGTCGAAGAACTGTCGCCAGTAGCGGGTGTAGTTCTGCACGAAACGATTGTAGGCGTCGGCCTCAGTCTTCGTTATTACTCCCACGCTCGCGCCACCGAGCGGTTTCATTTTGGCAAGGGTGCCCCACGTTGGTGATGACACGATCAGATCGTCGCCCAAGCTGTAGTCCCGGTCCTCAAAGTATTGCGGCAAGTAGCCACGATTGATGAGTTGCTGCTTGCCTGGCACATTGCGATGACCGTCGAGCAGGTAGAGCATGGCGCCCGCAACCAGGATCTCCATTTCCGCCCTCGCTTGTACGCGCCGCAACTGTGCGATCTTGACTTCCGGGCTGACCAGGCGGCGAATGAACAGATCGGAGAAGTAGAGATAGGCTTGCGTGGTATTCCCGATCGTCAGCTGTTGCTGCATGTACAGGAACTCGGAACTGTTGCCCAGGCTGCCTTTGTCACGCTTTGGATTAAGGGCCAGCATGCGGTCAATTTCATACCGGTTCGTACCCAGCAGCAGCACATCGCCGCGTAAGGTCCAGTAAAGGTCGTTTCCGGAATCTGTTGTGTGTGTTTCGATAACTCCGTCAGCCGGAACTTTCAATCCCAGCACATTGAGCACGGAGCGGGTCAAGGTCGGCGATGTCAGCCTGGCGACAATGCTCATATCGGTGCCGTCGATAAAGAAAAGATCACCGGAGACAATCGCGAATTCCGCGATCGCGTTCAGCGTCTCGATCTGTTCCAGAACAGTGTCGGACAGGCCCAGGCGTTCACCATAGCGTTCACCGAGTTGGTACTCGATGCTCTTTACGGCCAGCGACGACTCAAATCGCATGAACTGGCCAACGGCACCATCCAGTACCTCACGCAACGCGCCTACGTTACGAAACCATGCGAAGAAGCGGTCATCCGGCACGAACTCGGCGAGCGCGACGCGCGTCATCGGTGCTTCACTGTCCTTGAGCATGTCATCGAACGGGTGAGAGGTAACGCGCACCTCGGAGACGGCGTCAATCGCGGTTGTAGCAGCCTCTTTTTTTCCGGCAACCGGGTTGCTGATGAGCTCGAGCTGCATGCTCTCACGGATCGCAGCGCGGCCGCCCATCACATCGAAGTAACTCGCTTGTCGCACGGCTTCACTGCGGGCAGTTTGCAGGTCTTCGTCGGGACGCAGACCGTAAAGCGCCTCGTGGCGTGCCAGCCAGTTCCTCAGGATCGGTGCGTCCGACTGCAATAGCAGCGGCTTCCACACATGCATACGACTACGCGCGTAGGCTTCCAGACGTGCGGCAGCGGCACCACGACTCGCAAGGTCACCCGAACGCATCGCCTGCACCAGTGCCGGAATGGTCTGGGTCTGTGGGCCGATCCGTTCGAGTGCGACCAGTGCCGCAGCGCGCATCTCGGGATCGGTATCTTCCAGTGCCGTGATCAGCGCCGGCACCGCGGCCTTTGCCTCGTCCCCGATGAGTCCGAGCGCCTCGGCTGCGGCTGCGCTGCCACCCTCGAGTTCACTGATGAGTTGCATAACTCGCGAATCGATGGCGGGCGCACCCTCACGCCAGAGGCGCATGCGCAACAAGGCGTTGACGGCTGCCTCGTAGATTCGCGGGTCGCCGTCGGCAACGGCGTATACCAGCGCCTCCTCGACGGTCGCGTCATCCGGCGCGATCTTTGCCAGGGCCGATATAGCGAATTCGCGTACCAGTACAGATTCGCGGGAATCGATCGAAATCTCGATCAGTTTCGCGCTGGCAGGTGCCGCGAGTGCACCGGCATGGCCCAAAGCTTCTGCTGCCGACATGCGAACGTTCGCGGACTGGTCGTCGAGCGCATTGGTCAATGTGGCAATAACCGAGTCGTTACGATCAGCAATCTGCGCGAGCGCCATCGCCGCGTAACCGCGTGCAATGTCGGGCGTAGCGTCGTCGAGCAAGGCCTGACTGAGCCTGGGTACTGCAACCGGTCCTATACGTCCCAGCGTGTCGACCACGGCCTGCAGGAATATCGGGTTGCCATTTTGTAGCGCACGGATGAGATTGGGAACAGCCTTCTTGCCCATTTGCACGAGCGCGCCGGACGCTGCATCGCGCACACTGTCGTCTTCGTCACCGAGAATACGGATCAGGTCCGTGATGGACGCTTTTGAGCGCGGGCCGAGCTGCCCAAGCGAGACCGCCGCTGCCGCCCGAACACCCGGGTCGGGATCGCGAAGCCTGCCGTTGAGATCGAAGGCGCTCTTGCTGGCGCGACGGCCCAGGTTACCGAGTGATTCCGATGCGGCTTCGCGCACGCTGGCATTGTCGTGATCGAGCAGAGCGGTCAGGTCGCCGGTTGCTCTCGAGGCACGTGTTCCCATCTGCCCCGTCGCCCTGGCCGCTGCGGCAACCACGCTGGGGTCGATGTCGTCGAGTGCTGCAACCAGTGCCGGCAGGGCAGCGCGCGCTTTTTCGCCAATATCACCGAGTGCATCGGCGGCAGAGCGGCGAACCCGGGAATCGGGGTCGCTGAGCGCCGTCGTCAGGACCGCAACGACGGCCTTGTCGGTCGAACCGGAGGCACCCAGCGACTCTGCCGCAGATCGCCGGACCTGCCAGTCACGATCGGACAGGTCGGCGATCGACCGGTCGACATCGGCCAGCGCGACGGATGCCATCAGGGTGACCAGAAACGAGACAATGAGACGCTTTATTGTTCTTCTCGACATGATCCTCTCCAGCTATGCCATGCCTACTATATTAGTAGGTGATCGCGGCAATATTCCGCGATTCAAGCCTATTTGCTGAGGGCCGGAGAAACCCGATGAAAAGGTGAGGGATTCGTGATTATGGCGTTGATGTGCATAGTGCCGCCGTCACAGAACGGGCCGCACGTCAGCGGGCCGGGTGGGTGAATTGCAGGACACCGTCCTCCAGGGGATCATCGCCAATGGTCTTCCTGTCCAGCGCATAGTTTTGCGTATTGACCCAGGGCGGCTGGTCTCCCTGCTTTGGCAGAAGGTGCATCTTCCGCTGGATGTAGCCCGACGAAAATCCTTCAATCCAGTCCGCGCCAGCCATGTCCCGCTCATGCTCCTGCAAGCGCGGGGTGCATTGGCGCATTCCCGTAGCGGCCAGGTGGTTGAGCAGGCGGCAGGAGAACTCGGCCGTAAGGTCGGCCTTCAGGGTCCAGGACGCATTGATGTAACCGAACGTCGACACCAGGTTCGGCACGTCGGAGAACATCATCGACTTGTACGAGAAAGTTTTCGAGAGATCGATTGGCCGATCGTCCACGCTGATCTGCACATCGCCGAGCACGCGCAGATCGAGCCCGGTGGCAGTCACGATGATGTCGGCCTCGAGTTGTTTACCCGAGTCGAGGCGTATGCCGTTTTCCGTGAACTCGACAATGGTGTCCGTGACGATCGATGCATGACCATCCCGGACGGCGTGGAAGAAATCGCCGTTGGGAACGAGACAGAGACGTTGGTCCCATGGGTCGTAGTTCGGCACGAAATGTTTCTCGAAGTCGACGTTCTTCCCGAGATCCTTGCGGGCCATCTTCAGGAGTTTATTGCGTATGTAATTGGGCGACTTCTTCGCTTGCCAGTAAATCCACCGCTGGTAATTAATATTCTTCCACCGGGTGATTGCATAAGCGGTCTTTTCCGGCAGCAGCCATCGCAGTAGTTGTGCCAACCAGTCGGTATCCGGTGCCGAACCCATGTAAGTGGGTGAGCGCTGCAGCATCACGACGTGCCCGGCCTTCTTGGCCATCTCCGGAACCAGTGTTACCGCGGTCGCGCCCGAGCCAATGATGACCACTTTCTTGTCGCTGTAGTCCAGGTCCTCAGGCCAGTGCTGTGGATGTACGATTTCACCCCTGAAGTTATCGTATCCCTTGAACTCGGGAAGGTAGCCCTGCTCGTAGTTGTAGTAGCCGGCGCACATAAGGAGCAGGTTGCAGCGGATCGTGGTGATCTCGTCCGTGATCGTATTATGCGTCGCGACGATCCAGGCAGCGTCATCGCTCGACCATTTCGCCGAAGTCACCGTTTGTTGATAGCGGATGTTGCGGTCGATGCCTGCCTCGGACGCGGTTTCCCTGATGTATTGCAGGATCGAGGGGCCGTCGGCAATGGCCTTGCCTTCCTTCCACGGCTTGAAGTTGTAGCCGAGTGTGTACATGTCGCTGTCGGAGCGAATGCCGGGGTAGTGAAACAGGTCCCAGGTACCGCCCGAGGACTCCCGTTCTTCGAGGATCAGGTAGCTCCTGTCGGGGCACTTGTCCTGCAAGTGCCAGGCGGCGCCTATGCCGGACAGGCCGGCACCGACGATCACGACATCAAAATACTCTTCGGCCATAACCGCCAGCATCCCACAATGCAGTAAGATCGCACACTGTTTTCTATGACTATTATCTATGACTAATGCCGCTAACAAGACAGTCCTGATCACCGGCGCCGGTGGCGGCTTCGGCCGACATTTGGTACGCCAGTTTCGTGCCGAGGGCGCGCAACTGATACTGACGGATGTCAGCGACAGCGCATTGCGCGAGGTTATTGATGATGCCGGCGACGACCTGGTCGCCGCGGCTGCCGCCGACCTGGCAACGGCAGCAGGGTGCGACACGCTTGTCGACACCTGTGCGTCGCGAGGCGTGGCACCGGATATTCTGGTCAACAATGCGGGCATTGGTGTCGCCGGGCGTCTGGACAAGATCCCGCGGGACCACTGGGAAAGCCTCATGCAACTCAACCTGCTGGCGCCGATGAGGCTCTGTAACCTGTTTCTTCCCGGCATGCTCGAGCGCGGCAATGGACATATCGTCAATGTCTCGTCCCTCGCCGGGTGGCTCGGCTCCAGGGGACTGTCCGCATACTGTGGATCGAAGTTCGGCTTGCGCGGTTTCGGTGTATCGCTGGCCGCTGACCTGGAGGGCACCGACGTTCATGTGACCAACGTCTATCCTTGTTTCAGCCGGACGGCCATCCTCGACTCACCACAATTTGGCTACGAGGAACGACGCACGGTGCCGGCCAATCTGATCTCGGAACCCTCGGATGTCGTTGCTCGGATGATCGATGGCGTTCGCCGCAATCGACTTCATGTGTTTCCGGACAAGTATTCGCGCAGCATTTACTACGTTACCCGATTCGCACCCTGGCTGTTGCCACTGCTTGATCGTCGCCTGCAAGCCCAGTCGATCAAGGCGGATAAAGAAGCGGATTGACAGTTCGGCTGTCGTCGGAGCAACCGTGCCGAAAAGCACAGGCAAACGCGAGGTAGAAAGTCACTGATCTATGTCATACCGCCGCTGTTGCTGCAGCACTATACTGGCGCCGAAATTTTGGGGAACAATCGTGTCAGGAAGCGCAAACATCGAGACCGACGGACGGCGGAGTATGATGTTCGTTGGCCTTCCGGCTATCCTGGTTGGCATCCTGCTGGGTGTTGGCGCATATACTTTTTTGTATGCGGAGGGACTGTCTTATCTCAGCGACGACCCGGAGACGTGCATCAACTGCCATATCATGCAGGCACAGTACGACTCATGGCAGAAGTCGAGCCACCATGCGGTAGCCGTCTGCGTTGACTGCCACCTGCCGCACGACTTCCTCGGCAAATACTTCGCGAAAGCCGACAACGGCTGGCATCACTCCAAGGCGTTTACGCTGCAGAACTTCCATGAGCCAATCATGATCAAGGCTTCAAACGCGCGAATTCTCCAGGACAACTGTCTCGCCTGTCATGACGACCTGGTGCACGAGGTCGTTGCTCGTGTGGACGGGCCTGCGGAAGAGGTCCGCTGCGTGCATTGCCACGTGACGGCAGGCCATGGTGAGACAGCCGGGCTGGGCGGGCCAGAATAGACATTTATTAGATCAGGGTACGGGCAAATGAAACGATATCTACGCGGATGGAGCACGACTGGCGTATTGGCACTGGTCGCGATCGTCGCCGTTGCGACGGCCGGCGTTACGGCACTTCTTGTCAATATTTTTGAGAGGAAGGCGGAGGCTACGCAGACCTACGTTTCTCTGGCCGAAATTACCGAAGATACGACGGACCCCGCGGAGTGGGGCATCAACTTCCCGAGGCAGTATGACTCGTACCTGCGTACGGCCGAGGCAACCCGCACGCGCTTCGGTGGTCACGGCGGCAGCGAAGCACTGCCCGAGCAAAAGATCGAGCGCGATCCGTGGCTGCAGCGTATGTTCCGCGGCTATGCCTTCTCCATCGACTATCGCGATCGACGGGGCCACGCCTACATGCTGGTCGATCAGGAGCAGACGGAGCGGCAGACCAAGCCGCAGACAGGGTCCTGTCTGCACTGTCACGCATCGATCATGCCACTGTACCGGGAGCTTGGAGACGGTGATGCCATGGCGGGATTCGCCGAGAGCTACAAATACTCCTACAAGGACCTGAACGCAAAGCTGCATGACATGGGACACGGGCATGCCGTTTCGTGCGTTGACTGCCATGACCCCGACACAATGGCGCTTCGCGTTACGCGCCCCGGCTTCATCTACGGTATCCAGGCACTGGCCGAAGGCGGCGCTGAAGTGCCGCACCTGCCCACGGTGCAGAAATGGCGAGAAAGCTCGCGTGCCGAACCCTATGACCCGAACGTCGACGCGAGTCGTACCGAGATGCGCAGCTTCGTCTGTGCGCAATGCCACGTCGAGTACTACTGTGCCAACAAGATGCCGCTGACGTTCCCGTGGGGTGACGGCCTCACGGCGGATAACGTCGAGAAGTTCTGGGACGAGACGACTTTCGATGACGGCCAGCGCTTTTTCGACTACAAGCACGCGGAAACGGGCGCCGAGGTCCTGAAGGCACAGCACCCGGAATTCGAACTTTGGAGCCAGGGCATACACGCGCGCAGCGGTGTCGCCTGTGCCGACTGCCACATGCCGTACCAGCGAGAAGGCGCGAGCAAGGTGTCGGATCACTGGGTTCGCAGCCCGCTACTCAACGTGAATCGTGCATGCCAGACCTGCCACCGTATCTCGGAGGACGAGATTCTGGCGCGGGTCGATACGATCCAGCAGCGTAATTTCGACCTGCTGCAGCGGGGCGGCGCGGCCATCGTGGCCCTGCTCGACGCAGTCCAGAAAGCGAGGGAAGAAGGTGCTACCGACGAGCAGATTAAGCCGGCGCTCGAACTGCAGCGTAAGGCCCAGTGGCGCCTCGACTTTATAGCGGCCGAGAACTCGATGGGTTTCCATGCCCCGCAAGAAGCAGCGCGGGTCCTCGGCGAGGCCGCGGACTATGCGCGCCAGGGTCAGATCGCCGCAATGAGCTGGCGCGAGGGCGGCGCAACACAAGCTCCAAAACCTTGAACCAGTGCCGGATATCGCCGGGATTTTTGGTCTAAATGAGGCAATTGGCGCCAGAAATAGTTGGGCGCTTGGGCAAATTGTGGAGCAAGAAAATGATTAAACAGTTTATGGCAAATCGCCGCGCACCTTGGTCAATAACGGCGGCACTTCTGGTGTCATTCATGGTATTCGCACCTGCCGAGTCGCAGGCCGGTGGTTACGTCGGTGGCAGCATCGGGCAGTCCTACATCGAAGTTAATGCAGGCACTCCGACGGTACCGGAAGTGTTCGATGAGGAAGATTTCGGCTGGAAAGCCATGATCGGTTACGAGTTCGACTTCGCCGTGATTACTCTCGGTCTCGAGGCAGACTACGTCGATTTAGGCGCACCGTCCGGTACTGTGCTGGACTCGCAGTTCGAGGTAGACGTCAACGGCTTTGCCGGTTTTGGCACAGCGGGTATCGATATTGGTCCACTGGGCGTATTTGCCAAGTACGGAATGATCTCGTGGGATGCGTCTCTGAGTATTGATGGTTTCGATGCCGGTTCTGAAGACGGCACGGACCCGGCCTATGGCGTCGGTTTGAAATTCGGTCTCGCCTCAGTGGAGGTTCGTGGCGAATATGAGATTTACGACATCGATGACAGTGAAGACATTGCCATGCTGAGCGTGGGTGTCGTCTGGCGCTTCTGATTGCGTAGCTTCGCTACGAATCATAGGAAAACGCCCCGTTAAGGGGCGTTTTCGTATCTGCATTTAGTCGCTGAAATCCTCGTGCGACCGACTCGTGCCCCGCGCGTTCATCCGTCGACCAGAACTCAATCAGATACATCTTGTTACACGAATCTTGGATCCCGGCGCCTCGACTGCACTATTGTATAAGTTGAGGAAAAAGGGGACGGGATATGAGAAACGTATGGCTTCCGGTTGTTGCGGGCTGGCTGATCCTGATGCTCGGATGTTCTGAGCAACCTCAGGATGGTGCATCGTCTGACGTCAGGCAACAATTGGTGGGCGAGGCGTTTTACCGAGAGCGCAAATTGTTACCCCCTGGAGCCGAGCTTCACCTTGCTCTGGAAGACGTGTCAAAAATGGATGTGCCCTCAACCGTTATTGCCACGTCCACTCAATCGTTAACAGGCGCGCCGCCTTACAAATTTAATCTGGACTATTCTGCGGCCGACATCGACACGCGCATGCAATACAGCCTGCGCGCAACAATCACGCTCGATGGGGACTTGCTGTTTACCTCGACCGAACGAATTGATCCGTTCAAGCATCCTGACGATGCGATCGTCATACAGCTCAGCATGGTCGGTTCCGCCAAAGCACAGCCGCAAGCTGCGCCATCCGGTGACGCCGACACCGGTCTGGCTGTCGTATCGGTGAACCCACTGGCCGAACTGACCAACACCTACTGGAAACTGGTTACTCTGAATGAGACAGAGGTCGTCATGGCCGAAGAACAAACAAGGGAGGCCTTTCTGCAACTGCGGGATGACACGCAAAGTGTCAAGGGCTTTGCCGGCTGTAATGCATTTAACGGTAACTACAGTGTGAACGGCAATGCTCTCAGTTTCGGACCGCTGGCTGCGACGCGAAAGGCCTGTTTAGCCGGCATGAACACTGAAACGGAGTTCTTGCAAGTGCTGGAGGGCGCGGCCTACTTTTCGATTCACGAGGAAGCACTCACGTTACTCAACGAAGGGAAGGCGCCGGTCGCCCGCTTCGAGGCCGTGTACTTTGACTGACAATACGGCCCGCAAACCACGCTAAAGAGGATATCCCATGCGCTCGTCACTTCTTCTGAAACTAACGGCCTTAGGGATTACGGCCAGCCTTTTTGGGTGTGGCTCGTCTGATAAGGCCGCTACGCCTTCGACCCGTGAAGCGCCGATCATTGCCGATGCCGTCTACTTCAACGGCAAGATCATTACTGTCGATGATGACAATCCGAAAGCGACCGCTGTCGCAATCAAAGACGGCAGGATTATTTACGTTGGTGATGTTCGTGGCAGCAAACCACTAACGGCAGAATCGACCCGGCAGGTCGATTTGCAGGGAAGAACCATGGTGCCTGGTTTTGTTGATGCGCACGGTCATGTCGTGAGTTCGGGCGTTCAGGCGGCGAGCGCCAACCTGTTACCGGCCCCTGACGGCCAGGTGAACAGCTTCGCCCAGCTGGTCGACACGGCTTTGGCCTGGAAAGAATCTGAAACCGGCACGGATTTTGTTACTAACACCGGTTGGCTGGTTGGTTTTGGCTTTGATGACTCACAGCTCGAGGAGCAGGCATTTCCGACTGCTGAGATTCTGGAGCAGGTGAGCCAGGATCAACCGATGATGATTATTCATCAGTCAGGTCATTTTGGCGTGTTCAACCGTAAAGCACTGGCGCTCGCAGGCATCACTGATTGTCGCAAGGAAGTCCCGGGTGGTTCTATCCGCTGTGAGGCAGACGGCCAAACGCCCAACGGTGTTCTGGAAGAGAACGCATTTTTTGGCGCCCTGGCCGTGTTCCAGGCGAATATAGATGACGCATACAATCTCGATCTGTTCAGGCAGGGTATGCAGAGCTTTGCCCGCTTCGGCTACACCACCGCGCAAGAGGGCAGGGCATTTGCACCGACGGTAGCGATCGCCGAGGCAAAAGCTTCGCAAGGCCGATTACCCATTGATGTAGCGCTCTACGTTGACTACACGGCGAAGGATCACCTCCAGCAGTCTGCGTATTACAGTGGCAGCGGCTATGACGGCATCGGTTACAACAATGGCCTGCGTATTGCCGGGGTGAAACTAACGATAGACGGTTCGCCCCAGGGCAAAACCGCATGGCTTAGTCAGCCCTACTTCGTGCCGCCTGAAGGTCAGGACAAAGACTATGTCGGTTATGCGGCGATGACGGAGGCGCAGGTTGACGCAGAAGTGATGGATGCTTTTGCCAATAATCGCCAGGTACTGGTGCACTGTAACGGTGATGCGGCGATTGATCGTTACCTGAACGCCGTTGATAAAGCCGTACAGGAACATGGCCTGAAAGATCGTCGTAATGTTCTGATTCACGGGCAAACGCTGCGCAAAGATCAGATTGGTCGCCTGAAGGCGCTTGATATCGTGCTGTCGTTGTTTCCAATGCATACGTTTTATTGGGGCGATTGGCATAGAGACTCTGTTCTGGGCCCCGAACGGGCCGCCTACATATCACCGACGCGAGATGTGCTGGACGCCGGTATGGTGTTTTCTTCGCATCACGATGCACCGGTCGCTAATCCCGACTCGATGCGTGTCTTGTCAGCGACCGTCACGCGGGTAACCCGAAGCGGCGAAGTTCTCGGTCCCGATCAGCGCGTCACGCCGTACGAGGGCCTCAAATCCATTACGATCTGGCCCGCCTATCAGCACTTTGAGGAAAAGGTAAAAGGTTCGATAGAAGTGGGTAAGCAGGCGGATTTCGTTATCCTCTCAGCCGACCCCCTGACCATTGACCCGCTGGCTATCGCGGATATCAAAGTGCTGCAGACCATTAACGATGGTGAGACGGTTTTTGAGCATCCCGACATGGCGCTGAAAACGGCTGCCGTCGTTGGGCGGTGATCGCAATTTCCCTGGACGCCAGCGCCTGGATACAGACCGGTATGGTTGACGGCCTCCCTGTGGCAGACTGTTACACAGAGGGGCATGGTGTATGGATCACGAACACGTTGACCTCGAATCCGTCGAGCGCGAAAAGGCACTGATCGAGTCGCTTTCGCACGGGCGCGCTTACACCCATCCGGTCGCAGATATCCGAGTTCTCGATACCCATATTTCCTGGGTTGTGCTGACCGGGGACCTCGCTTACAAGATCAAGAAACCGATCAAGCTCGCCTTCCTCGATTACTCCACCCTGGAGAAGCGCAGGCACTACTGCGAGCGCGAACTCGAACTCAATCGTCGCTGGGCACCGGGTCTCTACCTCGGTGTCGTGCCCATCTCTGGCAGTTTCAACGAGCCATCCGTTGGCGGAGAGGGATCGCCGATTGAGTACGCCGTGCAAATGAGGCAATTCCCGCAAAGCGCACAGCTCGACGAGCAGCTCATTGCCGGGCGACTTGATGCTGACGACATGTTCGGCCTCGCTGAGACCGTCGCGGCGACACACGCGGAGGTCCCTGTTTGTACGGCGTTGAGTGCCGCGGATTTTTTCGCGGCGACCCGCCAGGTGATGCTAGATAATTTCGAATTCCTGCGCGAGGGAACCGATGCCGCTGCAATCGAAAAGCTCCTGTCCTGGACGCGACAGAGCCTCGACGACTACCGCCACCTGATAATGGATCGCTACGAGACCGGCCTTGTGCGCGAGTGCCATGGTGATCTGCATTTGAAAAACCTGGTGCGTCTGCCGTCAGGCATTGTTCCTTATGATTGCGTCGAGTTCAGTGCCGAGCTGCGCAATATCGATGTCATCAGCGACGTCAGTTTCCTGGTCATGGACCTCGTGGCCCGTGAAGAAACGCAACTCGCCTACGCCTTCATCAACCGCTACCTTGAGTGCAGTGGCGACTACGCCGGGGTGTCGCTGCTCGGGCCGTATGTTGTCTACCACGCATTGATTCGCGCCAAGATCGCGGCGAT
>Ga0316201_10002494_pt1 | contig 13123 bp, 10 predicted proteins | sample CS6wburrow_MG_FD_204516 | JGI IMG/M metagenome (GOLD analysis project Ga0316201, IMG submission 204516) | Coastal sediment microbial communities from Delaware Bay, Delaware, United States - CS-6 worm burrow | ecosystem: Environmental > Aquatic > Marine > Coastal > Sediment | place: USA... | reverse complement strand
ACTGGTATCCCGGGTAAGAATAAGCAATAAAGATATACTCTCCTATATGAACAACATTATTATGTACATTTAACTTAATAATCTAATATTACCACTAACTAATTAACTATGAGAAAAATATGAAGCTGCACGACCGCATCAAGAAAATGGAAAACCGTAATCCTTAGCGTATATATGATTTCAAAAATAGCCAGCGGTGATCTGAAAACCAAGTTTGGAATATTCCAGGAAGCTTTGTATTACGATGGACAATCCGAGACAGTTGTGATGTTTATGGGAGACTTGCACGGAGCCGAAGATGTATTATGCAGAATTCATTCGTCCTGCATTTTCGGGCACTATTTCAATAGCATCGAATGTAGCTGCCAGGAGGAAATGGATCTTTCTCAGCAACTAATTCAGCAAGAAGGCAAGGGGATCATTATTTTGCTTAATCAGGAAGGTAAAGGCAATGGGCACTACGCACTTCTAAACAGTGTAAAGTTCAAACGCCAGGGATTGGATCAATCCGCTGCCTATAAGGCTGCTGGATTCAAAGAGGATGCCAGGGATTATAGTACTGCGGCTAAGATACTTAAGGATATGAAATTAAGCTCCGTTCGAATGCTCACCAATAACGCTTCCAAGGTTGAAATCCTGGAGCAAAATGGAATTAAGGTATCAGGTACAAAGGCTTTGGCAACATAAATCTATCCTTTGGAATAAATTCTTCCTTGAACTAGATCATAGTTGCATAACCACATTAAATTCTTAGTCCTTTTTATATTTCTCAAACCATGCCAGCGTATGGGCAATCTTGGTAATAAGGTTACTGGGCCTCGCCGCTATACCATGCGAAGCTTCCGGAATTTCAACCAACACGGTTTCGATCTTTCGAAGTTTCAAGGCGTGATATAGCTGTTTCGCCTCACTGGGAGGTGTTCTCAAATCATTCATACCTACCATAACCATCGTGGGCGTTTCTATATTCCCAACCAGGGATAAAGGTGAGAATTTCCAGTATCCTTCAAAGTTCTCCCATGGCTGACCAGGATAACGGGAGTTTGCATAACCATAGTAATTATCGGCCACTAAAGTCTTACTGATCCAGTTAACCACAGGCTTGGCCACAACCGCAGCTTTAAAACGATTGGTCTTTCCTACTATCCATGCGGTCATAATACCTCCGGCGCTTCCCCCCGTGACATATAATTGATCCTTCTCTATATTACCTTGTTGAATCACTGCATCTACTCCATCCATGACGTCATTATAATCCTGCCCGGGATAATTGTTGTATAATAAATTGCCGAACTCCTCTCCATAACTTGTACTACCCCTTGGATTTGGATAGAATACGATATAGCCTGCTGCTGCGTAAAGTTGCATTTCAGCCGAAAAATTTGGTCCGTAATTAAGGATCGGTCCGCCGTGATTTTCTACCAGAAGGGGGTATTTATTTTGTGCATCGAAACCCGGTGGATATACAATATAACCGTGCAGTTCTCGCCCGTCGAAAGACGATTTATACCAAATTTCCTCTACCTCTCCCAGTTTCCGATAACCGAGAAGATCATCATTAACTTCTGTTAGTTTCTCCGGTTTTTTCTTTCCTTTGCTTATTACAGCAACATCTGCCGGACGATCACTTGAAGATATCGTATACGCGATCCTTCCATTATTTGAAACCGAATAACTTCCGCTGGCATAAGGTCTGCCCAGGGTGGTCCCTCCTACATCATCAGTGATATCTGTAACAGCACCTTTTAGATCGATATAAGCGAGCTTGGTAAGGCCCTTGTCATTATACATGAAATACAGCCCTTTGCTGTCATTGGCCCACCGAATGTTTCGCGCACTTCGGTCAAGATTCTTTGAAAGGACTTGCTTGCTGTCTCCACGCATATTCATAAGTTCGATCTTTCTGGTTTGGTATGTCTGTACCTTATCCTTAAATCCTATGGATGCAATGAATTTTCCGTCAGGTGAAACTATCGGAGAATTATCGGGTCCAGGTCGATCTGTATATGTCTCATAAATAAGCGTCTCGGTGTTGAGTGCATATATTTCCGAATTTCTGAAATCGTATTCCCAATCCTCATTTAGATTCGATGAAAAGAATATCTTTCCTCCATCAGGGGACCATGACAAACTGCCGCTGTGATTTCTGTCCTTACTCGTCAACTGCCGGGGAGAACCTCCTTCCGAAGGAATAGTAAAAATATGTGTGAATCCTGGTTTAATGTAACCCGAACCATCCGCTTCATGCTTCAATCGATCTGTAATTCGCGGAGTCTCCGCCCATTTTGCATCCTTAGGCTTGGAAGGCATTTTGGCGATAACTGGGGCCTTTGCATTCACTTTCATGGTAAACGCTATGCGCTCGCCATCGGGAGACCAACTGATATTGGAGGGGCTGTTCTCAAGCTGGGTCAGCTTCGCCGTTGCCCCTGTATCGGTCCAGTAAACATAGATCTCACTTCCCTCATCGGTATTACGAACAAAAGCTATGCGATCACCGCCAGGTGACCAGCGGGCTTGTCGTTCGTTCCCTTCAAAGCTGGTTAGTTTATGATGTATATTTCGGTTGTTCGTGCTAAGTAGCCACAAATTCCCTTTAGACTTGTCCTTCATAATATCAAATCCGGTCCGACGGTACACCACATAATTCCCATCCGGAGAAATTTGTGGATCTTGGGTATATTCCAGTTGAAATACATCGAGATATTCGAAGTTCTTCTGAATTTGTGCCTGAATATGATATGAGACAAGGAATACCAGAAGATATAGCAGAATAGTTTTTTTCATATGTCATTTTTGAGAAAGCTAAAGATACTTCTTTTGACTACTATTTCAAATTAGTGATGGTTATGGTATATTTGAATAATTTGCATTGTCATGAAAAAGAACATCTTAAAATCGCTGCTCACTGTTTCCCTTATCACTATGTGCCTTCTTTTCTTTTTCCCTGAAAAGAGTAAGGCCATAGAAAAAGATTCATTTTTGAACGAATATCCAAATGAATGGATGTATATGCAAAGGGCTTATCCTAATAATTTTATTAATAGGAATGCCATTCGGACAGCGATCGAAACTTCAAAAACCATACTCGCGGAAAGAGGATCACAGTCAGGTTCCGATTGGTCGCTGGCAGGACCTCTAAATACCGGAGGCCGAATTACAGATGTCGCCATTTCTCCCGACAATGACGATCATCTCTACCTGGGAACGGCCACAGGAGGTGTTTTCAGGTCTTATGATAAAGGTGAGAACTGGACTCCTGTATTCGATGATTTTGCGAAACCTTCTATTGGGGATATCGTTATAGCACCCTCAGACTCTCAACGAATATATGTGGGGACCGGTGAGGCAAATGGCAGCGCGACCGATGGAGCCTACTTTGGAGATGGGGTATATCGAAGTGATGATGGTGGAGATTCTTGGATAAATACCGGACTAACAGAAAGCAATCATATCGGCCGTATCGTAGTTGATCCCACCGATCCGGACAGGGTATTTGTGGCCGCAGCCGGTCTGCTCTACGGCTACAATGACGAGAGAGGAATTTACCGCAGTACCGATGCCGGAGCCAATTGGGAAAGAGTCTTATTTGTTACCGATTCCACAGCGGCCATTGATGTCGCTATCAATCCTGTGAATACTGATATTCTCTTTGCTGCCATGTGGGAGCGCACCCGAAAACCATGGGTTCGTGATTATGGAGGAGAAACTTCCGGGATTCATCGCTCCACAGACGGGGGTGATACATGGACGCAATTGGGAGCAGCTAATGGACTCCCAGCGCCCAACCCACAGACAGGACGGATTGGATTGGCAATTTCAGAATCGGATCCTTCAATCATCTATGCACGCTATACAACTAATGAAATTACGAACGTCTTTGACGGCCTGTATAAATCCACAGATAATGGCGATAATTGGACACTCGTTACACTCAACGCGCTGAGCAATATCGATGCCTCCTTTGGATGGTATTTCGGTAATGTCCGAATTCATCCTACAAATCCGGATGAGGTCTATGTACTTGGACAAACGATCTACAAGACCACAAACAGCGGTAACAGTTGGAATGAGGTAAGCGGAATGCATGTCGATCATCACGCATTGGAATATTCCAAACTCAATCCGAATTTTATTCTGGAAGGAAATGACGGCGGTGCCTATATCTCCGAAAACGGCGGAAATACCTGGACGAAATTCACAAATCTTCCTATTACACAATTTTACAATATCGAGGTGGATAATCTGCAGCCGGAAAGGCTATACGGCGGGACCCAGGATAATAATACCATTCGAACCCTTACGGGCGGTACCAGTGATTGGGTTTCAATTATCGGGGGTGATGGATTCCATGTAAATGTGGACCCTAATAATAATGATTATGTATATGCCGAATCACAATATGGAAATCTAAGAAGGTCCACCGATGGAGGATTTAGCTTTACAAACGCTACCAGTGGAATTAGCGGTGGTGATCGCAACAACTGGAACACTCCGGTAATTCTCTCTCCGTTCGACTCGGAAACACTTTATTATGGTACTAACAGATTGTATAGTTCGGATAAAGCAGTTTTTTGGACGGTCATTAGCCCGGATCTTACAGATGGGGTGCACCCAAGCGGCTCACTTACCTATGGAACTCTAACCGCGATCGCGGCCTCCTATAACAATCTCAATACGATCTATACAGGTAGCGACGACGGTAATGTACATGTGACCTTCGACGGAGGTGTTACCTGGACAGATGTCGCTTCCGGTCTCCCGGATCGTTACGTTACTTCTATTGCGACAATTCCGGCCGACGATAATACGGCTTATATAACCTTATCAGGTTATGGAGAATTGGATTATGATGCACACGTGTTTAAAACAACAGATGGAGGTCAGAATTGGACAGATATTTCGTCAAACCTGCCGAGTATTCCCGTGAATGATATTGTGTATGACGAGGCTTCGGAAATGCTATTTGTCGCAACCGACCTGAACGTCTGGTACTCGAACGATGATGGAACCAACTGGGATATCCTCGGAAATGAGCTGCCTATGACAATAATACGTGACTTGAAGATCCATGCACCGACAAATACCCTCTACGCCGGGACTTTCGGTAGATCTATGCATAATTATGATCTTGGAAACCTAATTTTAAGTAACAATGTGAATTCTTTCACTTCCGAAGCAATTAATATCTATCCGAATCCGGCAATCGAGGAATTTTCCATCGATCATGATATAAATTCAGACGGGACCATCAAACTTTATGATGTCACAGGAAAATTAATTCAAGATTTATTTGAGGGACGTCTTATAGAAACACAGAATCGTTCCTTCAAAATTGAAAATCTGACCAACGGAATTTACTTTGTAAAGATGCAAAGTGCGAACAAAGTATCTACTGCTAAACTCCTTGTGAAGTAAAATAAAAGTGAAGTAAAATTATGCTGATGTCCTTGCACGTGTGCCTTGGACTGGCCGATATCTATAACATTGGATTATATGTCGAGACAATTAAGAAGTTATTGAACCACCCTTAAGAGATCGAGCATTTCAGTGGCTGAATTCAGCAGGCGAAAGTTTGGGTGCTCCACCGGTTCTTTTACCTCCTCATGTACCCAGGTGGTATGAAAAGGAATGTGGAATGCATGGGCACCGATATTGAGAACAGGCAGAATATCGCTTTTTACTGAATTTCCAACCATCAGGAACTCTTCGGGCTTAACGTCCAGATGTTTCACAAGTTTTCGATATTGAACCTCTGTTTTATCTGATACAATCTCTATATGATGAAAATATGGCTCCAGTCCTGATTTTATAAGCTTGCGTTCCTGGTCGAGCAAATCGCCTTTGGTAGCCATTACCAGGCGGTAACCCCCGTTTAATTGCTGTAATGTTTCTTTTATCCCTTCCAGCAATTCTATGGGTTCCTGCAGCATCTCTTTTCCTCTGTCTATGAGGGTATTGATAGCAGAAATAGGAACTTTCCCTTCTGAAAATCGGATTGCCGCTTCAATTAACGATAATGTAAAAGGCTTGATTCCATAACCATATAATGGCAGGTTCTGCATTTCCACTTCGAATAACAACCGATTGCACTGCTCTTCATCCAGGAAGTCCTTCATCAGTTCACAAAACTCCTGTTCCGCATTTCTGAAAAAAGGCTCATTGACCCATAAGGTGTCATCGGCATCAAAGGCTATGGCTTTAATATTGCTGAGCATACTGGAACATTATCGAATAAGCTTCTTGTACTTAATTCGTTTTGGAAGCAGATCGCCACCCAAACGTTTCTTTTTATTTTCTTCGTATTCACTAAATCCACCCTCGAAGAAATATACCTGGCTATCGCCTTCGAAAGAAAGTATATGCGTACAAACTCTATCCAGGAACCATCGATCATGGGAAATGATCACAGCACATCCTGCAAAATTGTCCAATCCTTCTTCCAATGCCCGAAGGGTATTTACATCCAGGTCGTTCGTTGGTTCATCAAGCAGAAGAACGTTCCCTTCTTCCTTTAGTGTCATTGCCAGGTGCAGCCTGTTTCGCTCACCACCAGAAAGCATGGAGACCTTCTTATTCTGTTCACTTCCGCTAAAATTGAATCGGCTCAGGTAGGCTCTTGAATTCACCTGTCTGCCTCCCATCATGATCAATTCCTGACTATCACTGAAATTTTCCCAAATGGTCTTATTGGGATCTATATTGGAGTGTGCCTGGTCCACATAGGCAAGCTTAGCAGTATCTCCCACTTCGAAACTACCTTTATCAGGCGTTTCCTCACCCATTATCATTTTGAATATGGTAGTTTTTCCAGCACCATTAGGCCCTATGATCCCTACAATACCTGCCTGGGGAAGTTTAAAATTCAGGTCCTCATATAGTAATTTATCTCCATATGCCTTAGACACCCCCTTAGCCTCAATAACATTGGTTCCCAGTCTCGGGCCGTTAGGTATATAGATCTCTAGTTTTTCATCCAACTGTTTCTGATCTGCACTAGCTAGTTTCTCATAATTACCCAAACGCGCTTTTTGCTTCGCCTGTCTCCCTTTCGGGGCCATACGAACCCATTCCAATTCACGTTCCAGTGTTTTCTGTCGCTTGCTCGCTTGCTTTTGTTCCTGCTCCAGGCGTTTGGATTTCTGTTCTAACCAGGATGAGTAATTTCCTTTCCACGGAATACCTTCTCCCCTGTCCAGTTCTAATATCCAGCCGGCAACGTTGTCGAGAAAATAACGGTCATGAGTGACGGCGATCACCGTTCCTTTATATTGTGCCAGGTGATGTTCCAGCCAATGCACACTTTCCGCATCCAGATGGTTTGTAGGTTCGTCCAGTAGTAACACATCGGGTTCCTGAAGTAACAACCTACATAAAGCAACTCGTCTGCGCTCACCCCCGGATAGCACACTGATGGGTTTATCACCTTCGGGAGTCCGCAACGCATCCATGGCGATCTCGAGTTTAGTGTCGAGTTCCCAGGCATTGGTGGCGTCTATCTGATCCTGCAGTTTAGCCTGCTTGTCCATTAACTCCTGCATCTTATCCGGGTTTTCATATACCTCGGGCAGTCCAAACATATCATTGATCTTATTGTATTCATCAAGGACTTCAACAACTTCCTTAACACCTTCCTTTACGATCTCTATGACAGTCTTGGACTCATCCAATTGAGGTTCTTGTTCCAGGTAACCTACCGTGTATCCTGGTGCAAAAACCACGTCACCCTGATGATTTTTATCCAGGCCTGCAATGATCCTTAAAAGTGTTGATTTACCACTGCCATTAAGGCCCAGGATGCCGATTTTAGCACCGTAAAAGAAACTTAAATAGATATTCTTTAAAACAGGAGTTTGAGCATTCTGATAGGTTTTGCTAACTCCCGACATGGAGAAAATTACTTTCTTATCGTCTGACATTCTATTGGTGATTTATATTATCGAAGAATTAAACCCGACCCTTCAAGGCATTGAAAACCCAGGCAATTGCAAAGAAGCCTATACCCACAGAGGCAAAGCCCCAACCAGCTACATCTTCATATTTAAAAGCTCCCAGCACTATGAGGCCTACTCCAACAATAATCATAATAAATGTTGCCCAGGCCAATACAGTATTCTTATTCATCATAAGTGATTAATTAAACAGCAGCAACAAATATCGTTAATTAATCGTAGAATTCGGTACCTGTAATAGCACACTTTTGTATTTTTGAGAAAATGAACAATCTGTATGGATTTAACCTTCAATAAAAACGAAGATCACAATAAATTATTAGCTTCAGAACTTCGGAAAAAACTTCTCAAAGTTATGGCAGGTGGTGGTTCCAAACGCATTGAAAAACAACATGCCAAGGGCAAGATGACAGCACGGGAACGCATCGCTTACTTGCTGGACGATAATCGGGATAGTATAGAAATAGGTGCCTTTGCCGGAGACGGAATGTATGAAGAACACGGAGGTTGTCCCAGTGGAGGAGTGGTGATCAAGATTGGATATGTTCAGGGAAAACAATGCATTGTAGTTGCGAATGACGCCACAGTTAAGGCCGGTGCCTGGTTTCCCATTACAGCAAAGAAGAACTTGCGTGCTCAGGAAATATCCATTGAAAACAAATTACCGATCATTTACCTTGTAGATAGTGCCGGGGTATATCTGCCCATGCAGGATGAGATCTTTCCCGACAAGGAGCACTTCGGAAGAATATTCAGAAACAATGCAGTGATGAGTAGCATGGGAATTACGCAGATATCCGCTGTAATGGGAAGCTGTGTGGCGGGTGGTGCCTACTTACCCATTATGAGCGATGAAGCTCTCATAGTTGATAAAACCGGGAGTATATTTTTAGCAGGAAGTTATCTTGTGAAAGCCGCCATAGGCGAATCCATTGATAATGAAACCCTGGGAGGTGCCACCACTCATTGTGAGATCAGCGGCGTTACCGATTATAAGGCGAAAGACGATAAAGATGCGCTGGATACAATAAAGAATATAGTATCCAAAATAGGTGATTACGATAAAGCTGGTTATAACCGTATTGAAGCAGTTCGACCGAAGGAAGATCCAGCTGAATTATTTGGCCTCTTACCTAAATCAAGAGCGGATCAATACGATATGCATGAGATAATCAAAAGACTTGTGGACGACTCGGAATTTGAAGAATATAAAGAAGGTTATGGGAAAACAATACTTACAGGTTATGCACGAATTGACGGCTGGGCGGTTGGTATCGTTGCTAATCAACGGAAATTGGTAAAAACCAAGAAAGGTGAAATGCAGTTTGGCGGTGTGATCTATAGTGATAGTGCCGATAAAGCCACCCGATTTATTGCAAATTGTAATCAGAAAAAAATTCCGCTGGTCTTCCTGCAGGACGTTACCGGGTTTATGGTAGGCAGTAAGAGTGAACATGGTGGGATTATAAAAGACGGCGCTAAAATGGTAAATGCCGTGAGTAACAGTGTGGTTCCTAAATTCACTATTGTGATTGGAAACTCATATGGGGCAGGGAATTATGCCATGTGCGGTAAAGCTTACGATCCGCGCTTAATTGTTGCCTGGCCGAGTGCAGCACTTGCCGTGATGAGTGGAAATAGTGCTGCGAAAGTGTTACTTCAAATAGAAACAGCTTCCCTTAAAAAAGAAGGAAAAGAGATAACTCCTGAAGTAGAGAAAGAACTTTTCGATAGGATCAAGGCACGTTACGACGATCAGATCTCACCTTATTATGCAGCTGCCAGGATATGGACCGATGCTGTTATCGATCCCCTGGATACGCGTAAGTGGATCTCAATGGGAATTGAAGCTGCGAACCATTCTCCTATTGAAAAACCTTTTAACCTTGGGGTGATCCAGGTTTAAAAAAAATATTGTCTTTAACTATTAGTCAAGTCAAGCTATGAATATCAAGTTTTTGTTTATTTTAATTATTTCTGTCATTTTAAGCGGTTGTAGTACCGAGGACAATGAAACTACAACGCCTCAGGATCCCGATCCGGTAAATAATGATCCCACAACCATAACCGCTTCACCTCTAGTGATTGAAACTACCGGAGCCAATGGCATCACCGTCTCATTTACAATAAGCGAAGAAGGAAGTGGCAGCGGGGTAACTGAAGTTGGAGTGGTTTGGTCTGAGAGTCCTAATCCTACTATTAATGACGATAAGATTACCTTCAGCAGTCCTGGAACTTACAGGGCCCAGCTGGCCTTCCTGGATGAAGAAACAACCTATTACATTCGTTCTTACGGAACAAATAGTGGCGGCACGGTATATAGCGATCAAACTACAGAAACCACGCTAAGCTTTGCTAACCGGCTTATTTTTAATGGAGATATCACTATCACTTCCCAACAAGAACTCCTTGATTTTGGATATCAGAATTATTCGGAGGTCACAGGCAGACTCACAATTCTTAGCTTCGAAAGCGTAAATGACCTGATTACTCTGCAGACACTTCTAAAAATTGGGAGTATAGACATTCAGGGGGCAGACGGAATTACGAATCTAAATGGATTCAGGAATGTAAGCGAGGTACCAGGTTTCATGATAATTAATAGTAACTCAAATCTCACATCTCTTGTAGGCTTGAATCAATTAACCAGCGTAGGTGATTTCGTCTTTATAGAAAGAAATGACAATTTAACCGATATTAGTGCATTAGCGAATTTAACTTCAACCGGAGACTTATCCATTCGGGCAAATGATGAACTAACCAATTTGAACGGACTTCAAAATATTCAGAACGTTCAGGGTTTTTTAGGAATTATACTCAACACATCTTTAACAGACATATCAGCCCTGTTCAATCTTCAATCAGTTGAGGGAGATTTTGTTATCTCTAGAAATGAAAGCCTGCCTTCTATTCAAGGGTTCAATCAACTTATTTCAGCTGGCGAGGATATTGAGATTGAAGACAATAATAGTCTAACACTGATTTCTGGATTCAATGCATTAGAGAACATTGAGAACGAATTCATCGTAAGAAGTAATCCGTTACTTCAGGAAGTTACTGGCTTTTCCAGTCTCACACGAATTGGAGATTTTTTTCAGATTCGTTTAAATCCAGTGATTACTTCAATAAATGGATTCGGTAGTCTGGAAACCGTGGGTGATTTCTTCGATATTAGTTCAAATCCGATACTAAATTCCATACAGGCATTTGATGTACTGGAGAATACGGATGGCGATCTCTACATTGCCTACAACGATTCTCTTACAAATCTTGATGCTTTTACGAACCTCCTGAACACAGGAGATTGTACAATTATTTTCAACACGTCCCTAACCGACTTTTGTGGTTTATTCAACCTCGTTAATAACACTGGTGGTATTCAGTTTTTCTATACGGTTGAGGGTAATGCATACAATCCTACCCGTGAGGATATACTGAATGGTAATTGCAGTATCTGATGTGTAGGTAAATAGGTGGATTCTGTATTCACTTGACGGATAATGGGTCAAATCTGACAAAAATTATAGGTTATTCCCTTAATAATGAGTATCTTAATGAATTGAATCAACCCTTTTTATTATGGGAACAATTAAAACCTGGAACAAATGGGCGAATCGACATTCGTATTATCCATTGGACCTCTTACGTGTTGCCCTTGGTGTTTTTTTATTTATCAAGGGTATAAACTTTATGGGTAATGCCCATATGCTACTCGAACTTGTAAAGCCACTCCAAAGCATCGGCGGTGAAATGATGATGATCCATTATGTCGCGCCCGCTCATTTTGTGGGCGGCTTACTCATTGCCTTCGGTTTACTTACCCGCTGGGCAATAATTGCCCAGTTGCCTATACTTATAGGAGCCGTACTTATCAACTTCCTGGGAGAATTGAACGCAACCAACCTTATATTAGCTCTGGTTGTACTGCTAATTTGTGTTTTCTTCCTGTTCTTCGGTTCAGGTAAACACTCTGTGGATTATTACCTCAAAATGCAGCAATAGGTCAGAGTTTCGATGGGATTGGCCTAATGTCCTGCTGCCGGCCGTTCACATAACGAAAACCTTCTTCCCCATAGAATCCTGCTTCCTCAAGCATGATACGGATATCCTTTTGCCATTCAGTAATGGTAACAGTAGTATTCAATTCAATGGCATAAACAGTGTTCGGATAAAGCGGGTAATCCCCGCGCACAGGGACACCTCCCTGAGAATCCCACATACCTATGGTGGGTCCCGAACTATGACCATAAGTTCCAAGAGGATGTGTGTATATTGAAGGCCGTAAGCCTTCTTCCTTTCCTTCAGATAGTGATTTCAGTAAGATCTCATTGCCAGAGCGTCCGGTTTTAAAATTACCAGTGAAGATATCCTGAACCCTGTTCCCATCGGCAAATGCCATTTTGAGGAAAGCTGGTACTTCAGTTTCACCTTCTTTTAAAACATAAGCATGTTGCTGGCAATCGGTATTCAATCCAATATAGGTTATTCCGAAATCACAGTGCAATAGATCACCAGGTAAAATAATCTTATTCTTATCGCCTTTTGTAAAAGAATAAATATGACTTTTCAGGGCTTCATCAGAACGCTGAATGTCTACCGTAGGATGAAACCAGGTCTCCAGGCCCATGTCTGTGACCTTTTGCCGCATCCACCAGACAACATCATCAGTAGTTGTGGTGCCGGGTGTGATCACTTTTTCGGAAAAAGCCTCCGCTATAATACCATGAGTTATCTCAACCAACGTATTGTATAACTCCATTTCCTTCGCAGTCCGTGTTTCGATCCAACCAATGGCAAGCTTTTCAGCTGAAACTAATTTGGCTTCAAGATCATCAGGCAGAGCCTCTTTCAATTCATCATAATCCGTGTGAACCAATCCATCTGCTATTCCGAAGTGTTCAGAAATATTGATCCCAATCTTATCCGGATCTCTTTCGCGAATGATTTCTACCAGCCTTGCCCATTGGTCCGGCTGCTTTTCCTTATCCCAGGCTGAAACAATGTTTTCACCAATATCATATCTGGCTACAGCAAGTTTTTCAATGGTATTCGCTTCCTTATTACGGTAGAATACCAAAATGGTCCTTCGCCTTGCATTTAACCAGCGAGCAGGAAGCATGGTGCGCATCACAGGGTCTTCATTATACTCTCTGGAGATAATTAACCACATG
>Ga0316201_10002493_pt1 | contig 13123 bp, 8 predicted proteins | sample CS6wburrow_MG_FD_204516 | JGI IMG/M metagenome (GOLD analysis project Ga0316201, IMG submission 204516) | Coastal sediment microbial communities from Delaware Bay, Delaware, United States - CS-6 worm burrow | ecosystem: Environmental > Aquatic > Marine > Coastal > Sediment | place: USA: Delaware... | reverse complement strand
AAACGCGCTTTAACGCGCTTTGACGCGCTTTGACTGATAATTGATTGATGGCAATGGTAGGTAAGCGGGCGATTCGCTTTTTGGTTGCTCTTGACTTCATTGCCGACAGCGATTCCACTCTACATTCAAACTTGAAAAAAAGGATTAAATTAATGTCAATACGATTTTTCAGCCAATGGCTGATATTTACACTCATACTGAGTTTGCTCACAGCCTGTGGCGGGGGGTCTGATGAACCCAGCGGGCTAGTGGTGGGTACCGGAGGCCCGGTAGGCGGTGGGGAAACTTCTACCGCTTTATCCGATACCCCTCAAAATGTTACCGTTTTGACTAGCGCACAAGAGATTTTGCCCAGTGGGGGCAGTACAACGGTCAAATTAACCACTTATGAAGCCATTGATCCCAATGATGATACCCCATCTTATGTTCTTGAGCCCAATGTCACCATTGCAATCGTTATCGTTTCAGGTCAAGGCCGCTTAGAAAATGTGCCCAGTAGCAGTAATGGTCATGGTGAAGCCACCTTTACGCTCAGTCATCCCGGCAGTGGCGATGTGACGATTAATATCAGTGGTACAGGCAATTATAAAGGCGGCTTTAATATGACGTTCTTTTTTGGGGGACAAGTGAGCGCGAAAGTACTCACTGATGGCAGTGTGCCAGCAGATGGCACAACACCCATCAATCTCCAAGTCCGGGCACGTAACGCCGCAGGTGTCGGTATTCCTGGTATGCTTGTCGGTCTGTCCTTTGCGCTCAATTCCTCCGCCGTTCCTACAGAATCCTTTGGGTACACTGATCTCAATGGTGAGTTTACGACGGGCATTACCAATACCGTTCCAGAAACCACCAAAGTCACCCCTTTCGCGGGAGGCAGTGCAGCCGGCCCCTTGACACTCAGCTTTGTTGCCAGTGAAGTGGTCAGCAGCTTAAAAGACATTGATTTAGTGCTTAAAAAGAATAATGTGCCCGCTAATGGGACGAATGTCGCGACAATGCTCGTTATTGCTCGTGATGTTTCCGGTGCCCCTGTGCCTCATGTGCCAATCAGAATTTCCAGTGATTCTAATACCAGCAAGTTAAGCATCGGTGAAGAATACAACTGGAATTATATCAATGGTAATACGGGGAATGAAGGTCGTTTTGAATTGAATGTCACCAATACCGTTGAAGAAATGGTGACTATCACGGCTACGGCAAGTAGCGGCGAACAAACCCTTACCATTTCACAAACCCTTATTTTTGCGAGTCCCGAAGGGGCCGTATCGGATAGCGGTGCTCAGGTAGCCAAAATCGAACTGGATAACCCAATTGATAATAATCAACCTGCTAATGGTACAGATAAGGTTTATCTGCGTGGTCGCGTATTGGATGATGCGGGTAATCCCATTGAAAAACAAATGGTTAGCATTATTGTCAATGGTGGTTCTGCCCTGTTTGAAGAAGGGGATAGTGTGACGACTGATAAAAGTGGTCGTTTTTCCGTTGCCCTCACGGATACGGTTGTTGAACAATTTACCGCTAAAGCGGTTATTGGAGAAATCAACAGTAATGAAGTGACGGTCAAATTTAAAGCCTCGTCAGTGGACGCTGGAGAAGCTCCGCCTCAGTCAATTATTTTATTAGCCAACCCAACACAACAAATCGCGAGTGGTTCTGATCAAGTCACCTTAACTGCCATTGTGCGTGATAGCTCAGGTACCCCGAAATCGGATGTACCCGTGACAATAGAAGCGACTTCTAACACCGTCACTTTTGATAACAGTTTGGTAGAAACCGGCCCTAACGGAACAGCTGTGTTTAAAGTCAGCGATACGGTAGCAGAAACGGTCAACGTGACAGTCAAAGTCTTGGCGGAAACCCGTACTTTGACTGCTGACCAGTCACTCACCTTTGTCAGTGTTGATGGTGAGGGTGGTGGCATCAATGTGGGCAGTCAGGTGGCTAATTTAGATATTCATGTTGTCAGTAATAACCAATTGGCCAATGGTACCGATGCCATTCAAATTGATGTGGTTGCCAGAGACACTCGAAAGAGAGCCGTGGTTGGTGCACCCATCTTTGTACAAATGTCTGCTGGCATCGCGGCTAAAGCCACACCTTCTAAAGGGAATACAGACGATGATGGCTTTTTTACCACTCAGATCACGTCCACAGAAGCGGGTCAAGTTAATGTCACGCTTGCGGTTGATAAAACCACTATTGTGAGTCGGCCAGAAATGATTAAATTTACAACCCCGCCACCTGGCAGTGAACCGCCCACACCGACTACGCTTGAGTTGAAAGTTTTGAATAGCCCACAACCAGCAGATGGTGAATCTAAGATCAGTTTGACCGTCACACCCCGTGATGACAAAAAAGCTCCGCTTTCGGGTGTCAATATCAAATTGATTACTGACGCTGATGAAACCCAAATGACAATAGGCAGTACTACAGGTGTCACGAATGAACTGGGTGAATTTCGCACGACGGTAAGCAGTGAAAGGGCACAAAGCATCGAAGTGACAGCGGTAGTTGAAGGTATTCCCGATCAGAATGTGAGAGATACTCAAGATATCCGCTTTGATCCCATAGATAGTGGTACGATTGATTTACGAATTGAAAATGATGGGCAGCCAGCTGATGGTGAATCGGTAATTACCTTAATCGTCACATTCCGTGATGCTGTAGGTAATCCCGTTCCAGATGCCGATGTCGAACTCATTTCTGACTCCAGTCGTGTCAAGATAAACGGGGGGAAAACCAATGCGTTGGGTGAATTTCGCACGACGGTAACCACTACTGTTCCGGAAAGCATGGATATCACGCCTGTCGTTAAAGGTATTGTGGGTAATCAGAAAACGATTACTTTTAAGCCCGTCAACAGCAATCGGATTCAATTAGACGTACTCAATAATGAGCAACCGGCCGATGGAGAATCAGCGATTATTTTGATACTGACATTTCGTGATGGCATGGGCAATATGGTACCCGACGCGGAGGTTCAATTTATTGATGATTCTGTCAATCTGGATATTGGCGGCGGTAGAACCAATGCAATTGGAGAATTTCGCACCACAATAACCAGTACGCAGGAGGAAATCATAAAAGTCACGCCGGTTGTCAACGGTTTTGTGGGTGAACATCAGTTCATCACCTTTAAAACGGTAGACAGTGGCAGCATTGATTTACAAGTTCAAAATGATGGGCAACCCGCCGATGGCAATTCCCCTATTACCTTGATTCTCACGTTTCGTGATGCCAGCGGAAAAGCGATACCTAATGCCACCGTCGAATTTACGGATGATTCGGTTAATCTGGAGATTGGCGGTGGACAAACCAATGCCGTCGGTGAATTTCGCACGACGGTAACCAGTACAGTAGCACAAAGCATTAATGTGACTCCGGTTGTTAAAGGGATTGTGGGTACACCCAAAACGATCACCTTTGTTGAACAGCCTTCTCCTGGTATCAATGTTGTTGATTTTAAACCCACTATCCTGAATAACAACCAAGCTGCTGATGGCACAAGCAGCATTACAGTACGTGTGGTTGCAAGAGATAACGGTGGACGGGCTATGCCGAATGTACCTGTTGTTGTACAAATGCCCACAGGCAGTTCAGCCGTGGCTAATCCGGCTCAAGGCAATACCTTAGAAGATGGCACCTTCATAACCACGATTACCTCGCCAATGGCAGGAGAAGTGGCCGTCACGCTGTCTGTAGAAGGTACTGACATTTCTAGTGTACCTGTATTGGTCAACTTCATTGTTGGTGATGGTAACCCCGATACAGTGAGTAGCGTTGAACTCCTTGTCGAAAATGCACCACAGCCGGCTGATGGTACATCTAAAATCACTTTGATAACGATTCCCCGTGATACGAGAGGTGCGCCAGTACCAGGCGTTGAGATCGAACTCATTTCAGATCGAGACGACATAGCGATTGCTGAAACAACAGGTACGACTAATGCGCTAGGTGAGTTTCGCACCACAGTGACTACGGCAACTGATTTGACCGACATCTTAACCGAAACCTTAGTGGTTAATGTCACGCCCGTAGCCAAAGGTATCCCTGGAGAGGCTGTTCCGGTCATTTTTACGCCAGTGTCTGTACCCATACCCGCGACGTTGAGTCTGACGGTGCTCAATAATAATTTGGAAGTGGGTCAAGGTGCCGTAACACTCAGGGTATTGGCACGCGATGCCAGTGGCACTCCTATGGCCGGTGTGCCCATCAGATTTTCAACCGCACCCGGTGACGAACCACCTGATGTGACAGGATCGGCCTTCTTTGGTTCAACTGGATTTGAAGGTAAAACGGCTGACAATACTGGCCTCTTTGAAAGCAGCATCACTATCAGTCAGGCAGGCACTGTTAAAATAACCGCATCGGCCTTAGGCAGAGATGGCGTACCTATTTTAAACAGCAACTCAGTGGACGTGATTTTTAAAGCCGGCATAGAGGGGCCGACCAAAGATGTCGCGACAATCAACTTAATCACTGATAATGCCCAACTCGGTTCAGAAGGGAATACTGAAGGCGTGATTATCACCGCGATAGTCAAAAACAAGGATAATAATCTGGTACAGGGCGCTGAAGTGAGTTTTAGTGCCGATTCTGGAGAACTGGTACCGATTACCATAGAAGCCAGCCAAGCCGCGCCGGGTCTCACGGATGTCTCTGGACGGGCTCAAGCGCGTTTAACGACGCAAGGCAACCAGGATAATCGCACAATTATCGTCACGGCGAGTGTACCGACAACGACGGGAGAGCCGAAAACGGATAGTATTTCTATTGACGTGGTGGGTACGACACTGAGCTTGTCTGGCCCAACAGCTGTGATTGTCAACACCGAGGCAACCCTAACGATTTCTCTTAAAGACTCCGCGAATAAAGGCATCAGTGGACAAACGATAAGCGTCACGTCTGATTTGAATAATAGTTTCGATACCCTATCTCCGGTGACGAATGCGCTGGGTCAAGCTAAGGTGACTATGACAGCCAGCAATGCTGGGGAAGATACGATCACGGCCAGTAAAACGGGGGCAGAAAAAGCGGTTTTGAAGCTGTCCATTTCCGATAGTAATTTCACCGTCATACCTATGCCTTCAGTAAACGATCTCTGTCTTTCCATTGATGAGAACGAAGATGGCAATAACAATCGCCTCCTTGATTTGGGAGAGGATTTGAATGAAAACGGTGTACTTGATTTAGGTTGTCGAGTACCTCTCCAATTAAGTGAAGGTCAGCGATTTAACCTACATTGGGATGAAGGGGGGGTTGCTCAAGTTAATGAGAAAATCATCCTGTCCACAACGCGTGGTAACTTGGACAAGAATGAGGCCATTACTGATTTTAATGGCGATGCCACATTTACCCTTAAACCAAGTGGTGATGCCGGAGATGCCATCATTAGCGTCAGGGCTGAAAAGCCAAGTGGCCCTTCTCTACAATTTAATATCAAATTTGTAGCCGCCGAAGCCAATTTTATCACCGTTCAAGTGAATCCCGCCGTGATTGGTACCAATCCCATCGGCACGGAAACTGAACAAAGTGAGATTTTGGCCGTGGTACGTGATCCTGAAAACAACCTTGTTTTTGGAAAGCGCGTCAATTTCATCTTGGAAGATATTACGGGTGGACGACTGACCCAAGGTTCTGGGATAACAGATGACTTTGGCAGAGCCAGTACCCTCTACATTGCCGGCCCAGCGTCTAGTGCCTCAGATGGTGTCAAAATAACCGCTACCGTTGCCGATACCAGTATTTCTGATTCTGCGAGCCTAACCGTTGCTAAAAAGAGCTTGTTTGTGACTATTGGTTCCGGTAATAAGCTAGAAAAAGATGCCGAAACAGGTGGCACCAGATATAACGTGTTTCACACGGTATTGGTGACCGATGCCAATGGTACACCTGTGAGTGATGCTGATGTCACTTTGGGTATTTATCCTTTGGTTTACTATAAGGGAGTGGCTAAACTTGAAGAGGGCGCAATCATTTTTGATCCAGAAGAACCGTCTTTTGGTTGCCCTAATGAAGACATCAATCGCAATGGTATACTTGACCCCGGTGAAGACCTCAATAATAATAAGCAACTGGATCCGGGTAATGTGATTACTGTGGATAAGTTAAATCTCAAAACGGGTAGTAATGGTTATGCCGACTTTAATATGGTGTATGCAATACAATATGCTTTTTGGGTAACCGCTGAAATCACAGCACGCTTAACGGTATCGGGTAGTGAAAGTCGGGATGTGCTCTATGTCAGCACAGGTTGTGAAGCAACTGATGCGAATTCCGGACTTTGTCCACAGGGCAATCCGTTTGGCACAGGGGCTTGTGATTCTAGATTTTAATGTTTTGCGTTTTTAACGCTTTACCTTGTTCACAGACTCACCAAGGGCAATCCATCGTGCTTGCCCTTGCGTGACATTCATAATCAAAAATCTAAAACTCACTGAGAACGGATAATGACACAAACTTTGACGATACAAATTGATCCAATACTCAAACGGAACGCTGAAAGGGTTTTTAAACAGCTTGGTTTATCGGCAAGCCAAGCAGTCAACCTATTTTATCAGCAAGTACAATTACGCCAAAGTTTACCGTTTGAGTCAAAAAAAATGCCGAACGAAACCACAATCAAAGCCTTGAACGATGCCGAAGCCGGAGAGGGCGCTCGTTTTGAAAATACCGATAAACTTTTTGAAGATTTGGGGATTAAATGAAAACGATTCGCAGCCTCAAACAGTTCAAAAAAGATATCAAGCGCATACAAAAATCTGGCCAAAACATGACAAAGCTCAAGGAAGTCATTGATAAGTTGGATAATGAGCAAACATTAGAGCCAAAATATTGTGATCACGCCTTAACTGGAAACTATCAAGGTTATCGGGACTGTCATATTGAACCTGATTGGTTACTTATTTATCAAAGCAGTGAAGCCGAATTGGTGTTGGTACGTACAGGCTCACATTCTGATTTATTTAATTAAAATTAAACAGTTGCGTTTTTAACGCTTTACGGCGTTCACAGAGTCATCAAGTCAAACCTGGTACTCCGTGTTGCTCTGTATCTCTTTTTCACGCAAAAGTTTTGCGAGCAAAACTTTTGCGTGAAAAGTTGAAAAAACGCCTTATTTCGTTTTCACCTTTTCCAACTCCCTTCAATATATGACAGAGAAAACACCTCCCCCCATGACTTACCGCGATGCTGGTGTCAATATAGACAGCGGTAACCAATTCATTGAACGCATCAAACCGATTGCTAAACGCACCCATCGCCCAGAAATGTTAGGCAGCTTAGGCGGTTTTGGGGCCTTGTTTGAAATCCCCCTAGATCGTTATCAAAATCCGGTACTCGTTTCGGGCACCGATGGTGTTGGCACCAAGTTAAAACTCGCTACGGTGCTGAATCAATATAATACGATTGGTGTTGATTTAGTCGCCATGTGTGTCAATGACATTGTCACTTCAGGCGCAGAACCCCTCTTTTTTCTGGACTACTATGCAACCGGGCAGCTTGAAATTGATATCGCTACGCAAGTGATTGAAGGCATTAGCAAAGGTTGTGAATTAGCTGGCGCGGCATTAGTCGGGGGAGAAACCGCAGAAATGCCCGGCCTCTACCATGACAAGGATTATGATTTGGCCGGTTTTTGCGTTGGCATCGTTGAAAAAAATGCCATCATTGATGGCAGCCAAGTGCAACCCGGTGATGCCTTAATCGGCCTAGCCTCTAGCGGCCCACATTCAAACGGTTATTCACTCATTCGTAAATTGCTTGATATTTCAAAAATCTCCCCCCAATTCCCTTTTTCAAAGCTGACTGAAACTGATGATCAACGCACACTAGGCGAAGTCTTATTAGAACCTACCCGCATTTATGTCAAACCCCTATTGCAACTCATGCAGCAAGTGCCCATACACGCTTTAGCCCATATCACCGGTGGCGGCTTATTAGACAACGTGCCGCGTGTCTTACCGCCCGGTTTATGCGCTCATATTGATATTCAAAGTTGGACACTGCCCCCTATTTTCAACTGGCTACAACAACAGGGTCAAATTAACGATAAAGAAATGTACCGTACTTTTAATTGTGGTATTGGCATGGTCATTTGCGTCCCCCAAGAAAATATTGATAGCACATTGATTTATATGAAAGAAATGGGCGAAACCGCCTGGCAGATTGGTGAGATTGAAGCGCATCCGACAATGAATATTAGATTATAACGACAAGGATTGTTTATAAGAAAGGATTTAAACCCTAACGACAAGGATTGTATATGAAAAAAGGATTTTAACAGGGTGGCCCACGAGCCAATCCCTTCATTAAGTTCTTGATTTCGTTGTTGAGCGTTGAACCTGTCGAAACTTCTCGAAACTGATCTGTTTGTTATTTTTTGAACTCATGAACACCTGAATTTCAACATGGACAAATTACCACTCGTAGCCCTCATTTCTGGACGAGGCAGCAATTTAAAAGCCATTATTGACGCAGCCGATCCTTTAATTGACATCCGCGCCGTCATCAGTAATCGCCCACAAGCACCCGGCCTACTTTATGCTCAACAAGCTGGGATGGCTACCCAAGTGATTGATCATAAAACCTTTAAATCGCGTCTTGAATTTGACACCGCCTTACAAACCGCTATTGATCACTATCAACCCAAACTACTGATATTAGCCGGATTTATGCGTATTCTCTCTCCCGACTTTATCAAACACTACCGAGGCCGTTTATTCAATATTCATCCTTCCCTACTCCCGGCCTTTAAAGGTTTACATACACATCAACGTGTATTAGAATCCAATATGAAAGAGCATGGTGCCAGTGTACATTTTGTCAGCGAAGAATTAGATTCAGGCCCAGTGATAATCCAAGCGCGTGTACCCGTATTGCCTGATGATGACGAAGACAGCTTAGCTGCACGAGTCTTACAGGAAGAACATCGTATTTATCCACAAGCAATACACTGGTTTGCTCAAGGCCGTCTGCAATTGCAAGGGCAAACCACTTTGCTAGATGGTAAAGCAATATAGGGGCAGCCCGATCGTGTTCCCCCTCCCCTAAATCCGTTATAATCAGACTCTTTCAGATAATTACGGCAAAAGGGCGATAACAAAAACTCGTCTCTACAAACACAATGTAGAGGCGAACTGGCGTGTTCGCCCAAATCATTCATTCAATTTTGAAAAAGGACTAATAGCATTATGAAAATGACCAAAATAGCTGTAATAGGGTTATTACCCTTACTTTACTTTACCCCAACCAGTTGGGCCCAAAATAGCTGGGAAAATTCCCCTCAATCGCCCTCCTCCGCTACGTCCATGATTGATCCCAACTGTCTTGCAAGCCGGGAAATTTGCCTAAAACGTGCTGAGCGAAAAAAAGCACTTGAGGAACAGTGTGCGGCCGATCCAAATTGGTGTGAACGCCGACGTGCTTGGTTACAGCAACAACAAGAGGAAAGACGTATTTTACGAGAACAATGTAAAGCCCAAGGCCCTAATCGTTGTGAAGGATTGAAGCGGCAGTTTAAAGAAAGACAAGCCCAGCGCCGCAAAGAAAAGCGGGAACAACTCAAACAAGCACAAGAGCAGTGGTGTAAAGATAAGCCCAATGCTTGTGAACCCTGGAAAAGGGAACTCAAAGCGTTGAATCAAGAATGCAGCGAGAAGCGTACTCAGTTGGATGAAAAATATAATAGGCCGCGCCCAGATGGGTTTTAAAAAAATCGGCCCTGGTTGATTCATTTTGGAATAATGAGATCAAATATTGATTTGAATCTCATTAATCTGAAATGACTGATAATTGAACATTGAATATCAGTCATGTCGGGTGGGCAACGTGGTTGCCCACCACTGGGCATAATCCACTATATAAGGAGTCAAACACCATGGTAACCCAACAACAAATAAGAGAACTGATTTTAAAAGAATTACCCGCACTGATACAAAATGATAGTGCGTTTCGCGAAACGGTACTGTCTATAACCAGTGCCCAATTTGCTGATAAGGCCGAAAGCGATAATCGTTTTAACCATATGATGGCCCGCCTTGATCGCTCTATGGAAAAGTGGGATGAACACCACAAGGCACTGGGTAAACTCGCAAAGGCCTTTGAAAAATTAGAACAGCGGCTGGATCAGAAAATTGAACAAGATCGGCAAAAATGGGCAGAAAATGACCAAAAGTGGGCAGAAAATAATCAAAAGTGGGATGAAAATCATAAGCAAATGGTGGCCATCACCTCTGCCCTCCAAAGTTTGGAACAGCGGTTTAATCGTTTAGAACAGCGGTTTGACCAAAAAGTCGAAGAGGATCGTCAAAAATGGAATGAAAATCATAAGCAAATGGTGGCCCTCACCTCGGCCATCCAAAGTTTGGAACAGCGGTTTAATCGTTTGGAACAGCGATTTGACCAAAAAGTTGAAGAGGATCGTCAAAAATGGGATGAGAATCACAAGCAAATGGCAGCTCTCACTTCGGCCATCCAAAGTTTGGAACAACGATTTGACCAAAAAATAGAACAAGATCGGCAAAAGTGGAGCGAAAATGACAAAAAGTGGGCTGAAAACCAACAACAATGGGCCGAAAATCAACGACAATGGGCTGAAAAACGGGAAGAAGATCGCCAAAAATGGGCCGAAAATGACCGAAAGTGGGCTGAAAACAGTCAAACATTAGCCGAAATCAAAACGGGTACCAGTAAAATTCAACAGCATATCGGCGCTCTTGGCGCTCGTTGGGGGATACAATCTGAGGCTTCATTTAGAAATGCGTTGGCAGGTATCCTAAAAGAAGTGCCAGGTATCGAAGTGCAGCATGTTGATGAACATGATGATGAAGGCGTTGTCTTTGGATACCCTGAAGAAATTGAATTAGATTTGATTATTAAAAATGGCTTATTGATCATTGCAGAAATAAAATCCGTTGTGCGGAGATCGGATATAGCCATTTTTGACAGAAAAGTCCGTTTTTATGAACAAAAACAGGGTAGACAAACAAATCAAAAGATTATGATTTCGCCAGCAATTGAAGATAATGCACTGTCATTCGCGAAAAAAAGCGGTATAAAAGTGTATAGCTACGCACAAGATGTCATCAATTTGTAATACAGCACAAACCTTTGCGACTCAATACGCTATTGCATTTTACAAAGTCGCAAAGCACATTCCGTTTTCTTGAAGGCAAACTATATCAATAACGATTTAAATTAATAATGAATAATTAATAATTCTATAACAAAAAATAAAATACCTTTATAATCAACGTATTATAAATTTATTCTCCCCCTTTCCCTCCAAAAATCCCCGTGACCCATCTCAAAATTGTAGACCTCATTTTGGTTATATGATATAAATACGCGACTCTGATCCATCAAGCAATCTAAACCGATTTCGATTTTGGGTCACCGCTTCGTATCCTAACCTGAGGAGGCTTTAATGAAAAATGCTGTTTTAAAAACACTGTGTGTGCTACTACTGGGTATCATGCCCTATTTCAGCTATGCCGAAGTACCAGGCACGATCACGTTTCAAGGCTACTTATTAGATGGAGATGGTAAGCCGTTAGAGGGAACGGCCGATCTCACCTTTTCGATGCCAGGCTGGTTTGAAGAACATTTTGGGGTTTATGTCAAACAAGGGCTATTTAGCATCGTGTTAGGCAATGACAGCAGTCTTGCAGACATTGATTTTAGTCAAGTGCATCAAATGCAAATTCAAGTCAATGGCAATTCGCAGAGCATACCTATCTCCAGCGTCCCTCACGCTTTTCATGCCAAAACGGTAGAACAAACCACTTTAGGGAGTTTAGTTTGCAATAGAGAAACGTCTGCCGCTAAGTGGGATGGCAGTCAATGGCAATGTGTTAATTGGGCGAGCTTGAAAGGTGAAAAAGGCGACAAAGGTGATCAAGGGCCAGCAGGTGAGAGTACCAAGGCGGGTTCTGGTGATGCTAATTCGCTTTATGCCGAAGCCACAAAACGAGAAGTTCTTAATACCGTTTCATTAGATATGGACAAGATTTATGATCTTTGTCGGGATAAAGAGGGATGTAATGTCACTGTAGGCATGAGGGATCCGAGGAGCAAGGATGCCCCAGGTGAAGTCGCATCAACAGGGCCTCATCGACTGTTTTTATCACAAACCAGTAATTACTGGAGACTGTCTACGAATGCTCTCGGAGAAGATGGTAACGGAACAACGGAACATATCCTTAATGCATGGGATTGTTATTTTACAGATGGTGAATATATTGGTGGTTCTAACACTGATAATACTGTACAACTGGGATTATTGAATTGGAACGACACATACAAAGATCCAAATATGGTTTGTATTTTAATCATTGAAGACTGATGTTAAGTCAAGTGAAATAGAATGAGTACAGCGAATGACGGGGATAAACGAATCTTGCTCAAAGACTTATTCGTTTATCCTTCGTTACGTTGTACTTAATTATAGTAATGACTGCTACTGAACTTGATTTGAGATTAATAATATAGTACAAAGGCGACTGGCTTTCAGAATGAGACACAGAGGAAATAATGAAAAACCCTATTTTAAAAGCGACTTTAGTACTACTACTGGGCATCCTGCCTTATTTAAGTTCAGCCGACGTCCCCGACACCATCACCTTTCAAGGATACTTGTTGAATGGACAAGGTAATCCCCTCAATCGCACAACCAGCATCACCTTTTCACTCCCTGGCACAGATTGGGTTGAAGAACACGCCAAGGTGAACGTCAAGCAAGGTTTGTTTAGCGTCTTACTTGGCACTCAAAAAAGCCTGAACAAGGTTAATTTCACCAAAGTGCAAAATTTGCAAATTAAAGTCAATGGCATTACACAAACCATACCTATTGCCAGTGTGCCTTATGCGCTTCATGCTAAAACCGTTGCGCAAACGACTTTAAGCAGTTTAGCTTGTACTGCTCAACAACTCTCCGCCGTGCAGTGGGATGGCAAACAATGGCGCTGTGTTAAGTGGATTAGTTTTAAAGGCGAAAAAGGCGATCAAGGGCCTAAAGGTGAGCAAGGCCCGCAAGGCCCACAAGGGAAAACGGGTTTACTAGGCCCACTAGGCCCACAAGGTTTAACAGGAGCCAAAGGCCCTAAAGGTGAGCAAGGCCCTA